>MAAC01012950.1_pt1 | contig 25738 bp, 16 predicted proteins | sample 1115981 | NCBI WGS metagenome assembly MAAC01 (sample SAMN04961126, study PRJNA320927) | seawater metagenome | isolation source: sample BD02T64 sea water enriched with oil for 64 days | place: USA:Gulf of Mexico | collected 2013-07-27
ATACCATCACCGACGGCACCCTGTTTGACACCGCCGATGTCAGCCTGACCGTCGGCAATCCGATCGATGTCTGGTACGGGCTGAATCAGACCTTTGCCAGCCAGGGCGAAAGCCAGGTCTGGATCAACATTCTGGGCAATGTGTCGGGCGCGGTGAGTTCGCTGACCTATTCGATCAACGGCGGCCCCGAGCAGGTGCTGGAACTGGGGCCGGACACCCGCCGGCTGCAAGACGATGGCGATTTCAACGCCGACATTGCCTATGCCCAGCTGGATGGCTCGGCCACCGATGATATTGTCACCATCACCGCCACCATGGCGGACAGCAGCGTCTTTACCCGGGACGTCACCATCGATTATCAATCCGGCGCAGTCTGGAGCGCCAATTACAGCATCGACTGGGCCACCGTTACCGATATTCACGACGCGGTGCAGGTGGTGGACGGCACCTGGACCTGGGACGCCAGTGGCGCCCGCCCCACGGATCTTGGCTATGACCGGCTGCTGGTTCTGGGCGATCAGGACTGGGACAATTACCGGCTTGAAATGACCATCACCATGCATGACCTGACCAATGTCGATCCGCTGGGGCGGGACGGCGGCGGCGTTGCCATCGGCATGCTCTGGGACGGGCACACCGATCAGCCGAAGGATGGCTGGCAACCGAAATCCGGTTATGAACCCGGCGCCACGTTCTTTTATGAGAACAACTTCAAGATCCACAGTTATCACAGTTTCTCCGAAGTGCTTGGCAGCCAGTCTTTCACGCTGACCGAGGGGCTGAGCTACAATTTTATCGTCCAGGTCGAACAGACCGGGCTTTATGACCGCATTTACAGTCTGAAAGTCTGGGAGGTGGGCACCTCTGAGCCGGTGGGCTGGACGTTGCAGACAACTGAGGTCTTCAGCATTGATGAAGCCCCGGCCACCGGGTCGGTCTATCTGAACGCGCATTATTATGACGTGACCTTTGGCGATCTGAGCGTCACCGAAATCACCGGCAGCGATATTATCCAGGGTGACGCGCAGGACGAGATGCTGATCGCTGTCGACACAGGCGCGGCGCTGCCGGGGTTGGCGGAACTGGATGTCTTTGTCGGTGCCGGCGGCGCGGATCTGTTCATATTCGGCGACGAGGACAACGTGTTTTACGACGACGGCGACGGGCTGACCTCTGGGGTGGCGGATTACGGTTTTGCCTGGGATTTTGTCTCCGGCACCGACCAGGTGCAGCTGCACGGGGCAGAGACAGACTATCTGCTGACCGAGGATGCGGCCGGACTGCCTGCAGGCACCTCGATCTGGCGCGTCGGGACGGGCGGCGATACGGACGAGCTGATCGGGGCGCTGAACGGCGTCTACGGGCTTGATCTCAACAGCAGTGATTTTGTCTTTGTCGACACGCCAATGGTTTGAGCCAGGTGTTGGCGCGCAGCTGGAGTTGCGCAGAGTTTTGCGGGAGCGATGTCGGGGGAGATTCTGAAAGACTATGCGGCCGGCAGTATTGGCCGCCAGGGCCCCGGGGGATGGGGCACTGCTGATAAGGCCTGGGGTGGCGGGGGCGATGCCAGGAGCTGAAAACGGCGCTGAGCTATGGGGCCGGAAAACGGGGGCGCAGATTTTTGACAGGCCGGGCTTATGCGCCGGTCGGGGTTTTTGAGACGATATTGAGACTGCAAGAGGGGGAAACAGATCCGAAGAAATTGGTTTTAACTGTCTGTAGCGGAGGGGACTCCATGAAAGTAGCAATTCTCGCCGGAGGCAAAGGCACGCGCCTTGCAGAAGAAACTACCATCCGGCCCAAACCCATGGTCGAGATCGGCGGCAAGCCGATCCTGTGGCATATCATGAATATTTACTCCCATTACGGGTTCAACGATTTTGCTGTGGCGCTGGGTTATAAGGGCGAATGCATCAAACGATATTTCGCCGAATATGGCGCACTGTCGGGCAATCTGACCATCGATATGAACAACACGGACCCGGTGATCCGGCACGAAAAGGCGCACGCGCCCTGGACTGTCGATCTGATAGAAACCGGTGCCGAAACCCTGACCGGCGGCCGGGTCAAACGGCTGAAACCTTATCTCGGAGACGGCACCTTTATGCTGACCTGGGGCGACGGGGTGGCCGACATCAACATCGACAAACTGCTGGATTTCCACCGCTCGCACGGCAAGCTGGCGACCATTTCGGCGGTGCGCCCCCAGGCCCGATACGGCCACATGCGCTTTGACGGCGATCTGGTCACCGCCTTTGAGGAAAAACCGCAGACCGCCGAAGGCTGGATCAACGGTGCCTTTTTTGTGCTGGAACCCGAGGTGCTGGATTACATCGACGGCGACATGATGATGTTTGAACATGCGCCGCTGGAAAACCTGGCGCGGGATCATCAGCTGATGGCCTTCCGGCACGAAGGCTTCTGGGCGGCGATGGACACGCTGCGCGACAAGCACATCCTGCAGAAAATCTGGGACTCGGGCGAGCGGCCCTGGGCGGTATGGGAAAAATGATATGCGCGTAATGGTAACCGGTCACCGGGGTTATATCGGTACAGTTCTGACACCGATGCTGCAGGCCGCCGGGCACGAAGTCGCCGGCATCGACAGCGATATTTATGAACGTTGCACCTTTGATCCCGGCGGCAGGATGCCCGTTGTCGCGACCACATTGAAGGACATCCGCGAGGTCACGCCTTCGGATTTCCTCGGCTTTGAAGCGGTGTTGCATCTGGCGGCTCTGTCCAATGACCCGCTGGGCGATTTTCGGCCTGAAACCACCTTTGACATCAATTTTCAGGCCACAATGCAGGTGGCACGGGCGGCCAAAGCGGCGGGGGTTGAACGGTTCATTTTCTCCTCCTCCTGTTCCAACTACGGCGCCGGCGGTGCGGATTTCATTGACGAGGATGGCGCCCTGAACCCGGTGACCCCGTATGGTGAAAGCAAGGTGATGTCGGAACAGGGGCTGGCGGAACTGGCCAGCGATACCTTCTGCCCCACCTTCCTGCGCTCGGCCACCGCTTACGGGGTCAGCCCGCGCATCCGCTTTGACCTGGTGCTCAACAACCTGGTGGCCTGGGCGGTCACCACCGGTCAGATCCATATGAAATCAGACGGAACCCCGTGGCGCCCGATCACCCATATTGAAGACATCAGCCGCGCTTTTGTCGCCGCGCTGAACGCGCCGCTGAACCAGATCCGCAATGAGGCGTTCAACGTCGGCATCACAGAGCACAATTACCAGATCCGCGAGCTGGCGGAGATTGTGGCGCAGGTGGTGCCGGGCTGCTAGGTGACTTTTGCAGAGGGCGCCGGGCCGGACAAACGATCTTACCGGGTGAACTGCGACAAAATCCGCCGGGTGATGCCAGATTTTAAGCCGCAGTGGGACGCGGTCAAAGGCGCGCAGTCGCTCTATGCCGCTTACAAAAAACAAAAGCTGACGCTGGAGATGTTTGAAGGCGCACGCTATCAGCGCATCGGCCATATCAAGCAGCTGATCGGCGATAATATCATTGATGAGAGCCTGAAACACACGCCTCAGGCCCTGCGCAAACGCCATTCCAACGGGGCCGCGGTCTCTGAGCCGGACTGGGCGGGGGATGCGGCAAAAGTGCGCTGTATTTCCTGTGCGCATAAGGGGCTGAAGCCGATCCTGGACCTTGGGCTGATGCCGCGTTCAGACGGGTTGCTGGACAAAAAGATCCTTGATCAGCGCGAATCCCTGGTGCCGCTGCGGCTTGGGTTTTGCCCTGGCTGTACCACAGTGCAGCTGCTGGAAACCCGCCCGGCGGAAGAAATGTTTGGCGATGACTACCTGTATTTCTCCTCTTTTTCCGAAGATCTGCTGCGCCACAGCCGCGAAAACGCGCTTGAACTGATCGTTAACCGTGGGTTGGACAAGGACAGCCTGGTGGTCGAGATCGCCTCAAACGACGGCTACATGCTGCAGAATTTCAAAGAAATGGGGGTGCCGACCCTTGGCATTGACCCGGCCAGCAAACCGGCCGCGGCGGCGCAGAAAAAGGGCATCGACACCCTGGTGGATTTCTTTGGCACAAGGGTGGCGCGCCAGTTGCGCGGTCAGGGCAAACGCGCCGATGTCATCATAGCCAACAATGTGGTGGCCCATGTGGCCGACCAAAACGATCTGGTGGCGGGCTTTGCGGAGCTGCTGGCGGAGGGCGGCATTGTGGTGGTTGAATTCCCCTATGTGCGCGACCTGATCGACTTTATCGAGTTCGATACCATCTATCACGAGCACCTGTGTTATTTCTCGGCCGGCTCGGCGCAGAGCCTGTTTGCGCGCCACGGGTTGTACCTCAATGACGTGCGCCGCCTTCCAATCCACGGCGGCTCGCTGCGGCTCTATTTTGGCAAGACGGATGCGCCGAGCGACGCGGTCCGCTACCTGCTGGCCGAAGAAAAACAGCTGGGGCTGGACAGGTTTGAGTATTACCAGAGTTTTGGCGCCCGGGTGCGAGACTTCCGCGTCAAAGCCCGTGCCCTGATCGGAAAGCTGAAAGCCGAGGGCAAAACCATCGCCGCCTATGGCGCCGCCGCCAAGGGCACCATCATGCTGAATTTCCTCAATCTCAACGCGCGCACCATTGAATATGCTGTCGATAAAAACGTGCACAAACAGGGCAAATACATGCCCGGCGTGCGGGTGCCCATCGATGACCCGGCCCGGCTGCAGACCGACCGGCCGGATTACGTGATGATCCTGCCGTGGAATTTCCGCGATGAAATCCTGCGTCAGCAGCAGGATTTTTTGCAGGCGGGCGGCAAATTCATTGTGCTGATCCCGGAGCTGGAGATCGTTGAACATTAAAACCAGGAGGTCGATTTGAGTCGAGATCTGAACCCTTGTCCGGCCTGTGGCGGGCGGCATCTGAGCGAAATTTACCGGCTGGATGCCATTCCGGTGCAGAGCTGTGTGTTGCTGGACAGCCCCGAGCAGGCGCGGGAATTTCCGCGCAGCGCTCTGGTGCTGATGTTTTGTGACAGCTGTGGCATGGTCTTTAACCGCGCCTTTGACCCGGCGCTGGTGGATTACGCCTCCACCACCGAAGAAAGCCAGCATTTCTCCGGCACGTTCAACCGGTTTGCCCGCGAACTGGTGGCTGAAATCGCCGGACTTTATGATCTGGACGGCAAACAGACGCTGGAGATCGGCTGTGGCAAAGGCGATTTTTTACAAGAGCTGGTGCGTCAGACCGGAACCCGGGCGCTGGGGGTGGACCCTGGTTTTATTCCCGAACGTCTGCCGGGCGCCAACGGCAAGGATATCCGTTTCCGGCGCGAATATTTCGACTCCACCCACATCGACTACGCGCCGGACCTCATCGTCTGCCGCCATACGCTGGAACATATTCCGCAGGTGGGCCGCTTCCTGCGCGACATTGCCCGCCTTATTGGCGCGCGACGCGATGTGGCGCTGTTCTTTGAAACGCCGGATGTGCGCCGGGTGCTGGCTGAGGGCGCCTTCTGGGACATCTATTACGAGCATTGTTCCTATTTCACGCTCGGCAGCCATGCGCGTCTGTTTCAACATACCGGGCTGGATGTGACCCGGCTCTATGCCGCTTATGCTGATCAGTACATCATCCAGTATGCCGCGCCGGCGGCAGGGCGGGTGATGCCACCGGCGGCGGATGACCTGGCGGATCTGCGCAAGCTGGCGGCGGCGTTTCCTGCCCGGGTCGCCGAAATACGCGCCCACTGGACGCAGTTTGTGCGCCGCCGTCAGGGGGCGGGCAAGCGCGTCGCGCTCTGGGGCGGCGGCTCCAAAGCGGTGTCTTTCCTGACCAGCAATGATCTTGGGCCTGAGGTGACGGACGTCATCGATATCAACCCGTATAAACAGGGCAAATACCTGCCAGGCAGCGGCCACCGTGTCAGCGCGCCCGAAAGTCTGCAACAGGCGCCACCCGACACGGTGATTGTGATGAACCCGGTTTACCTGGCGGAGATCGGCGCGCAGTTGCAGGATATGGGGCTGGACCCTGAACTGGTGGCGGTCTGATATGGGTATATCTGATCATTGCCCGGTCTGTGACGCTGTGGATCCCGCGCCGGTGTTTGCGCTGCGCGATGTGCCGGTGCTGTGCAATCAGCTCTGGCCTGACGCCACGGCCGCGCGTGCTGCCGCCTGTGGCGATGTGGAGCTGGTGCGCTGTAAACACTGCGCGATGATCTGGAACCGCGCCTTTGACGCGGCCCGTATGGTCTATGCGCCGGGATATGAAAACGCCCTGCATTTTTCGCCCCGTTTTCAGAGCTTTGCCGAAGATCTCGCCGCCGGTCTGGTCACCCGTCACGACCTTGCGGGCCGGCATGTGGTGGAGATCGGCTGTGGTGACGGCCATATACTGGATCTGCTGGCCAAAAACGGTGTCGCGTCGGCCACCGGTTTTGACCCGTCGATGGCAGGCAAAGACAGCCCGTTCACCGCGCGCGAGGGTGTTGCCATCATCCCCGAATATTTTCACCCGGATCATCTTGATCGTCCCTTTGACGCTGTGATCTGTCGCCATGTGCTGGAGCATCTGGACCAGCCGGCGGCGCTGCTGCACCAGATCCGCGCCGCGATCGGGAATCGCGATGTGCCGGTCTATTTTGAAGTGCCAAACGCCGGCTGGATGCTGGACACAGTCTCGATGTGGGATGTGATCTATGAACATGTGGGTTATTGGAGCGCCGCCCCGCTCAGCACAATGTTCCGCCGCGCCGGGCTGGAGCCCGTTTCGGTCGCCACCGGCTATGACCGTCAGTTCCTGATGATCGAGGCCCGCGCCGGCGCGCGTGAGCCGCAGTTTCTGCCCAATGCTGGCGGTGAAGGCGGCGATGCGCGCCAGGAGAGCCGCCACGGTGACAGCGCCAACGCTGCCATTTCCAGCAGTCCCACCAGGCCTGCAAGCCGCACCAGGCTCGGTGGGTATGCCGCGCATGCCCGGACGGATGGGACCGCAGAAGGCACCGGCGGCATCGCCCGCGCCGCCGACATTTTCGCCGAAGTCGCCAATGGGGAACTCGAGCGCTGGAAAACGCGCCTTGCGGGACTGCGGGGCCGGGCGGTGATCTGGGGCGCCGGTTCCAAAGGTATCACTTTTGCCAATGCGCTGGGCGAGGCGGGGGTGTCGCTCGCGGCGCTGATTGATCTGAACCCGCGCAAACACGGATTGTTTGCGCCCGGTGTGGCTTTGCCGGTGCTGGCGCCCACTGCGCTCTCCACCCTGCGTCCTGACCTGGTGCTGATCTCCAACGCGCTGTACCGCGGTGAAATCACCACGAGGCTGAACACCATGGGGCTGGCCCCCGACATCGAAGTGATTGCGGGATAATGGCCCAGGTTCAGCATCAGAATATCGTGCTGTCAAAACGTCTGGTGGTGGTCAATTCCGCCAGTTCCGTGCTGGCGCGGGTGGTGAATTTCTCCGTGCTGCTCTGGGTCTACCAGTTTCTGCTCAGACATCTCAGCGCCGAAGAATTCGCGGTGCTGCCGGTGGTCACCGCGCTGATGATCATTGCACCGCTGTTCTTTTCGGTTTTTGTAGGCGGCATCGGCCGCTACACAATCGACGCCTATGCCAAAGGCGATTTCACCGAGGTGCGCCGGCTGGTCAGCTCGCTGTTCCCGATTCTGGCGCTGGTGGCGGCGCTGTTTATGCTGGGCGGGATGCTGTTGGCACTCAATATCGACCGGGTGTTTAATATCCCCCCCCAGTCCGCCGCAGATGCGCGGCTGATGATGGCGCTGCTGGTGATCAGTTTTGCGCTGCAGATGCTGGTGGTGCCGTTTAAGACCGCCTATCTGATCCGGCAACGCTATCTGGAGATGAACCTGCTGGAGATGGGCCGCGATGTGCTGCGCGCGCTGCTGTTGGTTTATTTCCTGCTGTTCATTGACGTGGCGGTGCTCTGGGTGGTGGTGGCCACGTTTATTTCCCAGGTCTCGCTGTCGGCGGTCACGCTGCTGCGCGCCTTAAAGATGGTGCCGGAGTTGCGGCTGGACTGGCGCCTGTTTGATGCGAGGAAAGCGCGCCAGCTGATGTCTTTTGGTCTCTGGACCTCGCTGGGTCAGCTCGGCACGATCCTGTATACCAGCGCCGCAACGCTGATCCTGAACCTGCTCGGCACCGGGGTGGATGTCACCACCTATCATATCGGCGCCACGCTGTTCCGTCAGTTGCAGATGATCATCAGCAAAGCGGCGTCGCCGCTGCAGCCGGCGATCACCGCGATGAACGCGCTGGGGGATCATCAGCGCCTGGCCTCAACCGTGCTGCGTGGCGGACGTTATGGGCTCTGGGTCTCGATGCTGCTGGCGACACCGCTGATCATTTATGCGGATGTTTTCATCGGGCTGTATCTGGGCGCGGATTACGCCAGTGCGGCGGCGATCATCATCCTGTTCATGATCATCTTCCCCTTCACCCAGCCCACCGCACTGCTGGCGATCACCGCCCTGGCGATGGCAAAGGTGCGCGCTTTTTTTCTGCCGGCGTTTCTGTTTCAGTTCGCCGGCGTGGTGCTGATGCTGGTGTTTATGCGCTGGTTTGACATGGGCGCGGTGGGGGTCACCCTGGCGTTGACGCTGATCACCATCGCTTCGCAACTGGGTTATTTCTGGTCCCTGTGCCTGCGGCTGACCGGCGAGAGTTTTCACCGCTTTGCAACCGAAGTTCTGATGCGCGGCCTTGCGCCGGCGCTGGCCGGGGCGCTGGTCTGGGGCGGGCTCAGGCTGATCGCGGAACCCGCAAGCTGGGCCGGGCTTTTGGCTTATGGCGGCGTCGGCGCGCTGGTCTATTTTGCGGTCATGCTGGGCCTCTGTCTGACCGGCGCGGAACGCCGTGATCTGCGCGCGGTTTTGCACCGGGTGCGGCCCTGAGCCGCTCTGCGCTGGCGAGGCCGCAGCGGTGCCACGCAGCGGCTGCCGAACGGCGGTGATATTAGGTGAAGCGTGGCTGGCGTGATAAAATAGCCGCGCGGATCAGAGAGGATTGAAAGCCGCAACCTGGTTGCGCGCTGAACAGAAGGAAGCGCTGAATGAACCCGTTGGTCTCTGTCATTCTTCCGGTTTTTAACCGCCGTCAGCCCCTGCAAGCGGCCGCCCGCAGTGTGCTGGATCAAAGCTTTCGCGATCTTGAACTGATCATTGTCGACGACGCTTCAACCGAAGATCTGCGCCCGGTTGTCGAAGCGCTTGAAGACCCGCGGGTGGTTTTTATCCGGTTGGCGGTGAATGGAGGGGCTTCGGTGGCGCGCAACGCCGGGCTGCAGGCCGCGCGTGGTGCGTTTATCGCATTTCAGGACAGCGATGATTACTGGCTGCCCTGGAAACTGAAAACGCAGATGGACCTGATGGAGACGCTGCCAACAGAGTTCGGCGCGGTGGTGCACAGCAAGATTGTCTACGGTTCGGGTGGCCCTAAAAACATGAACGGCTGCGGCGGTGTTGTGCTGTTGCCACCGCCCGAGAGGATCCTGAAGCAGGATGAAGATCAGGTGCGGAAGTTTCTCGTTGAAAACCGGATTAGCCTGCAAAATTCCCTGTTTCGCCGGGAGTGTTACCCGAACATGATTTGGTTTGACGCCAGCACCCGCGCCAACGCCGACTGGGCATTCAGCTCGTCTCTGGCCCAGCACACCCGCATTTATGAGAGCCCGGAACCCGTGGTGCTGGCCTTTATGTCGGATGACAGTATTTCGCGAAACCGCAAGCAAAAGGCGATCGGGCTGATCCGCATCATGAAGCGGAACCGCAAACTGTTTGATACCTATCCGGCAGAATACGCCTGGAACCTCTGGCGCATTGGCCGCATGCTGATGGCGGTTGGCCACCGGCGCATGGGCGGCCGGTTTTGCCGTGGTGCGCTGCTGCGGCGGCCTCAGATTATCAAGCTGATCCTGAAGCGGATACTGGCATGAACCCGCAACCTGACATCAGCGTCTCTGCCTGCGAAGTCGGTGCGTTTTGCCTCTGCATTCGCCAGCTGGAGGCCGGCAGATGAAGTATCAGCGTATTCCCGATATCCAGAGTGCAGCTGGGTCGACGCCCGGCCGGCTGGCTCTTCCGGTTGTATTTTTGCTGATCAGCCTTGTCATCCCCTTTGTATTTACGGTCGGGCCGCTGCGCCTGTCAGTTTACCGGCTGGTGCTGATCTTCTTCTTCTTCCCCTGTGTGATCCTTTGGCTCAGGGGGCGGGCCGGGCCGGTCCGCCTTGCGGATCTGTCGCTGCTTTTCTTCTGCGCCTGGGCGGCACTCAGCTTTGCGGTCGTTCACGGGGTCGGAAAGTCGATTGAAGGCGGGGGGATATTGTTTCTGGAAACCATGGGCGCGTATCTGATCGCGCGATGTTTTGTTCGCGATGCAGAAAGCTTCCGGCGCATGGTGCGGCTGCTGTTTATCATTATCGCGGCCATGCTGCCCTTTGCTGTTTGGGAATCCGTCACGGGTCAAAATATCATGCGTGAGATTTTTGATAAAATTTACCCCGCTTACCACGATGTGTTCAAACTGCCGCGCTGGGGTTTGCGCCGGGTTCAGGGCCCGTTTGAACATCCGATCCTGTTTGGGGTGTTTTGCAGCGGCATTCTCGCGCTGGTGCATGTTGTGCTGGGCTATCAGACCTCCTGGATCAGACGTGTGTCGCAGACGCTTGCCGTTGCGACGACCGCATTTTTATCTCTCTCCTCCGGGCCATTGATTTCCATGGGGGTGCAGATCGCATTGCTGGGCTGGGACGACGCACTGAAAGCGATCAAAAGCAGGTGGAAAATTTTTGCCGGCCTGGCGCTGTTCACTGTGTTGCTGGTCAATCTGTTCTCAAACCGCTCGATTCCAAGATTGCTGATCAGTTTCTTCGCCTTCAACACCAAAAGCGCATGGAACCGGCTGCGCATCTGGGAATACGGCTCGGCTTCGGTGCTGAACCATCCGCTTTGGGGTATTGGGCTGAATGAATGGGAACGGCCACAGTTTATGGTCAAAAGCGTCGATATGCTGTGGCTGGTGCCGGCCATGCGCCACGGACTTCCGGGCGGACTTGCGCTCCACCTGGCCTTTTTCGCGGTGTTTCTGCCGGTGCTGGTCAAAAAGGGGTTGGACGCGCAACAGAAACGGTTCCGGACCGGATTTCTGATTTCCATGGCGGGGTTTTATATATCCGGCTGGACGGTGTATTTCTGGAATGTTTATTTTCCTGCTGGGCAGCGGCGTCTGGTTGCTGGAGGCAAAGCCAACATCGGGTGCGCACCGCGACGTCAGACCGGGCAGCCCCGTCGGGCAGATGCCACGCGGCTCACTTTACCGGAGAAACGCGATCAAGAACCGGCGTCGCGATGCCCAATCACCCAGTGGGACCGGCCGGGCATCGGCGGCGTCGCCAGAAATTCACCCGGGAGTTGACGCCCCGGCCGCAGAAGAGACGCAAACCGGTGCGCATGATCAAACAAGGGAAAAAGAGCCGGCCAGCGCAAAGAGTCGCGCCGGCAGCAAAATGCGCACAAAAAGAAAACCACGTGCCGGCGCCGCACGCCTGAGAGGCCGTATCAACCAGGCCCGGCCCGGAAGGCGGTCCTGATGGCTGAGCACAAAACAGAGAACGTGCCAAATCTCTTTGTGATCGGCGTTGCCAAGTCGGGAACCACGTCACTGTTTCAGTGGTTGAGTGATCACCCTGAGATTGGTGCCAGCCGGGACCGTGAAACGCGACATCTTATGGATGCGGATGACGATCTTTGCCACAGCGGCGGCTATGCCGACAATGGCCTTCAGGGCTATGCGGACCTGTTTGCGGACAGGATAGGATCCGGCGGAATCCGCTATCTTATCGACGTCAGTCCGCAGTATTATTATCAGGAAACTGCGCTGAATGTCATTCCCTCCCTGGCCAGTAAAAAGGTCATTCTGATCCTGCGAAAACCTTCAAGCCGGCTGTATTCACTGTTCAGATACGCCAGTCACAATCTGTCGATTCTGCCCGATGACATGGGTTTTCCGGGCTTTGTCGAACATCTTCATCTCGGGCGCAATTCACCGCTGTTTCAGGGCAAACGCATGCTGGAAGACGCATTGCTTCACAATCAGTACGCCATGTATATCCGCCAGTGGGCGCTACAACTTGAACCGCAGGATTTTCATATTTGCCAGTTTGACGATCTGAAAAACGACCCTTTGCAGTTCGCACGACGCCTGGCTAAATTTCTGGGGATCGACCCCGAATTCTACACAACCTATTCTTTCCGCGCTGAAAATAAGAGTGTCGCAATTCGTAATAAAAGGCTCCACCGGCTGATCAGACGGTTTCGGGCGCGTATCCCGGCCCCTCTGCGGCGACGTCTCAAGCCGCTGTACATGGCGGCGAACAGTACAAAACCAGCCCGTAGTATTCCCGCCGGCGACCAGGCAGCCCTCGCGGCGTTGGATGCACATTTCTTGGGCTGGGAGAAAGATCTCTCAATCGTTTTGAAGCGCAGCCCGCCATTTCGGCACTAAGCCCAGCGGAAGTAGAAAGGCCCTGGGTCCTGCCAAACAGCCCTGATAGTGGAGAGCCAGGATGACCGGGGAGCACGCCATCGTCTTAAGAATTGCTGTTAGAAATGACTGTGCACGCGTGTTGACGCCGGTCGGCCTGTGCCTGGAGCCTGGCCCGCCGCGTCTCTGGCCAGCCACATAGTCCGCGGTGAGGTGAATATCATGGCTGATACATATGCCGTTACCAGCGCCAGTGAACTGCAGACTGCGCTGACACTTGTTTCCAGCGGCGGCACCATCCTGCTGCAGCCCGGGAACTATGGCGCGCTGGACATCAGCAACCGGGACTTCACCAGTTTTGTCACCCTGCGCTCTGCTGATCTTCAAAACCGGGCGGTAATGACAGCTGTGACGCTGAACAATGCAAGCTTCATCCGGCTGGATGGTCTGCACGTCAGCAGCGGCAGCAACGGTGCCCCCGGCTCCAAAGTCATGCAGATCATCAACGGCAGCCGGAGTATCGAAATCATTAATTGCGAAGTGAACGGTCTGGTTGACGGTAATTTCGACGGCCATTATGGCATCTATGTTGACCACTCCGATGTCGTCAGCCTGTACAACAACAACGTGCATGACGTGCATGACGGCATCGTCGCTTTCAGCGTCCGGGACTTTGTCGTCCGCGAAAACTTTGTTGATTATGTCGGCTCCGACAATTTCAAGTTTGGTGGCCTCACCGGCGTACTGATCGAGAACAATACCGGGGGTGGCAATCTGTTTGCCAACGCCGGCGCCCATGCGGACTTTATGCAATTCCAGGCCGCGACCCGCGACGCAGTGATCCGGGGAAACGTTTTTCTGGCGCAGAACTCCGAGCGGCCCCAGGGCATTTTTATGGGCTCTGACTTTTTGCAGCGCAATATTCTGATCGAGAACAACATCATCTATTCCGGCAAGAGCAACGCCATCCGGATCAAACAAGGCACCGATATAATTGTGCGCAATAATACACTGCTGACCACGCCCTGGCTTGGCCATGAGAGTGCCAATATCCGGGTGCCGCCCGGAAGTATTGTGGAGAATAATATTTCAACCGCCAGCGACGGGCGTTTTTCCGGCAGCAACATTATCGCCCAGTATGACGACCCCGGTGACATTTACTATTATGGCGACCTGTTCCTCAATGCGTTTGCGGGTCCCGGGATCAGACCGGAAGATCTGCGCCCGGTCCCGGGCAGCCCGGCTGCAACCACCGGTGCCTGGACGCGGCTGCAGGAATTGCTTAACGCCAGGCCCGGGCCAGAAACGGCACCGGAAACGGCGCCAGGGACTTCGCCGCCCCCTGATGTGCCGGCTGCACCCGCTTCAGATCCCACGGCCGTACCCGCCGCTGAAGACAAAGCAGAGTATTCAGACGGGCTGTCGGATTTTTACCCTCGTTTGGCGGCTGTAAACTGCAGCACCGGTGCGGCGGCAACGGACTGGACCAGCCAGCAGGTGTTTTTTGCGTTCGGCGAGGCGGGATGGTTTGAAAACCGCAGCGCCAGAACGCGTGCGGAGGTGCTCGCGGAGACGACAATTTTTGACGCGGTCCTGATCCCGCCTGCCAACGGCTTTTTGACTTAACGCGGCCCGGCTGCCGCTGCGTAAGCTTCTGACAGTGCCTGGTACTACTAATTTTCCGGAAGACAGCAACCTGGCTCAGGGCGCTCCTTTGACGCGGTGTTTTCGGCGGGATTTCTGGTTTCAGGCAGCAGAGAAAACTGCAGGGCCGTCCGGTGCAGATCCGACGGCGTTTCGTCCACCGGTTCCGCATGTATCTTGCCAGGTTTTGAGAGCCGGATTTTACCTCCGGACGGCGGCAGACATAACCAGCCTGCAGCGGCGTTCCAACTTGTGTTCCCGTGTTTCCGGCGCTGCCCTAAAGTTGTGCGGCCAGATTTCAACACTGTCGCCGGTGTATCCCGGTCGGTGAATCGCGTTTTGAGCTTTTGCGCGACGGGCCCGAGATAATCCATAAAATAAGTTAAGAATCTCGATTTTTGACGCCGAAATCCGATTTTATCTCGGCGGAAACTTGCGCAATGCGAATCCAACCGCGCAAAACCGCGCTCTGAACACCTGCGAAATCACGGGTAATATCTTGATAACAAATCCTTCTGTCTTTCCCCCTGCGGGAAGCTGCCGACAGCGCAGGGGGGATCTTGATCCGGCATGGTTGCATCCGTAATTGTTGGGACAAGAACACCACAGGCAACACGAAAAATGAGTACAAAAAAACATGGCTAATACATATACAGTTTCCAGCGCCAGCGAACTGATGTCGGCAATCGGAAACGTTTCGGGCGGCGATACTATCCTCCTCGAAGCAGGTGATTACGGTTCAGTGAACCTAAGCAATCTGAATTTTTCCAGCTATGTCACGCTGCAGTCGGCTGACCCCGACAATGTCGCGGTGATGGACTATCTGAAGGTGGACAATTCAAGCTTCATCCGGGTGGATAATGTGCATGTCAGCAGCCCGTCCAATGGTGCCCCCGGAGCCGCGGTCGTTAAGATCATCAACGGCAGCACTAATATCGACATCATCAATTCCGAAGTGAACGGTCTGGTCGATGACGATTATACCGGTTTCTACGGTATCTATATTAAAGACTCCAGCTCGATCAATCTGATCAACAACAACGTGCATGACGTAAAGGACGGCATTGTCGCCTTTGGCGCACAGGATCTGGTCATCAACGAGAACTTTGTCGACTACGTCGGTTCCGACAACTTCAAGTTCGCAGGCATCGACGGCATCTTGCTGGAAAACAACACCGGTGGCGGCCACTTGTTTGCCAGCGTTGACGCCCATGCGGATTTCATGCAGTTCCAGGGTGAAACCAATGATGCGATCATTCGTGGCAACGTCTTTCTGGCGCAGAACTCTGAACGTCCTCAGGGGATCTTCTTCGGCTCGACTGATACGCACAGCAATATCCTGATCGAAAACAACATCATCTACTCGGGTAAAGCCAACGCGATCCGGGTGGCCAACGGTGAAAATATCACCGTGATCAACAATACATTGCTGACCACACCTGATGCCGGTCACGATGTGGCCAATATCAGCGTTCCCGCCGGCAGCACGGTCGAAAACAATATTGTCACCTCTAACAACGGCAGTTTCTCGGGCAGCAATGTTGTGGCCCAGTGGGATGACGCCAGCGATATCAACTATTATGGTGACCTGTTTGTGAATGCGGATGCCGGGCTTGGCGTCACGCTGGAAGACCTGCGCGCCATCAGTGGCAGCCTTGCGGAAACCACCGGCGCTTATGCGCGGCTGGCTGAATTGCTTGATGGTGTGGCCCCTGTTGACCCGGCCCCAACCCCGGAGCCGACACCAGAGCCCACACCTGAGCCGACACCGGAACCCACACCGGAGCCCGAGCCCACACCTGAGCCGACACCAGAACCCACTCCGGAACCCACACCGACCAACCCGAATGCGGTCTATCAACTCGCCGGCGACCTCGAAGTGTCCAGCTCCTCTGACGTCGTCGAAATGGCGTCTTCCGCCGATTGGAACCTGGCGGCCGCAACCATCGCGCTGACCTTCAATGCCGATACAGTTGCTGGCAGCCACGGGCTGTTCTCCAAAGACGCCAGCGGTTATGCTGGCGGCGGCAACCACTTCACCAGCTACGTCAAAGACGGCTCGCTGTTTGTGCGCTTCCAGGACGGTGACAGCAGCGAAGTGATTGAAGTCCCCGGCATCCTCGCCAACACAGACTACAATCTGCAGATGGGTTTTGGCGACGGCACTGTTGCGGTCTATCTCGACGGCACGCTGGTCGGTGAAGCGGCAATGGACACCTCCTGGGTGACCAATGGCGAACACATCCAGATTGGCGCCAACGGCTGGGCCAGTGACACCGGTGCTGCCGGCTTTACCAATGTGTTTGACGGTACGATCTCCAATGTGGTGGTCGTTGCCGGTCAGCAAACTCCGGCGGAACTCCAGGCAATTCTGGACGGCTCCGTTGATGCGCCGGTGGCCGAAGTTCCAATGGATCCGATGCCCGTCTATATGCTGCAGGGGGATACCGAGTTTAACGGCAGCAAACGGAGCATCGTCAACGTCGACCATGACGCGGCAATGGAAACGGATCAGGGCACCATCGCCTTCAGCTTTGATGCCGACAATGTGCGCAAAGGCGGCCTGATCTCCAAAGATGCCAGCGGTTATGAGGGCGGCGGCAACCATTTCTCGATGTGGTTGAAAAACGGCACCCTGAACGTGCGTTTCCAGGACGGCGACTCTGATGCGGTTATGCAGATAAGCGGCATTGAGGCCAACACCCAGTATGATGTCATGGCGACTTTCGACAATGACACCGTGAACCTCTATCTCGACGGCGAACTGGTTGGCACCCAGGAGTTCACCATGGACTGGAGCAGCAATGAAGAGGTCTTGCAGGTCGGTGGTCTGGGCTGGGGCAGCGCTACTGGTGATGACGCGGTCAGCACCGCGTTTGACGGCACCATCTCTGATGTTGTGATCCTGGACGAGGTCTTTACCCCGACTGAATACGACTACTTCGCCTGATAAAAAGCAGATGGCACCTCCCTGGTGTCATCTCAACTGGGCCGCCCCTTCACCGGGGCGGTCTTTTTTTGCGTTTTTTCTGGATTGAGCAGCGTCTTTCCTGTCAGGCCGGGGCGCCAATTACAGCAGGTCCGGAACCTGTTTCGCCCGTGTCTCAGCGATGAAATCCACCACGGTCACCGGTATACGTTCTGCGGTTGAACCGGAAAAATCCCAGTGCCTGGCGCGTGGAATCACCAGTTGTAGCCCGTTCGTCGACATCTCTTCCAGCTGATGGTCCGAGATTTTGGTCTCCAGCGTCACCAGGTATTTTTGCTCCAGCCTGTGCGCTTCCGAAAGCACCTGCCGCCAGCGGTCCTTACAACTGGTTTTGGCACCCAGCCCGGTCAGGTAGCGGGTCGGAAAACCCTGGTCGTGATAGAGGCTGCCGCGGGGAAAGAAAAAGTCGATGGTCTTGCGTCCCTCGGTGCGGACCTCGCGCTCAAACAACAGCTCATTGGCTTCAAGCACCGCCGCCACATGGTTGGCAAAGCCGGCACCCGCGCGGGATTTGCGCCGGTTCTGCACGCTGAGCGAATATTTCAGAAACCCGTCCACATCGGCGATGCCGTCCCGCATAAACCCCTGTTCAATGCGTTTGGAAACGATCGATTGCTCCAGCGCCCGGAACAGCAGGTCTTCCTGTTCAAACCAGCTTAAAAGCGCATGATCCGGATCGGCGCGGGCATCCGTCCTGCCCGCCACGTCGCGGGCAAATTCGGAAAACCTTGCGGTGCCAGGAAAAGTGCCGCGGAATTTCTTTATCATCCGCTGCAGATGTTCCGGCGCCGAAACCGTCATCGAAATGCCGAGATCGTCCAAAATGGCGCGGGCCTGAAAGTCGGGGCTGATCTGCGCGATTTCTGCGGTCTGTGCCTGCTCCGCCATCTGTTCAAGCGACAGGCCAAAGAGCCAGGGCAACTGGCCAAACATGGTGCTGCCTGCGGGCGTGGCAATGATCAGCAACGAGCCGTCCGGCCTCAGCGCCACGATCAACAGATCGCCGGGCTGACAGCGTTGCATCACCGGGTTGGAGCGGCCGTAATAGAGCCGCCATTCCGGACTGCGGCCGGGTTTTCCGGCGCGGCTGTCATACCAACTGGCGCTGCGCGTGTGGGTGATCACCTGGTCAGATTCATCCGGCAGCCAGATGAATTTGGCATCAAACCCATTGCCCGACTTGCCCTTGCGCGGCGCGTCGCCCAGAAACTGCGCAAATAAGGCAGCCTTGCCGATCTCGTTCTGGTGCGAGCCCTGCGGCGTGTCCACAAGCTCCAGCCGTTTGCCGCCGATGCCCAGAAACTGATCTGCCAGAAATCCGGCGGTTAACTGTGTCATTCCAACGCCTTATGTCATGGGCCGGTCAGGCGTTGTCGCCCGGCGGTGCCACGCGGTTCGTCCTACTCCGGCTGTGCCACCCGGCCCGTCCAGGTCTTGCACCGGTCTTCCCCGCCGCTTGTCTGTGGCGACCCGTGGGCTGCGCGCCCTGCTCAGCCGACCGATTTTTGGGGCCGGATCGCCACCGCATTGTGCAGCCATGGCTCCATACATTCCGCGATCGCGCGGGCCACCGGCGCGGCTACCGCATTGCCGAACTGTTTATAAGCCTGGGTGTCGGAGACCGGGATCACAAAGGGGCGGTTGCTGCCGGCACGGTCAAACCCCATCAGCCGGGCACATGCGCGTGGTGTCAGCCGGCGCGGGTTCTTGCCGTTTTGGGCAATCAGGATTTCCGAGCCGTCTTTGTAATAGCGCGCTGACAATGTGCGCGCGGTATTGCTGCCATCCACCAGGCCAAAGCCAAACCCATTGCCCTTGGCTTTGTGCTTGGCGGCGTAGTTCTGCAGATACTGCCACAGCCCGTCGGTCAGGGTGTATTTCGCCGCAACCTTCGCTTCCGCGCCCTCGGTAAAGGGGGGCTCGGCGGTCTCGCTGCCATCTTCCGGGTGCAGAATGCTCGACAGGGTCGGGCGCTCAGTCGGGATGTTCAGATCGTCAAAGCTGAAATTGCTCGGGTCGCGGAAGCCAACCATAAAAATGCGTTCCCGGTGCTGCGGCAGCCAGGGTTTGGCGTCCAGAATGCGCCAGTGCACCTGATAGCCCAGATCTTCCTGCAACACTTTCAGGATCACTTCAAAGGTCTTGCCCTTGTCGTGGGACACCAGGTTTTTCACGTTCTCCAGTAGAAACGCCTTGGGCCGGTGATGGCGCAAGACGCGCGCCACATCGAAAAACAGCGTGCCCTGGGTCTCGTCCAGAAACCCGTGCGCCCGGCCCAGCGAATTTTTCTTGCTGACTCCGGCGATGGAGAACGGCTGACAGGGAAACCCGGCCAGCAACACGTCATGAGCAGGGATATCGCTTTCGGCCACCTCGGTGATGTCGCCGGCAATGTCATGGTCGCACTCATAGTTTTCGCGATAGGTCTGCTGGGAAAACTTGTTCCACTCGGAGGTGAAAACACATGTGCCGCCAATGTCTTCAAAGCCAACACGCAGCCCGCCGATCCCGGCAAACAGGTCAATAAAGGTAAAGCCTGGTTTGTTCTGCATCTGCCTGCCTCAAGCGGTCCTGCCCGGCGTCACGTCCGACGCTGCGCGGCCACAGTTATGGTGATTTTTGAAACAGGAAGTTCCTGTATTGTTCACGGGTGATTGTAGCAGAGGCGCGCGCGATCGCAAGATCCGTTTCCGCCTTTTACTGGCCTGTGGGTGCTGCGGCAACATGTTGCCGTCTCTGGGTGCCAAAGCGCTGATCCAGCGGGGATTCAGAGAGGCGAATCACTGCGTGGGGGGCCGCCTTCGCGCTGGCTTCGCTGCACCCTCCAGTTGAGCTGGGCGGCCGCCCGGAGCCCGGGCCCCGGTTCAGGCGGGTATTGGGGGCCGGAGATCCGGCTTTGACCGGATGCGACAATTTGGCACAGCCGCCGCTGCAGGCGTGCTGTGCAACCGATTGCAAAACGAGAAGAAATACAGGTGTCCAGTCGGTGGAACCACCTCGGATGTTCGGTCGCGAGAACTGCGAATATATCAGAAAAACCATGGAAAAACGCGGGGCTGTCAGCGCCACTGTTAGCGAAAACAGTTGGCAGATTGCGCGCCGGGTGTACTCTGATCTGAGAAATTATCTCTGGGAGGAAAACGATATGAATAAATCTGTTTATTTACTGACAGCTGCCACCTTTGCTCTTGTTGGTTTTACCAACTCAGCCATGGCCGCCAAGCTGACGCTGTATTGCAGCGCCCAGGAAGACTGGTGCCAGGTGATGGCGCGCGGCTTTGAAGACGCCACCGGCATTGATGTGAACATGACACGCAAAAGCTCGGGTGAGACCTTCGCCCAGGTCAAAGCCGAAGCGGTGAACCCCAAGGGCGATATCTGGTGGGGTGGCACCGGCGATCCGCATCTGCAGGCCGCCGAAGAAGGGCTGACCCAGGCCTATATGTCGCCAATGCGTGAACAGCTGTTCCCCTGGGCCATCGCCCAGTCCGAAAGCGCTGACAATAAAACCATCGGTATTTACAGCGGTGCGCTTGGTTTTGGCTATAACTCCGAACTGCTGGCGGCCAATGACCTGCCAGTGCCTGCCTGCTGGAAAGACCTGCTGAAGCCGGAATACAAAGGTCATGTTCAGATGGCCAACCCGAATTCTTCCGGCACCGCCTATACCACGCTGGCCACCATGGTGCAGCTGTTTGGCGAAGACGGCGGCTTTGACTTCATGAAAGGCCTGCACGCCAATATCAACCAGTACACCAAATCCGGCTCCGCCCCGATCAAAGCCGCAGGACGTGGCGAGAACACCATCGGTATCGTGTTTATGCATGACGCGGTGAAACAGGGTGTTGCCGGTTTCCCGGTTGTGACCGTGGCGCCCTGTGAAGGCACTGGGTATGAAATTGGTTCAATGTCGATCATCGACGGCGCGCGCAATCTGGACGAGGCCCGGCAGTTCTACGACTGGGCTCTGAGCACCGAAGCGCAGAACCTGGCGCTGCAGGTCAACGCCTTCCAGGTGCCCTCCAACATGGGTTCTGAAACATCGGACAAAGCGCCGGATCTGTCTGAAATCACCCTGATTGACTATGATTTCAAAACCTACGGCTCCAGTGCCACCCGCAAAGCCCTGCTGCAGAAGTGGGATGAAGACGTCTCGGTTCTGCCGCAGTAACACGTAAAGCAGCAGTTAATTCATGAGAGAAGTTACCTCTGAAAGAACCGCCCACCCGGTGTTGATCTTCTGGATCCTCGCCGGGTGGGTCGGTTTTCTGCTCCTGCCCTGGTATGGGATTGAGGACGGATTCTTCAGTTTCGGCTGGCTGCTGGACGGCTATCCGACTGATACAGATTATGCCCCCGCCGCCTTCCTGGTGGCGCAGGGCGAAAAAACATGGCTGGCACCCCTGTTGCTGCCGCTGCTGGCACCGCTATTGGTGCTGCGCCGGCGCAAGACGGATCCGGTCTATGCGAAAATCCTTATTGCGGCGGGCGCAGTTGGCTTTGCCTGGCTGATCGCCCAGGGCTTTGGCATCGGCATCCGCGGCTGGAACTTTGCCTGGCTCGAGACCGCTTTTGGTCCGCTGGGAGACCGTCAGTTCGGCATGGGCTATGGCGCCATGTTGCTGGCCAGCTCATTCCTGTTCCTGTTCGCCCAGGGCATCGCGGCGCGCGGCGCCATCAATGGCGATGTCTTTGTGGTCTCCGCCGTGAGCGGCATTATCGTCATTGTCACGGTCTTTGTCTTTTTCCCCATCGCCAAGCTGATGCTGGCCGCCTTCATCACTGAAGAGGGCGGGTATTCCCTGTTGGTGTTTGCGGCCAAATTCTTCGACAGCCGGATCTGGAGCCTGTCCTGTGTGACCGGACCCGGGCGCTGTGGCGCGGCGTGGAACTCGCTGTTTCTGGCGGTGATCGTCGGGGCGCTGACCACCATTCTTGGTCTGGTCTTTGCGCTGGTCGCGACCCGGTCGGGCTTTCGTTACAAACGGGCGTTGCGGGCGCTGACGGTCTTGCCGATCATCACGCCGCCCTTTGTCATCGGTCTGGCGATCATCCTGCTGTTTGGCCTGTCGGGCTCAGTCACCGGGTTTTTCTCCGACCTGTTTGGCATCCGCCCGACACGCTGGATCTACGGCATGCCCGGGGTGATGATTGCCCAGGTTCTGGCCTATACGCCGATCGCTTTTCTGGTGCTGATCGGCGTGGTCGAAGGTGTCAGCCCCTCGATGGAAGAGGCGGCGCAAACCCTGCGCGCCAGCCGCTGGCAAGTGTTTCGCACCGTGTCACTGCCCCTGATGCGGCCGGGTCTGGCCAATGCCTTCCTGCTTGGCTTCATTGAAAGCATGGCTGATTTTGGCAACCCACTGGTGCTGGGCGGCAATTACGACGTGCTCTCCACCGAGATTTTCTTTGCTATTGTCGGGGCGCAATATGACCAAAGCCGCGCTGCGGTGCTGGCCATCGTGCTGCTGAGTTTCACCCTCGGTGCCTTTTACGCCCAACGCAGATGGCTGGGCAAAAAAAGCTATACCACCGTGTCGGGCAAAGGCGACTCCGGGGTGCATCCGGAGATGCCGGCAGGGCTGTATATCCCGGTCTATACCATCGCTGCGGCCTGGGCGGCCTTCACCATCGTGATCTACGGCATGATCGTGTATGGCAGTTTTGTCGAGCTTTGGGGCGTGCGCGATACGCTGACCTTCAAGCATTATCTCACCGCGTTCTCGATGCGCTTTGAGGACGGTGGCATCCGCTGGACCGGCTCGGCCTGGGACAGTTTTTTCACCACGATCAAAATTGCCACCATTGCCGCGCCTCTGACGGCTGCGGCGGGGCTGACCACCGCCTATCTGCTGACACGGCAGAATTTCGCCGGCAGAAATGCCTTTGAATTCGGCACCATGCTGAGTTTCGCCATCCCGGGCACCGTCATTGGTGTCAGCTATATCCTGGCCTTTAACGTGCCGCCGATTGAGCTGACCGGCACCGGCGTCATCCTGGTGATCAGCTTTATCTTCCGCAACATGCCGGTGGGCGTGCGGGCGGGCATCGCCTCGATGAGCCAGCTGGACAAATCACTGGATGAATCCTCGCTGACGCTGGGGGCCAACAGCTGGCAGACCTTCCGCCTGGTGATCCTGCCCCTGCTGCGCCCGGCAATTCTGGCGGCGCTGGTTTACAGTTTCGTGCGGGCGATGACGGCGATCTCTGCGGTGATCTTCCTGGTCTCCGCCGAATATAACATGGCAACCAGCTATATCATCGGACGGGTCGAAAACAACGATTACGGCCTGGCGATTGCCTATTCCACAACTTTGATCCTCGTCATGCTGACAGCCGTCGGGCTGCTGCAGGTCGCGGTCGGAAAAACACGCATTGGCCGGCGCACAGGTCAGCGCACGGGCCAGGCAAGCGGAGACTGAACAGATGGCAGACACACGAATACACAGCAAAGCGGCCTCCGTCAGCTTTCAGGGCGTCAGCAAAGTCTATGGCAAGGATGTTCTTGCCGTGGACGATGTCTCGCTCGACATCGAACCGGGCACGCTGGTGACCCTGCTGGGGCCTTCGGGCTGCGGCAAAACCACCACCCTGCGCATGATCGCCGGGCTGGAAATGGCGACAAAAGGCAAGATCCTGATCGGCGGCAAGGACGTCACCAGCCTGCCGGCCACCGACCGCGATGTGTCGATGGTGTTCCAGTCCTACGCGCTGTTCCCACATATGACGGTGATGGAAAACGTCTCTTACGGGCTGAAATTTTCCGGCTTTGACAAAAGCGAAACGCACGACCGCGCCATGGCCGGGCTGGATCTGGTCGGGCTCGGGGGGTTTGGTGCAAGGCTGCCCAGTGAGCTTTCCGGCGGGCAACAGCAACGGGTCGCGGTGGCGCGGGCGCTGGTGCTGGAACCCCAGGTGCTGTTGTTTGATGAACCGCTCTCAAACCTGGACGCCAAGCTGCGCCGTCAGGTGCGCGAAGAAATCCGCGAGATCCAGCAGAACCTCGGCCTGACAGTGGTTTACGTGACCCATGACCAGGAAGAGGCGCTCGCCGTTTCTGACAGGATCGTGGTGATGCGCAACGCCGGCATCGCCCAGGTCGGCACGCCGCGCGCGCTTTTTGATGCGCCGGCGGATCGCTTTGTGGCCGACTTTATCGGTGAAGCCAATCTGCTGGACTGTGCCATCGAGACGGTCGAAGGCGATGTGGCGCAGATCAACCTGTCGGGCTACCGGCACCAGCTTGACGCGCGCGGCATGTCGCCCGGGCCGGCCACAGTGGCGATCCGGCCAAGCCGGTTGCGGCTGACACTTGGAGCCGACGGCGATGGCATCGCGGCGCAGATCGAAAAGGCCACCTATGTCGGCAGCCGGATGGAATATATCGTCGCGGCGGAATTTGGTCAGGTCTTTGCAGTCTCGGACAACGTCGACGCGCCGCTGTCCCCCGGCGATGCGGTGCGCCTCAGCTTTGACGCGCGCGGCCCGGTTTTGTTGCCCGCCGGATAAGATACCGGCGCCGCTCAATCCTTTTCTGCGCTGGCAAACCAGATCTGATCACCGGCTGTCCGCACGTGTTGCGGCTGGCCGGGCTGGCGCAGGACAGAAAGGACACGTGAGTTGCGGCTGGAGTTCTCAAAATTTGACGCGGTGATCTTTGATCTCGACGGCACTCTGGTGCTGACAGAACATGTCTGGCAGGCGGCCAAAAGATCGGTTGCCGCCAGATTCGATGTCACGGTGCCGGATGCGACGCTGCACGCCCACACCGGTCGGCGGCTGACGGATTTTGTGTCTGAGCAGCTGTTTACCGCCGATGAACAACCGCTGGCTTTTGGGGTGGCCGTGGCGGCGATTGAGGCGGAGGCGCTGCAACGCCTGGGCGCGGAGCTTTCTGCTGTGCCCGGCGCGCAGCTTCTGATCCGCCAGCTGCATGAGAGCGGCCACCGGCTGGCGATCTGTTCGTCCTCCTCACTGAAGGCAATCCATATCGCGCTGGATGTTTTAGCGATCCGCGACTGTTTCCAGGAGATCTTTTCCGCCGCGGATCTGCCGCGGGGCAAACCGGATCCGGCGCCGTTTCTGGCCACAGCGCAACTGATGGGGGTGGCGCCCGGCCATTGTGTTGCGATTGAGGATTCGCTGGCCGGGGTGACCTCGGCCACTTCCGCCGGCATGTTTACTGTTGCGGTCGGCAATGAGCCCGGGGTGGCCGAAAGCGGGCTTGCCGACCTGATCTGCCCGCAACTGGCGGACCTGATCCCGACAGGTGTGACCGTGTCGCCCGCATAACGGCCGCCACTGTCCTCGCCGCCGCTTCGCCGCCTTCGCCCCTCCGTCGTTGGCAATGCGCCCGGCAGCGCCTGCAGCAGGGCTCCGGCCGCTCAAACCTGAAATGATCCCCAGGACCATTTTCTGGACGGTTCTCCCCCCGGGAAGGCGCGTCACGCCGCCCCAGGGTCAGGCGCGCCCCGTTTGTCGACCGCGTTGGGGTTCAAAGCCAAGCCACATCAATGGCTTACACCTCCGGATTGGCGGCAGTGAACGACAACAGCCGTTAGTGGAAATCCCGGCTGGGGAACAGCGCTTTGGCCTGATCGCGCGGATGGCGCGCGGCGCGGGC
>MAAC01016724.1_pt1 | contig 25728 bp, 21 predicted proteins | sample 1115981 | NCBI WGS metagenome assembly MAAC01 (sample SAMN04961126, study PRJNA320927) | seawater metagenome | isolation source: sample BD02T64 sea water enriched with oil for 64 days | place: USA:Gulf of Mexico | collected 2013-07-27
ACCTGCGCCGCCACCGCCAAAACCGCCGCCGCCGAAACCGCCACCAAAACCACCACCAGAGCTACCGCCGCCGAAGCCACCACCGAAACCGCCACGTCCCATATTACTGAGAATAATAACATCTAACAATGAACCACCATTATGGGTACCATCATTATTACCACCGTTATTATTTCTAGCTTTCATGATAATCAGTAGCAAAAAGAAACCTATAAAGATGAAAAATTGCCACGGTATTTCATTTCTAGATTGTGGAACACCAGTGAATTCACCTTCCAAGCTCTGAAAAATAGCATCTGCGCCTTGATCTAGTCCGGTGTAATAACTTGCATTCTTAAAATTAGGAACTAAAACTCGATTAACGATACGTTCTGCATCGAGGTCAGATAGCCTAGACTCAATACCATAACCTGTATTAATATCTACCTTGCGATCTTTTATTGCGAGAAGGAGTAAAATACCATTATCCTTGCCTGCTTGTCCTATACCCCATTTTTGTCCCCATCGTGCACCTAATTTATCTAGCTCTTCACCATTTGAAGTATTAATAATCGCATACACGATCTGTGTTGAAGTCGTATCTGCATAGCGTATTAATTTATTACTAAGCGATGTAAATTCATTTCTTGTTAACACTCCTGCATAATCATAAACAGGTTGCTGCTTCGAGGTAGAAGGCTTCGGCGGTATGTCGAATTGAGCATCAACAAGATTTGAAAAACTCAAAATCAGTATAATGGTTTGAAAAATATACCTCATCAGCTCACAGAGATTTCATTAGGTAATTCATTTTCGTCATCATGTTGCCATGGGAAATATACAGCGAGCTTTTTACCTACTAATTCAATGCCTTCTATGAGTCCTTTTTGAAATTCGCTTTCGCGAAAGCGAGATAATACAACATCTCTCACAGCGTTCCAGAAATCATCACCTACTTGCTTATGAATACCTCTATCTCCTATTAAGGCAAACTTTTTATCATCCACAGCTACGTAGAAAAGAATTCCGTTTTCTTCTTTAGTATTGTCCATTTTAAGTAAATGAAATAATTCTTGCGCGCGTGAGATAGGATCAATGCAACTGGACTCTAGATGCACGCGTATTTCACCACTTGTAAGCAACTCTGCTTTGCGTATGGCTTCAACAATAGCTTGTTCTTGAGAAGCGGTAAGAAAATCTTCTACTTTTGCTGACATACCTAGTTGTCAAATAAAGCGTCTACATCTGGCGCTACCTCGGCGCCTTCTTCTGCTTGATAGAAGGCTGCTGGTTCAAACCCTAAGATTCCTGCAAAAAATACTCCTGGCACTCTTTTTACTTTTACATTATAAGCTCCTACAGCATTATTATATCTATTACGCTCTACGTTGATACGGTTTTCTGTCCTGCTCAACTCGTTAATGAGTTCTTTGAAGTTTTCATTTGCTTTGAGATTAGGGTAATTTTCATATGTAGCAAGTAATCTACCTAAACCAGAGCTTACTTGACTTTGCGCTTTAGAAAAGGCTGCAAGATTCTCTTCTGTTAATTCTGACGCATCAACGTTAATTGAGGTAGCTTTAGAACGTGCTTCTATCACACCCATTAAAGTTTCTTGTTCAAACTCAGCATATTTTTGAGCTGTTGCAACTATATTAGGAATAAGGTCGTTACGTCGCTGGTAACTGCTTTCTACATTTGCCCAAGCATTACTCACGCCTTCACTCATTCCTATGGTACTGTTGTACCAGTAAACTCCATAAAGTACTATTACACCTAGAATAATACCTGCTATTCCTAAACCTCCTATTTTTTTCATTTATATAATTCTTTAATTGATTTGTATGTAAGTTATAGTCAAAGTTACACGAAATAATAAAAATTAACCTTTTAAATACTTAGATCAATTTTCTTAGGTTGCAAGGTTTGCAAGTATTCTGGTGTTTTGAGTAATCGAGATCCATACCAAGAGAATAGTTCTCCATCTACGACTTTAAAATCTGGAATAACATTAGGTTTTACAGGGTCTTGAGAAGGTGCTGTTAAAAAAGCAAGCTTAAGCTCTGCAATATCGTCTGTAGTAAAAGGATAAGGTTCTGAAGATAAGAAAACAGTATCTGGCTGCAACTTAATCATTTCTTCAACTTCTAACTCTGGATATCTGGTCAGGTCTTTTGCTGCATTTTCAAATCCAGTACGTTTTATCATGTCGTTGATAAATGTATCAGTTCCTACTGCCATATAGGGCTTCTTCCAAATTAGATATAGTGCTTTGTGCTCTACTGCTAGTTGTTGCAATACTTTAAAACCATTTGAAATAGAACGTATTAAAGATTTGGCTTTAAATTTTGCTCCTGTAAGCGCTCCTACATCTGCAATCATTTCTAAGGCTTGATCTAAATTATCAATGTCTGAAACATAAGTAGGTGCGATATGGTCACAAAATTCTACTATCTGTTGATTGTTTTCTTCTCTGTTACAAATAATCAAATCTGGCTGTAGTTCAATAATTCTTGATTCTACTATCTTTTTAGTGCCTCCTACAACGGTTTTTTCATCGGTTAATCCTGCCGGATGAATACAGTATCTAGTTATTCCTACTATTCTATCCTTTAATCCTAAGTCTATCAATAATTCCGTTTGTGATGGAACTAAGGAAATAATTCTTTCAGGTAATTGATCGAGCTCGATCATTCTCCCCAATTGGTCTGGTATCTTACAAAACATTAATCTAGTGCGTTTTTAGTTACCCAAAGTTTGTACCCAAAAAGCGCCATTTGCCATTTGCTAGCTTTGGATAAATCCAAACGCTTTTTTGTAAAGCTGGGTAAGATTGCTTTATTAATTTTGGCAAGTGCCTTGAATACTTTTTTCTTCATGATTCAAATGTAAGCTTTTGATCGCCCGATCTGTATTAAGAAAATAGTAAAACCCATTCTAGAAAAGAGAATGGGTTTTACAGGAATCTAAATGAAAATCTATGTATTTAATTAGGAATCATACTTACACGAGGTGTTTTATTATTTCCTTCAAATTGAATTTTTAATAATTTAATACCTGTTTTAGAAACGTATGTATATTCAGAACCATTGATCTCATATTTTAATTTCTTCAGTTTTCCCTCTTTCATGCGATGAGTTTTTAATTTGAAAGTATGACCAGCATCTTCTAAGTCGTTTTCAAGTTTATTAAAGCCTTTCTTAGTAACGTCAAGTAAAATAAAGTTAGAACTCGCATCGTTAATTAAATCTGTGTATACTCTATAATCTCCTGTTCTGTTCAATTCATCAACTTGCTCATCAGTTAATTGTTCATTTCTAAACCAATTGCCACTAGCATTTAACTCATCAACTTGCTTATCAGTTAAAGTAGAATCAGTTAGGAACCTTATTTGATTTTTGTTATTGAGCACAATAGCTTCTCTCCTTTCTTCTAGCTCATCTCGTTTCATATCGATAAGCTCTATTCTTTTTTTCATTAATGAATCTCGTTTAGATTCTTGCTGGGTGATAAGAAGTTGTACTTTTTGCTCTGCTTTTTCACGTGCTTTCTTGCTTTGCTTTAGGAAATCATCATCTTTGGTTATGATTATAACTACTCCATTTTTAGCCTTATCACCATAAATAGAAGTTTCCTTGGCATCTTTTAATACGGATACACTTTCTATTTGTTGATTATCAATGGCATTTACCTCTATCTCACTTGCTTCTTTACCATTGATAATATAAAGAGGCTGGTTTTTACCTGTCGAGATTCCTCTGCGAATTTCGGCAGTTGTGGTCGGTAGACCAGAGAAGCTATTTCTAAAAATGTAAGTGTTTTGTGGATCAGTGAATTTGATATTTTTGATATTATAAGTGATGCTATCCATATCTTCAAACCTAATATTCATGTCGGTTTGAATAGAATCCCAATTTTGTTTGCTCATTTGCATTTGAAAAACATTTTGAAGGCTATCTAAATTTTGCAAATCAAACTGAGCCATATCAAACTCCACCATTTGCTGCAAAGAATCTAATCGGTAAGCCTTAAACTGTCCGTTTATAGTTGCTATCAAGGAGTCTACTCTACTATTATTTACTTTGCCGTTCATCAAATAATTACCGCCTGAATATGTTGTAAAAGAATTTGTAGCTTTTTCTTCACAACTTCCGAGGTTCCAATCTGCCGCATCTTTATTAATAATTGCTGTTATACACATAGGGTCGATACCATCAGTGTCGTTGTCAGATTTAGTGGCTTTATAACCATTCTTGTCGTCTAGACTTAATTTGAGCCTTACGATTTTATCATTTTTAAATTTCAGCTTACTGTAGTCAAATTTCACATTGTACTCTTCTTTTAAAAGATCTTTAATAGCTTCTAGATCTTTCTTTGTAGAAGTAGCGTCTATTTTAAAGGAAAGAGTATGGTCAGACAGAGGTTTGCGAATCACAGTCTCCTTGCTTTCCCCAGCAATTCCAGAAATATCTCCATGAAGCTCATGATCTGGCATGACTACGTTAGTTCCATTCTTATCCATGGAAAGTGTAGTTTTATCCTTAGGCAGGTGAACTTTAATACTATTAGCTTGAGCACTTAATAAGATTAAATCTTCAGAAGCTAATTCTATAGTGAAGCCTTTTTCCCATTCTTTACCAGGGAATTTAGCCGATACACTTATAGTATTCAATAAACTACTATTATCTCGTTCAATGTCATCAAATTTTAATTTGTAGATTACTTGCGACTCTATTTGCTTTCTAAATGCTTCTAATTGCTCATTTGTTGTCGCGCTGGTAATGTCAAAAACCAATTCTTTTGCATTTGAAACTGTTGCCAAAGGCTTAACAATCTCAGAATTAGAATTTTCTACATATTCTATCTCTTCTACTACATTAAAACTGTAGAGAAACAATACTATAACAGGTAATATCAAAGCATATTTATAGGCATTCCATTGGGCTGAAGCTTCTTTTTGTAACATCATAATTCGTTTTTTAATAAATGGTGTGAAGAAATTATTTGCCAGCGCTGGTTGCATGTGGCTTGCCGCAGTACTCAACAACGTACGCTCGTAACTAATTCCTGAGGTGTTTTGAATTTTTGCTTTGGAGTCGGCAATAAACTCGAGGTTCTCGCCTATTTGTTTTTTCAATAACCACACTAGCGGATTGATCCAAAAAACAGCTTTGAAAATGTGCGACGCCAGTAAATCTATGGAATGCCATTCTCGAGCATGAACTTTCTCATGGTCGATGATCAGATCTAGTTCGGCAGATTGCTGGTCACGTTCAGAATAACATATATAGTTGAAGAAACTGAAAGGTGTTAGCTTTCGCGAAAGCGTAACAAAAACATAGTTCCCTAATTTTCTTTTATTTCCAGACTTGATCAAGCGATATAAGGAACTTAGCTCCACCACCATTTTACCTAAGAAAAACATGGTGATTGCTAAATAAACATAAATGACAAGCATACTGTAATTAAAAGGTGTCGCTTCTACTGCCGGCTGTTCTAAAACCAGCGCCATAGGAGTTGCTACTTGTTGCGGCAAGTAAAGGATTTGCTCTGGCTGCTCGACATATACTGTTTGTGTAATTTCAATCAAGGGAAAAATGACACTCGCGATTATTCCTGCAAGTAAAAACCAACGGTTTGTATTGAAAAAAGTTAAACGGCGTAATAAGAAATGGTAAACGAGTACAAAAATACTTAAGACTCCAGCGCTTTTTAAAAGATATTCTATTATCGATTCCATATTACTTTTCTTTAGATTCTATCATTTCCAAAATCTCACGTAATTCATTTGCAGAAATTTTTTCCTCTTTAGCAAAAAAAGAAACCATATTCTTATAAGAATTATTGAAATAACTGGTCATCGCGTTGTTTACAAACTTATTACGGTAGCTTTCTTTTTCTACGATAGAATAATAACGGTGTGTTTTACCAAAGGCTTCATATGCTACATAGCCTTTTTCTTCCAGCTTGCGTACTATGGTTGATACTGTATTATAATGATTAGTTCCTTTTAACTCTGGTACTATTTCCTTTACAAATGCCTTCTCTAGACTCCAAAGCACTTGCATTACCTCTTCTTCTTTTTGCGTTAATTTTTCCATTGTGATATAATGATTTTGAAATCGATAGTTCAAATGTATAACTATTTATTTAGTTATCAAACTACATTTATAGTTATTAAACTAATCATATAGTTAATTATTGTTATTGACCTTTAATAATTTCTTCTAGATTGATCAATTGAATTAACTTTGTCCCAAAATCAGCATCGTGCGCATAGATATTATTACCTTATTACCAGAATTGATTAAAAGTCCTTTTGAAGCTTCTATTCTTAAAAGAAGTATAGAAAAAGGAATTGTGGACGTGCATATGCATGACTTAAGAAAATACGGTCTTAATAAATATAATCAAGTAGACGACTATCAGTACGGTGGTGGCGCTGGCATGGTAATCATGATAGAACCGCTTGATAAAATGATTCATGAACTTAAGGAAGCACGAGATTATGACGAGATCATTTATATGACTCCAGACGGTGAGACCTTAAATCAAGGAATTGCAAATCATATCTCTTTAAAAGAGAATATTATGATTATATGCGGTCATTATAAAGGAATAGACCAGCGCGTGCGTGATTTATATATTACTAAAGAGATCTCTATAGGTGATTATGTGCTGTCTGGTGGTGAATTAGGAGCCGCTGTTTTATGTGATGCGGTCATAAGATTAATTCCTGGCGTGATTAGTGATGAGACTAGTGCATTGACTGATAGTTTTCAAGATGGTTTACTAGCTCCACCTGTTTACACTCGCCCAGCAGACTATAAAGGACATAAAGTGCCCGAAATACTACTGAGTGGTAATCTTAAAAAAATTGAAGAGTGGAGAGAAGATAAAGCATATGAAAGAACTAAAAACCGTAGGCCAGATCTTTTAAAAGAAGATTAACATAGGTAATTAGTTAAAAAGTTTTAACTTTACAATACAATATTATTATGAATAGATTTTTACTTATAGCATTTCTTAGCGTTTCTATGTTTATCTCTCCTGCCACAATGATGGCACAAGGTAATGATAACGCAACTTCAGAAATTTCACTGAACACAGGTGAAAAAGAAGAGCTTGTGGTATTAACTAATCCAGTAAAGGATGGTTTCTTGAAAATATCATTAAATCATTCTCAAAATAATGAGCTCTCCTTAACCATAATCAACTCTCTAGGTAAGCAAGTTTATAATGCAAAGAGAACTATGAACAGCAAAGAACAGTCCTTTGATGTTTCAAAATTAAGTGCTGGTATCTATTTTTTACGCGTTAGTACTAACTCTTCTAACTTTGTAAAGAAACTTATTATTAGATAAGTTTTTTTAATTCACATTTTTATTTGTCATTTACACTCAAGTTTGTATTTTTGCAATCCGTAAAAATTAACCTCTGACGATAATCGTGAATGTTGATCCATTACGTAAACTTATTAATTCCTAAGTAAATGGAAAATTTAGTAAAATTCGTACAAGACGAATTCATTGAAAGAAAAGATTTACCAAAATTCTCAGCAGGTGATACTATCACTGTTTATTACGAGATTAAAGAAGGTGAAAAAAGCCGTACACAGTTTTTCCGTGGTGTTGTACTACAACTAAGAGGTACTGGTCACACAAAAACTTTTACTATCAGAAAAATGTCTGGTAACATAGGTGTGGAGCGTATCTTCCCATTAAACTTACCTGCGATTCAAAAAATCGAAGTAAACAAGCAAGGTGCTGTGCGTAGAAAACGTATTTTCTACTTCAGAGAACTTACTGGTAAAAAAGCACGTATCAAAGAAGCAAGAAGAAAATAATCTTGTAATTTATATTTATAAAAGCTGTCCGATAGGGCAGCTTTTTTTTATACCATCTAATTGAGTGTGACTAGAATTTCAACTTGTGATTAGGTGCCGCTTTCGCGGAAGCAAACTCATTAACCCAGTTTCACTACATATTATTGCACAATTAATTATAAACCAGGTTTAAATTATCAAATTTTTAATTTGCTCGTGATAAAAATGTAAATATCACAATTCAGTGAGATTTCATAAGCATAAGCTAAAGATCTTTTAAAAATCTAGTTGAAACCTTATCTTTGCTTTTCTCGTGATTTAAGTCACAATCGCTGATAAAGCGATCTTTACAATTAACTATAATCCCATAACACATGTCAGATCAACCTAAGATCATTTATACTAAAACAGATGAAGCTCCAGCTCTTGCTACAGCATCATTTTTACCTATTGTAAAAAAGTTTCTTGCACCTGCTGGTATAGACGTAGAAACTAGAGATATTTCACTTGCTGGAAGAATACTTGCTGTTTTTCCAGAACGATTAAAGGATGATCAAAAACAAGAAGATGCTCTTGCAGAATTAGGTAAACTAGTAAAAAATCCTGAGGCAAATGTGATCAAACTTCCTAATATCTCTGCATCAGTTCCTCAACTTACAGAGGCTATTAGTGAATTACAAGCCAAAGGTTATGATATTCCTGACTATCCTGAAGATCCGGAGACAGATGAAGAAAGAGACGCAAAAAAGCGATATGACAAAATTAAAGGTAGTGCGGTAAATCCTGTATTACGTGAAGGTAATTCAGACCGTAGAGCGCCTAAACCAGTAAAGCAATATGCTCGCAATAATCCTCACTCGATGGGTGAATGGAGTAAAGATTCACAATCTCATGTAGCAACCATGTCTCATGGAGATTTTGCACATAATGAGAAAAGTTTTACAGCAACAAAAGATACAACTGTAAACATTCAGTTGATCGATAAGGCAGATAGAACTCACGTTCTTAAATCTGACCTCGCCCTACAAAAAGGAGAAATTCTAGATGCTACTTTCATGAGTAAAAATGCATTAATAGAATTCTTAGAAGCTGAAATTGATGACGCGTTAGAGAAAGACGTTTTATTTTCCCTTCACATGAAGGCTACTATGATGAAGGTTTCAGACCCAATCATATTCGGTCATGCAGTGGAAGCTTTTTTCAAGCCTCTTTTTGATAAATATTCTTCTGTTTTTAATGATTTAGGAGTAGACGTAAACAATGGCTTAGGTGATTTACTTAGTAAACTTCAAGACCTTCCTGAACTTAAAAGAGAAGAAATTAAAGATGCGTTAAGAGATGTTTACAAAAACAGACCTTCTCTAGCAATGGTAAATAGTGATCATGGTATTACAAACCTACACGTACCTAGTGATGTTATTATAGATGCTTCTATGCCAGCAATGATTAGAAACTCTGGTCAAATGTGGAATAGTGAAGGAAAATCTCAAGACACTAAAGCGGTGATTCCAGATAGTTCTTATGCTGGAGTTTATGATGCGACTATAGAGTTCTGTAAAAAGAATGGTGCATTTGATCCTACTACCATGGGTACTGTTCCTAACGTAGGTCTTATGGCTCAAAAGGCAGAAGAATACGGTTCTCATGATAAAACATTTGAAATAGGTTATGGTGGTACAATTCAAGTTGTAGATCAAGATGGTACTGTTTATTTAGAGCATACTGTAGAAGCTGGCGACATATGGAGAGCATGTCAGACTAAGGATGCTCCAGTACAAGATTGGGTAAAGCTAGCTGTATCTAGAGCAAAAGCCACTGGAGATCCTGCTATCTTCTGGTTAGACGAAAACAGAGCTCACGATGCTGAAGTAATTAAAAAAGTAAATCTTTACCTAAAAGATCATGATACCGATGGTCTAGACATCACTATCGCTTCTCCTATAAAAGCTACAGAGCGTACTTTAGAAAGGTTAAAAGATGGTCTCAACACCATATCCGTAACAGGAAATGTACTTAGAGATTACAATACAGACTTATTTCCTATTCTTGAAGTAGGAACAAGCGCAAAAATGCTTTCTATCGTACCGTTAATGAATGGTGGTGGATTATTTGAAACGGGAGCTGGTGGAAGCGCGCCTAAGCATGTGCAACAGTTTGAACAAGAAAATCACTTGCGATGGGATTCTTTAGGAGAATTTCTAGCGCTTGCTGTATCACTTGAGCACCTGGCAGAAGCATATGATAATAACAAAGCTCAAATTATAGCAGACGCTTTGAACGCAGCAACAGAGAAGTTTTTAACTAATAGAAAGTCTCCTTCACGTAAAGTAAATGAGTTAGATAACAGAGGTTCACATTATTATCTAGCTTCTTACTGGGCTCAAGAACTTGCAAACCAAGAGAAGGATGAAGAGCTTGCTGCTCAATTCAGTTCTTTAGCAAATAAGCTTGTAGAAAATGAAGAGAAGATTACTCAAGAATTGATTGAAGTTCAAGGGAAATCAATGGATATAGGCGGTTATTACAAACCTGATGCAGATAAAGAAGAAGCTGCTATGCGACCTAGCACCACTTTGAATGAGATTATCGGTTCATAATTTTACTTTAATCGAACAAACCAAAAATCCTCAAGTACAACTTGAGGATTTTTTTATGGGTTCATAATTCATAATTACAATTCATACCACATCTTGAACAGTTGAGTTAAGTATCCTTAAATACATAAATCATAGTAGACTATATTTATAAAAAATAGGTCATCATGATGGAGCACTACACTACTTTGTACAGCGTTTTAATGTACGTACATCTCATTACTGTAATCCCTTGCGTATTTGTAGGAGCTTATCTTCTACTGTTCAGAAAAGGCACAAAATGGCATAAGCTTTTAGGGAAATATTATATGCTTAGTATGATGGTTACTGCTGTGGTTTCTTTATTCATGCCTGCGATGGTGGGACCACAATTTTTAAAACATTTTGGCTGGATTCATTTGTTCAGCATCTTAACACTTTGGTCCATTCCTACCGCACTAATTGCTGTGAAAAAAGGCCAGATTAGGAAACATAAAATTAAAATGGTTTTGCTTTACATAGGTGCATTGATGATAGCAGGTGGTTTTACATTTGTACCAGGAAGGTACATGTATGAAGTATTCTTTAATTAACTTTTATAAATAATTATCTCGCTTTCGCGAAAGCGAAACAACTATTACATTCTATAATAAAAAAAGGGAACTACTTTATAAGCAATTCCCTTTTCAAGTGATTTTTTTTAATTGATTAACTCTTTGAAGGATACCAATCCATTAATGTTACTTCAATATTTTCATTCTTTTGATTTACCATAGACTTAAATTTTTCTACATCCTGAAATCCATCAGTACCTCTGTAGTGATAAGGAATAACTTCTTTAGGAGTGAAGTCTAAAACAGCACTCGCTGCCTGGTTTATATCCATAGTATAAGGCAAGTTCATACATAAGAAGGCTTTATCAATATTTTCTAAAGATCTCATTTCAGGAATATCTTCAGTATCACCAGAAATATAAACACGATAACCATTCTTTTCTAGCACATAACCATTTCCTCTTCCTTTCACGTGTTTATCTAATCTTCCTTCGGTAAGGTTATACATAGGAATTGCAGTAATCTCTATTCCTTGCACCGTAATTGTTTCTCCATTATTCAAGACGGTAGCACTTTGTCCAGATTTGATCTTTTCATTAACAGCATTAGGAACGATAAGGTCAGTGTCCTCTCCTCTTACAGACCCTAAAGTTTCTGCATTTAAGTGATCGCCATGAATATCTGTCACAAGAATGATATTTTCTTCTGGCATACCTTCAAAAGCTGCTGCTCCACCTACAGGATCTACATAAATAATCTGTCCGTCCCAATTCATTACAAAAGTCGCATGTGAGATAGGCATTATTTCAATCTGGTTCATGGCTTCTTCACTGTTCTCTGTAACTACCTCTGAGGTCATCGTTTCTTCCTCGACAACTTCTTCTTTATTTTCTTTACATGAAGCGACTAGTAATGAAACAGCCATTAATGTAATCCATAATTTTTTCATCTCTCGTGATTTTAATTTATTCAAAGTTATAGGTAGCTCAATTATTTTTTAGCCAAAATAAAATTAAAATTACAGCATACCATTCAACATGTTTATAAGCAACAAGTTGAACATTGCTACTAAACCTTTACGTAAAACGCTTAACTTTTTTCTAACCTCATATAGCCTCTTTTCTAACAATACAATTAAATAAGGTTCATTTTAATTTTCCATGATTGGGAAGTTTAAAAAATAGCTTTGCATTAACCATTTAAAGCTAGAATATGAAAACTAAATTTTTACTTTTTGCTGCTAGTGCTATAGCACTTATTTCATGCAACGACGACGATGAGTCTCCTAGAATGAATCCACAAGCAGATGATGTTGTTCTTAGAGCACATTCAACAACTCCTAATTTTTTGAAGACTACATCTGATTTTTCTTCTGTAAACGTATATCCCATTCTTTCAAGTGAGGATCAACTGCAAGACACACCTAGTTTTGTTTACGGTTCCATGGCAGATGGATGCGGTTTGATCTACAATCAAGAAGAAGAAAACTACACGGTAATCAATAACATTGAAGCAGATTACTCTATAGCTCGTATCACTTTAGATAAAACTTTTAAACCTATCGCTGGTGAATATATTTTAAATGAACAAGCTACAGGTTCTACAGCACAATGCTCTGGTTCATTAATAACGCTAGAAGAGCATGGTTTTGGACCTCTTTATCTTTCTGGTGGTGAATGGGGCGGCGCTTCTAAAGGAGTTTTTGCAACAGAAGTTACTAAACATAGTTCTTCTAGAATGTTTCCAGAAATGCTAACTGCAATGGGACAATGGAGTACTGAAAATGCTGTAGCCATAGGAAAAGATGCTTATGATGATAAGACTGTCGTTTTTATAGGAGATGACCACTCTGATAATAATGTGCCATCAGGCCAGTTAGGAATGTACGTAGGTAACCGAGGTGACCTTTATAACGGCAGCCTTTATGGACTTAAAGTAACTACTTCAGGAATAGACTTTGAAATGGACATGATAGAAGGACAAACTTATGAAGCCACTTTTGTACAACTTAATGAAAAAAATATAGACCTTCTTGATGCCGAAGCTAAGACTAAAGGAGTTATGGGATTCTCAAGACTAGAAGATATAGACTGGAGAAGAGGTAGCGATCAAAATCAAAGAGAAATCTATTTTGCTGTAACTGGACGTAAAAGAGCTTCTCTTGAAGGAAAAGGTTCTCAATATGGACGCATCTACAGAGTAGAGCTCAATGAAAACGATCCTACTGGACCAGCCAAAATCACTTGCATCCTTGATGGTGATAAAATAGGTGGGAAAGCATGGGGTTTCCATAGCCCTGATAATATTCTAGTAACTGAAAACTACGCATACATTCAAGAAGACCCTAATGGTTACTTTGATGATCCTGTTAGAACTCACTACGCTAGATTATATCAATATAATTTAAACACAGGAGACTTAAAAACAGTCTTAGAATGTGATCAAGTTGCAGCAGCCGCAGCAGGTGTAGGAAGTGAGACCAGTATTTGGGAAATAACTGGAATGATAGACATTTCAGACCAGATAGGAATTGAAGGATCTTTCATGGTTGCCACACAAAATCACGGTTGGGAACCAGCAGACGGCAGCGCCTTCTCAGATCCTAACGCTGTACTAGATGTAAGTACCAGTCGCAAAGAAGGCAGTATGTTATATGTACTAACCGGACTAGAGAGATAAAATGAACCTACTAACCTGCTCTTTGATAAAGAAGATCTGTTTTCTAACAGGTCTTCTTTTAATTTTGATCTCGTGTAAACCTACTACTACAGAATATGTAGAGAAGATCAATCTAGAACCGTCCATCGATCTACAAAAGGTGTATGTAAATGACCTGCAAAAATGTGCGAACTACATGGAACATATAAGCAACACCTCAAACACAGATAGTCTAGAATTTTATTTCAAAAAAGCACGAACTGAATTCAAAAAAATAGAACCTATACTATCTTTTCACGATCTTAATAATTACAACTTTTTAAATGCACCTAACATTTTAAAAGTAGAAGAAGAAGATCTTACAGACGTTAAAATAAATAAGGCGAGTAGTTTTCAAACATTAGAGGAAGATATTTTTAATGATTATCCGGATGTAACAGCTATACATAAAACCGCTCATAAAATACATGCTAGACTAAAATTTATCCATAGAAATACAAATATAGAGTACCTAAAACCATATCATATTCTTTGGATGGTTCTTAAGCAATTAGTGCGCACGGCAACGACTGGAGTTACAGGATTTGACTCACCTGTCTTAGAAAATAGTTTGATGGATGCTGTTACCGCTTTCGCGAAAGCGGAACAAATATTAGATCTTTACGAGTACAAATTCAGCAATAACGACTTAAAAACTGCTTGGAAAAGCAAATTTAATAAAGCAGAAGATTTCTTAACAAGTACAAACTTTAATGAATTCAATAGGTATGAATTTATCAAGAAACATATTGATCCTTTGCTTGTATTATGGGTAGAAACTGCTCAAGACTGGAATGTTCATTTTCCATTACAGCTGGCCATAAATAATGATGCCACTAGCCTTTTTTCTAAAGAAGCCCTCACATTAGACTTTTTTGCAGGAAAAAATGTGAGTCCGATTAATGAAGAACAAATCAAGCTAGGTAAGCGACTCTTTAATGATAAAAATCTGTCTTCTTCTCAATCTATAAGTTGCGCATCTTGTCACAAATTAGACCTTGCTTTTACCGATGGATTAAAAAAATCTAAAGGCTTAAATCGCAACAGTCCTAGTCTTACTTACAGCGCATACCAGCAAGGTTTTTTCTACGATAAAAGAGCTGGTAGTCTAGAAGGTCAAATAGTTTCTGTAATTAATAACAGTAAAGAGTTTCATTCAGATCTTAAGAGTTTTGCCTCATCAATTGATCAAGATAGTAGTTATATCAAAGAATTTGACAAAGTCTATGAAACAACTATAGATCAAAATAGTATAAGACTCGCTATAGCAAATTATGTGCGTAGTTTGAATTATTGGAATTCTAAATGGGATAGGAACATTAGAAATGAGTTAAATACACTTACCGCTTCAGAAATAAATGGGTTTAACTTATTTAACGGTAAAGCAAAATGTGCAACATGTCATTTTGCTCCTGTATTTAATGGTACCGTTCCGCCCGATTTTGTAGATACAGAAATGGAACACTTAGGCGTTCCTGTAAGTGCTGTAACAACAAATGCAACCATAGATCCAGATTTGGGACGTTTTGAGCTTTTCAAAACTGAAAGTAGAAAACACTTTTTTAAAACACCTAGCATAAGAAACATTGCTCTTACAAGTCCATATATGCACAATGGAGTTTATAAGACACTAGAAGAAGTAGTAGAGTTCTACAATTTAGGTGGTGGTTATGGTATAGGAATAATAGATCAAGAATTTCAAACGCTTCCCGCTGACCCACTAAATTTAACCGATCAAGAAAAAACAGATTTAGTTAACTTCATGAAAACACTGACTGATGAAGAATTCCTAGATGTCAGTAATAAGATGTACAATTAATAACATAGGTTCTCAAAGTGCTATAACTAATCTGCACTTTGAGAATTCTTAAACTGCTAGGTTAATAATAATATAGATAATAATACAAACTATTAAACCTATTAAAGATCGAGACACGTACTTTTTTTTTAAGTCATTAATACGCAGTTGACCTAGTTCTTTAGATCGTTCTTTCCGATCCATATTTTGAAATTCTTTTCTGAAACTAGAAAGGTTTTTCAAAACAAACAACAACCAAAAAACGATTAAGAAAACTGGCAAAAACATCAATTGCCAATTATCTGAAAAAGAATATAAACTCGCCATATTATGGTAAATCATTTGCTAATGTGGCCAGCGCCTTACCTACTTGGTTTTCATAACCATACTTTGGAGCTGCTTCACATATATGAATATACTTGGGAAAAGAAGAAGCCTGTTTGATGATTTCACTCATCAAATTTCTTAATTCTTGAAATGTATATCCTACAGGAGACTGAGCACTAGAAGGAAAATTTGCCACAGCGTCCATGTCTATTTCTAATGAAAAATGACTAGAGTCTATATGATTTATCGCTTTTTCAACTTCTGATTTTACTTTTGATGATTCTATATCATAAACGCTATAACCTATTTGATCTTTATTTTCAATAAAATCAACCATAGGCTTACTCAAATAATTTTCTTGAATGCCTATCATAAAATAGGATTTTAAATACCCATTTTCTAGAGCATGACTAAAACCGTTACCACTATGTCTTCCTTTAGCAACTCTCAGATCTGTATGTGCATCTATATTTATACAATCAATCGACTCTGAATATCCACAAGATCTTAAAAGCGGATAACTGTTATTATGTCCGCCGCCTATAACTATTGGTACTTTTCCAGCTTCCATAATTTTAGTAGCAATTTCACTCACTCGGTGATCTAATAAAGAAATAAGGTCACTTAATTGTTTTCGTTCATTATGTTTTGATGGATTCAAATCTTTTGCTTGTTGCATTAAATCATCAGTGAAAACATTACCTAAAACACAAAAGCGACTTACATCATTAACTGATGTTTGTTGTAAGCTCAAAAAGGATTTCAAAAAAGCGTTCCACGCTTCACTCGCTCCTGCTCTACCCATATTTGCGCGCACTCCTATATCTTCAGGTATGCCAAAAAGAACGTACTTTGCTTTAACATTAGTTAAATCTTCCACATCTTCACAAATTTCTATAGATTGCGCAAAAGAGATAGAACCATCTTCTAATTCATAACTCTCTGAATCATTTAAATCATAACGATTAGAAATAAATTTTTGAAGATGCTTATCCTTAAAAAAGTTGAAATGCTTACTCATAGTGGTTCAATTAAATTTTCCATCTATAATAACTTGATCGATGATTACCTGACCAAAGTTATAAGGTATAGCAGCTATACTATCTATATTTTTAAACAGTAACAAGTTGGCTCTTTTTCCTTTTGTAATACTTCCTACCTCATTTTGTAATTCTAATGCACATGCTGCATTTATAGTAAGTGCGTTAAAGGCTTTTTGCGGAGTCATATTCATTTTTATACAAGCTAGTGCAAATACAAAATTCAAATTCCCGGATGGCGTACTGCCTGGATTGTAATCACTTGCCAAAGCAACTGCTATATCTTGATGTATCATTTCATTAACTGGTGCATAATCTAGGCCTAGAAAAAATGAGCAACTAGGTAATGCGGTAGCCACCGTTTTTGATCCAGATAGCGCAATAAAGTCGTTTGATGCCATCACTTCAAGGTGATCCACACTTACAGCTCCAGCCTTTACAGCAGCATCAATAGCTCCTAGTGATGTAAATTGGTTCACGTGGACTTTTGCCTTAAGCCCATAAGCACTTCCAGCCTCTATAATACGGAGCATTTCATCTACTGTAAAGTAATTAGACTCGCAAAAAACATCAATATAATCGGCTAGTTTTTCTTCGGCTATTACAGGTAACATCTCATGAATAATCAGCTTGATATATGCTTCACGATCGGTCTTATATTTCTTAGGAAAAGCATGTGCTCCCAGAAAAGTTCTTTTAATGGGTATGATATTATTGGTGGTAGTTCCTCTTTCGCGCAAGCGCGTTGCAACTCTTAAAATCTTTAATTCACTCTCCACACTTAAGCCATAACCACTCTTGATCTCAACAGTGGTGGTTCCTTGTGCAACGATTTGATTCAGTCTTATACGTGCTTGTTCAAAAAGCTCATCTTCGGTCATTTTATCTAATGCCGCAGCACTATTCAAGATGCCGCCGCCTCGAGCCGCTATTTCTTCATAAGTTAACCCAAAAATACGGTCTTCAAATTCTTTCTCACGAGTACCTGCAAAAACTAAATGTGTATGACTATCTACATAACCTGGAGTAATGATTTTACCTGTACAATCATAAACCTCATCTGCCGGATGTGGATGATAGTCATCCATACTCCCATAATCTTTAATCAGTCCATCTTCTATCCATAAATAAGCATTTTTGATAGAAGGCAACTCATCCATTTGTTCACCGCGTAGAGGTTCTTCACTATGTTCGCGTACTTGAATTAATTCCTTGATATTAGTTAAAAGTGTGCTCATAGCGTGAATATAATTAACTCTTAAATAATAACAGAATCTTTATAACATCAATTATAAGTTTCTATAAGGTCACATATTTCACATTTAATTTACCTTTACATCTTTTGATCTTAGTAATTTCGAACCCATGAAAGAAAATCGCAACCCTAATTACATTTGTGTACACGCAGGCCAATTAAAAGATGAAATTTATGGTGGTGCAACAGCGCCTATATATACCTCTACTGCTTATGATTACAGAGGTCCTGGCACAAATTTATACCCACGATATTTTAATACTCCTAATCAAGTGGCACTTGGTAAAAAAATAGCAGCTCTAGAAAACTCTGAGGCAGGTATGATTTTCGGTAGTGGTATGGCGGCCATCAGTGCTGTATTTTTAGCGTTCTTGAAAAGCGGTGATCACATCATATTGCAACGAGCAATTTATGGTGGTACTTCTCATTTTGTTTCGGCAGAGTTTGAGAAACTAGGTATTGATTTTACCATGATTGAACATGTTGATAAACAGAGCCTAGAAGCGAGTTTGAAATCTAATACAAAGATGGTATATATAGAGACTCCTAGTAATCCACTTTTAGAAATTACAGACTTGTCTTTGGTGTCCGCTTTCGCGAAAGCGAACTCACTAATCACTGCTATCGATAATACCTTTGCATCGCCTATTAACCAGACTCCTGCAGATTTTGGTATCGATATTATAATACATAGTGCTACGAAATATCTAGGAGGTCATAGTGATATTTGCGCAGGAACAGTAAGTTGTAGTCAGCAACATATGGAACGTATATGGAATACAGCAAAAAATTATGGTGGTAGCTTAAGCGATCAAACTGTATATTTATTAGAGCGCAGTATGAAAACACTTGCCTTAAGAGTTAAAAAACAGTCTAGAAGCGCAAAAAAAATCGCTAAGTTTTTAGAAAAGCATTCCAGTATTAAAAAAGTGAATTATCCTGGATTAAAAAGTCATCCACAACATCAATTAGCAAAGAGTCAAATGAACGCCTACGGTGGAATGATGTCGTTTGAATTAGAGGATGATATAGATCAAAGTATTTTTTTAGAAAATTTAGAAGTTATTTTCCCAGCTTTAAGTCTTGCAGGAGTAGAAAGCACCATTCTTGCTCCTACTACCACATCCCATAGCTTATTATCTCCTGAAGAAAGAAAAGAACAAGGGATTTCTGATCGTCTTCTAAGATTTTCAGTAGGAATAGAAGAAGCCAGAATACTAATTGCAGACCTTGAAAACGCAATTAGCAAAAGTCAAAATAAATAAGAACTATATTCTTAAGTTTAAATCACCATAATTAAAAACTTCTTCCTTGTGAAAAGGAAAAATGACTAAAATGAGCGAAAGCGACTTTTAGTCAGTAAGGTTGAAAGTTGCCTATATAAATCGAGCAATTAGAAATAAGTAAATACCACTTTCAATTCTAACACAAAATTAAAAACATGAAATTAGACATACTAGCCATAGGCGCACATCCAGATGATGTAGAATTGAGTTGCGCAGGTGTTCTGCTTAAAGAACAATCTTTAGGAAAAACTACTGGTGTGCTTGATTTAACCAGAGGAGAATTAGGTTCTAGAGGTAGTGCCGAAATACGAGATCAAGAAGCGGCCGAAGCGGCCAAAATCCTTAAACTTTCAGTAAGAGAAAATCTTGCCTTTAAAGATGGTTTTTTCACTAATGATGAAGAACACCAACTAGAAATTATTAAGATAATTAGGAAGTATCAACCTGAAGTAGTTCTTTGTAATGCAATAAAAGATAGACATCCTGATCATGCCAAAGGGTCTCAACTATCTAGTGTAAGCTGTTTCCTTTCTGGACTAAAACGCATTGAAACATATGTAGAAGGTGTAAAACAAGAACACTGGAGACCTAAACATGTTTATCATTATATCCAATGGTTGGACTTAGAACCAGATTTTGTTGTAGACATTTCAGGATTTATTGAAGAAAAAATGGCTGCAGTTCAGGCTTATGGGACTCAGTTCTATAATCCAAATGATAAAGGTCCTAAAACACCTATAAACTCTAAAAACTTTCTAGATTCTATTAAATATAGAAGTGCAAATTTTGGAAGAATAATAGGTACTGAACATGCTGAAGGTTTTATCAGCGAAAGACATCCTGCCGTAAACAGCCTTTTCGATCTGATTTAAAAAAAATAAAAAAAAACATTTTTTATATTCTCAGTATTGAGAATTATATTAAATTTGCATCCGCTTAACGCGAGTGGTTGAATTCTTGAGACCCACTTAAAAAAACTCACATTGATATGGTGGTCGTAGCTCAGTTGGTTAGAGCGCTGGTTTGTGGTGCCGGAAGTCGCGGGTTCGAATCCCGTCTTCCACCCTAAAAGTCTTAGAGAAATCTAAGACTTTTTTTATGCGTTATGTTTAACAATTCTCAACTATAACCTTTCATATAAGTTCAGAGATGCTTTGCTTACTTATAAATCATAACAGATTTATTAAAGAAACATTAGCACTATTTAGAAGGTTCTATCTGATAGTATTATTTTTATAATCGACCTATTATATAGACCAGTATTATTACTATCATATGACTAACAAAGCTATTTATATCACCACTATAGAACCGCATAGTGGTAAGTCCATTGTTTCACTCGGTTTAATGCAACTTTTGCTTAGCAAGACGCCTAAAGTAGGTTATTTCCGGCCTATTATAGACGATTTTGAACCAGGTCAAAAGGATAATCATATAAAGACAATTACTTCTTACTTTAATCTAGACCTCAAATTTGAAGATGCCTATGCTTTCACTCGTGGAGAAGTAATTGCTATGAAAAACTTAGATCAAGAGGATGAAATAATCAGCAAGATTATTGAAAAGTACAAAGCAGTTGAAGAGCTATATGATTATGTGTTAATAGAAGGTACGAGTTTTAGCGGTGAAGGTTCTCTTATTGAGTTTGATATCAACGTGGCTATCGCTAGAAACTTAGGAGTTCCCGCGATAATTTTAGCAAGTGGTGTAGATAAATCTTTAGAAGATCTTACGGGAAGTTTGCGCATCGCATTTGACTCCTTTAAAGATAAAAGCGTGGAAGTACTTGCAGTAATAGCAAATAAAGTTCAAGAAGAAAATGCGCATCTTGTGGTGTCTAACCTGCAGAAAAAATTACCTCAACAAGTTATTGTAAATGCAATACCACTCAATCCTATTTTGGCAAATCCTTCCATCAAAGAAATTGTAGATGTATTAGATGCTACGGTACTTTTTGGAGAAGATTACTTGAATAATCAGGCAGGATATTTCAGTGTAGGTGCCATGCAATTGCGCAATTATTTAACGCATCTTAAAGAAAATGGCTTGGTGATTACACCAGGCGATAGAGCAGATATCATTTTGGGCGCTTTACAAGCTAACATCTCTGCAAATTATCCTTCGATTTCTGGGATTGTACTTACAGGTGGTTTAGTACCTGAAGAATCCATTACTAAATTGATAGAAGGTCTTTCTGATGTGGTACCTGTGATCTCTGTTCAAGGCGGTACTTACTCGGTTACAAATAGGATAGGTGATATTAAATCACAGATCTATGCAGAAAACACACAGAAAATTCAATCTTCCATCAAGGATTTTGAAAAGCATGTCAATGTTGATGCACTTCTAGAACGATTGATCACTTTTAAAACAGAGAAAGTAACACCTAGAATGTTTCAATATAACTTATTGAAAAAGGCCAAAACTCATAAAAAACACATCGTGCTACCTGAAGGTATGGACGAACGTATTTTGAGAGCCACAAAACAACTTACCGATATCAATGCTGTTGACATCACTTTATTAGGTGATAAAAAACAAATTGCAAATAAAATTGCAGCATTAGACATTCAGCTAGATCTGGGTAAAGTGACTGTAATTGATCCAGCAAAGAGCGATGATTTTCTCGCTTTCGCGAAAGCGTTATACGAACTAAGAAAACACAAAAACGTCAATCTTGCGATGGCAAAAGACCTCATGGAAGATGTCTCCTATTATGGCACCATGATGGTATATCAAGGAAAAGCAGATGGAATGGTATCTGGAGCTGTACACACTACGCAACATACCATTTTACCGGCTTTACAATTCATTAAAACTAAACCAGATGCGTCAATAGTATCCTCAGTTTTCTTTATGTGTCTAGAAGATCGAGTTTCTGTTTATGGAGATTGTGCGATCAACCCAAATCCAACAGCGCAACAGCTGGCAGAAATAGCCATATCATCTGCCGCGACAAGCAAAGCGTTCCAGATTGATCCAAAAATTGCAATGCTCTCCTACTCTTCTGGTAGCTCTGGCGTAGGTGAAGACGTAGAGCGTGTAAGAGAAGCGACCGGAATGGTAAAAAATTTACGCCCAGATCTAAAAGTAGAAGGTCCTATTCAATACGATGCTGCTGTAGATATGAAAGTAGGAAAGACTAAAATGCCAGATTCTGAAGTGGCTGGACAGGCAAATGTGTTTATTTTCCCAGATTTAAATACTGGAAATAACACTTATAAAGCAGTACAACGAGAGACTAAAGCTCTTGCCATCGGGCCTATTATCCAAGGATTAAATAAACCTGTAAATGACTTAAGTAGAGGCTGTACGGTTGAAGATATTTTTAATACTGTCGTGGTTACCGCCATTCAAGCTCAAGAAAATTTTTAAGAATATAACCATGAATATTTTAGTATTAAATGCAGGCAGTTCTTCCATAAAATTTCAGCTACTACAACTTCCCCTAGAAAAAATAGTTTGCAGCGGTATGGTAGAACGTATAGGTGGAAAAGATGCTATTCTTTCTTATAAAACGGATGTAACAGAATTTAAAAAAGAAACTGATGTTACTTCTCATAAGAATGGTTTGACAAAGATTGTTTCTTTATTACTAGACCACGATAAAGGAGTGATAACTAATGTGAATGAAATCCATGCCGTAGGTCATAGAGTGGTTCATGGTGGTAAATTATTTACCGATACAACACTTATCAATGAAGAAGTAAAAGAGAAGATCAAAGAATTTTCTTCCTTGGCACCACTACATAATCCGCATAACTTAGAAGGAATTTTTATTGCCGAAGAACTATTTCCTGATGCAAAACAAATAGCTGTTTTTGACACTGCTTTTCATCAAACAATGCCTGTTAAAGTCAAAAAATATGCGTTACCAAATAAGTTCTTTGAACAAGACGACATCCAGATTTATGGCTTTCATGGGACCAGTCATAAATATGTAAGCGCAAAAGCCATAGAATATCTCAAGCAAAAGTCTTCTAAAATAATTTCTATTCATCTAGGTAACGGCTGCAGTATTACAGCAATCTACAACGGTAAAAGTGTGGACACAAGTTTAGGTTTTGCACCATCAAACGGCCTGATCATGGGATCTCGTAGCGGCGACATAGATCATGCGATTGTTTTTCACCTTGTTCATAAACTAGGATATAAAATAGAAGATGTGGAAAAACTGTTAACTAAAGAGAGCGGCATGCTAGGTCTTACCGGTCATGCAGATTTAAGAGACATTCAAGAAAAAGCTTCAAAAGGTAATGAGAAATGCCAGCTAGCACTTGAAATGAACGCCTACCGCATCAAAAAATACATAGGCGCTTATGCGGCTGCAATGAATGGTGTAGATGCTATCATTTTTACCGCTGGAATAGGTGAAAACTCTGCTCTTATTAGAAAAATGGCTTGTAGCGATATGGACTTCTTGGGTATACAATTAGATCAAGATAAAAATGATGCGAGATCAAACAACTTAAGAGAGATTCAGAACTCTGATTCTAAAGTTAAGGTCCTCGTGATTCCTACTAATGAAGAATTAGAAATCGCTTCTCAGGTTTATGATTTGGTAGCTCACTAAATGTATTTAGTTACTAGAATTTTTAATCTCGCTTTCGCGAAAGCGAGATTCATAATAAACATTTTTAATTACCTTTTAAGCGATTCCATAATTGTGACAGTAGTTTCTGAGGATTGCGCTCTCCTTTTACCTCTGTAAATTCTACTTTTCCTGAATCGTTTACTTCTATTAAATACTGAAATACAAAATCCTGAGAATGCGGCTCCATACTTAAAAGACCAAATCTAAGATCATTAAAATAGAGCTCATCTTCTTTTTTAGTTATCGTATACCAGTTTTCTGAATTTTCAATCATGCGTTGTACAGCATCATCATGAATGAGATCTCCTAGTAACTCGTGATTTTTAGGATAAGATTCAAAGCTAATGGGTTTTGAATCGAGAAAAGAATAATCGGCTAATAAATAAGCATTCTCTACTTCTACATTTGCATTCCATAAAATGGTATTTAATGCTGCAGGTCTTGTATCCATCTGGATATAATCAATATTTTGATTAGCTAAGGCTTCTTGAAACTGAGAATATGCGGCCCACTTTAAAAAACAAGTCACTACCAGATAAGAAGAACTTACTATCAATCCCATTTTATTATAAAAACTCCTTTTGCTCGCCGTACGTTTTTGCCTCATAGTAAGAATCAAAAACACTAAAAATGGCACCGTATAAAGCGGATCCACGACAAAAATAGTTTTAAATGCTAGGCGTAAATCAAATGGCCAGAACAACTGCGTTCCCCATGTGGTATAGGAATCAAGAATGGGATGCGTCACAAATGCCCAAAAGAACAACCAAGACCAACCTTTAAAGTCTTTATACTTTTCATATCTAAAAACCAGCCACCCAAAAATAGGAGCAAAAACTACTGAAAAAACAACGGAATGTGTAAAACCACGATGTAAAGCAAGTGCGGTGACCGTATCTGTAAAATGAGAAGCAAGTACATCTAAATCTGGTATGGTACCAGCAATCGCACCATACAGCATAGCCTTATTACCAACTTTCTTCCCTAAAACAGCCTCGCCTACTGCTGCCCCTAATACAATTTGTGTAAGTGAATCCATATAGTTGTAAAAGTAGATAAACCTTTATTAACTAAGGAATAAAAAATAGTCACTGTACAATTTGTAACCCAATATTCTAACTAATAATTCCATAATCACAAGTAACACTTATAACTAAATGGATATACACTTCTTGTGCATTTTTAACAATCCCGCTTTCGCGAAAGCGGAATTGAAAAGAATTTATAAACAACCGCACAACTAAAAAACGAAATATACTAGTACAACTCAATAATATTTATAAAAGGGTCAATCAAGGCGGGAAATGCGTTTTCTTGCTCAATGACCTCAACCTACAAGTCGAAGAAGACAGTTTATCACAATTATGAGACCATCTAAATCTGGAAAATCTACTCTATTAGATGTCGTAGGAATGCTGGACGGATTTCAGGAAGGTGAATATCTATTCCTAGATGAATCAGTACATTCTTTAAAAGAAAAGAAAAAGTCAAATTATACAAAGAATACATAGGTTTTGTATTCAAAACCTATCATTTAATTGATGAGCTTACCGTTTACGAAAACATAGAAACGCCTCTACTCTATAAAAACGTCAAATCTTCAGAACGTAAAACGCTGGTAGCAGACATGCTGGACCGTTTTAACATCGTAGGTAAAAAAGATTTATTTCCATCACAACTTTCTGGTGGACAGCAGCAGCTCGTAGGCGTTGCAAGAGTTCTAATCGCAAAACCTAAACTGCTCCTAGCCGATGAACCTACTGGTAATTTAAACTCGGCACAAAGTGAGGAAATCATGGA
>MAAC01009449.1_pt1 | contig 25719 bp, 26 predicted proteins | sample 1115981 | NCBI WGS metagenome assembly MAAC01 (sample SAMN04961126, study PRJNA320927) | seawater metagenome | isolation source: sample BD02T64 sea water enriched with oil for 64 days | place: USA:Gulf of Mexico | collected 2013-07-27
GAGTAAACTCCATGGGCTATAAAAACAAAAAAGCCGTACATCGAAAGATGTACAGCTTTTTGTGATCGCGAAAGGATTCGAACCTTTGACCGTCTGCTTAGAAGGAAGAGGACATTTGAGTGTAACTTGTTGCTGGTGAGATTTTTAATTTTTGTGGTCTGAAAAATTTGCAATGTTTTTGCAATGTTTTTTAATCACTTGTCTTATGAATTATCAAAATGAAAAATTCACTTATTACTCACATTAAGCAAACTTCTTTTGAGAAATTGTGACTTAAATGTACTAATTTACAGTCCAACTTCTGCTGACGATATACAATGTTTAGCTTATTAATTTTTATGGTGAAAATCTGTAAATTTCACCTGGATATTTTCAAATACTATATATCGTACTTAGCTTTAATTTTTCTTTATTTAGCCTTAGTAATATATAAGCATCTGTTGTTGTTTTATTCCTGTCTAGGGATTTTTTTGTTAAAAATATAATAATTATTTTTGGTGTGGAATATTATAAAACTGAATAGTAAATAACATTTTAGATATGAATAAAACAATAACCATATTATTACTAGTACTAGGTTTAATTGAGAGTGCAAATTCCCAAACTAATATTTCCAGCTCTTCCGATGGTCGTTTTATTGGAAACATCAATGGTGAATATCACAATGACCCAACAGGAATGCTACAAGATTTTACGATAGGTATTGAGTGGTGGACATTACTCGGAGAACCTGTAGAAAATTATGGTTTCTTGTGGAATACTACAGGAAGTTATAAAACTTCGGTTAATGGAAAGACACATACTATTTCGAGGGATATGTTGGGGAAGTACCCGGATTTATTAAATCGTTTTAACAATATTGAACCGGTTTCAATTGATATAATAGTTTATGGGGCCGCAAAAGGAAACACCTCTTCTGTTAAAAGAGGAAGTCTGCACACATATTCAAGTTTTTATCAAAAAGGTTCAGCCTATAAAAAGGATGGGCAATCTTATGACCCTTATAGCCTATCAGCACATATTTTGTATGAGATTAAAAACATGAATATATTAACAGGAAAAAGCGGCAAGATGAGCTACGGTTTATCTCCAAGTAGCCCAAAAAGTTGGAACTATTTTTTATCCTGGAAACAAAATTCGAGTAACTACTTTGCTCCAAATACAAAATTTGATAATATTAAAAATAAGGATGATTTTAATTACAATAAATTAAGTGAGCCCTCTAAAAACGATATCAATACTGACTTAAAACACCTTTTTAATAACAGCACCTCTTTTTTATTAAAATCGGAGATAGCAAATATTATATGGCCAGAAACTGAAATGAAAAATATTGCAAATGAGTATTTGAGAAGAGAAGATGGCGGTAAATGGAATAAAACCAAAGATATAACTAATGATTGGGGGGAGTTTCCTGAAGATAAAGAAATTGAAACATATAAAGTTTATAATTTTGTTTGGTTAAAGGCATATTATGATGATCCTCCTGAAGGTTATATTTTAGTTAGTCCTATCGTTTCATGTGAAATACCAGTCGGCTTGAAAGTTAATGATAAAGTTAATTATAGAATGAATAAGTATGGTCCTATTTATTGTGGTTATGGTAAAGATAATAATTATGCTACCTGGGAGCTTCAACTAAGCCATGATATTGAGGGTGCTTGGTCTACATTTTCTGAAGAAAGTAATCTTTTACCAACACGAATTAAGCGTCATAGCGGATTAGATTACGGACATGGAAAATGGGGTACTTATGATGAAGTAAAAAAAATAAGAGATAAATTTATTGTTAATTTTCAAAATGATGATCTAGGTTATAATAGGAAAATTTTGAAGTATGAGTACAATGTGAAATTCAATTATACACTTAATCCACGTTTTACCGCAGGACCTGTAGGTTATTATTAAGTCAAAATACCAAGAAAACTTCCAAAACAATAACTAATCAGACTTAACAATTATGAGAGTATTAATTTCAATTTGTCTATTCATTTGTTTTTCTAATTCTGTGATGGGGCAAACCATAGAAACATCTAAGGAATTTTATTTTACTGCTAAGGAGAGTTTTAATAACAAAAACTATACTGAAGCTATTAATCAATTAGATCTTTCAGAAAAAACAGGAGGGGGGGCTAATGTCTATATTCAAATTTTAAGGGTTAAATGTTATCTAGCTAAAAATGATTATGAATCGGCAAAATCAGCTCTTGATAAAAGTTATAATTATAAAATTCCTGAGAAAACAAAAGAGACTTTAAACGAATTATCAAAAAAAGTTAGTGAGGCAGATAAGAAACTATATGATGCTGAAGTAGCCAATAGAAAAAAGAAGAAGGAGGAATTGTCTCAAACAAATCGAAACCGATTTAAAAATCTGACGGTTGCTAAAGAGAATAAGGATAGAGAAGAAAAAGAGGCCGTAGAATTGAAAAGAAATCTTAATGATGAAAAATTATGGGATAAGGCGGTTTCTCTACACACCGTAAAGTCGTACAAGGACTATAAAGGTAATCCATTAGGGATAAACCATAGGAATAAAGTAGATAATAGAATTGATAAGATAATTTGGAACAAAGCTTTTAGATTAAATACCAGTGAAGGGTATAAAGAGTATTTGTACAATACTGTAATATCAGAATCAAAGAAAAAACATTATGATCAGGCAATATCTTATATTACAAAAGATGAATATAAAATTTCTAGAAACAAAAGCTATACTAAAATGCCTAGGGATATTGCACATTATGTTAATCTTAAATTTTTATATATCTACCAAATAGGCCTAAGGAGTTTGCCAAAAAACATAGGTGATTTATCCATTGTAGAAAAAATATTATTAAGTAAAAATGAGTTAATTAGTCTTCCAAAATCTTTTGGTAATTTGACTAAATTACGGAGGCTATTTTTAGAGGATAACCAGCTTAGAAAGTTACCAGTAACTTTCGGGAATTTATCTTCTTTGGAGTACTGTGATTTAAGCAATAACCAACTTAAGTCTTTACCAGAATCAATAGGTAATTTAACACAATTAAAAGAATTATATTTGGCAAGGAATGATCTGAGAAGTCTTCCCAAATCTTTCGTAAACCTACGTAGTTTAGAGCGTATGGTGATTGATAAATGGTCATATAAAATCAAGGAGGTCAAGAAAATCATCAAAGAACTCAAGAAAAGAAACCGATTTTTGAAAGTTTATTATTTTAAATAACTAAGATTATTCGGAAAAAATAGTAACATGTAAGTCGTCAAAGAGTTTGGACAAATGATGCTTAAAGTTAAGTTATAGATTAATAATTTACAGTCCAACTTCTGCTGACGTTATACATTGTTGGGTTATAATTCAGATGGTACTGTCTTAGTTATGGCTCACTCTGTATTAAGGGTGGTTGAAATAAAAACTAACCTTACTTCAAAAGATTTAAGAAAAACAGCATCTAATTTCTCAACTATTAGAACATTATTTGATGAAGTTTGGTCTGGAGAAAAGTATGAATTTGATAAACCAATATTTGAATTATTAGCTTTTAGATTATTTGTGAAAGAAGAGACTATAGAAAATACATATTTTGATGCTTGTGACCCGACGAATAATCATTTCGACGTTACTATCTTAAGAAGTAAAAAAAAGGATGAATCTGGATTACAATTGCACTTTGAATCAACCTCGCATTGGACTGATTTTAGTGAAGAATCTAAAGAAGAGCATATAAATGAAATGAAAGGAGAATATATAATAACTTCTTCTTCAAAGAGAACTGCGTTAGCAGATTTCTACTATCAATTGATTCAAGACGCTTATTATGTTCTTGATTATAGAAGTTATTCTTTAAATGATATCGGGGAGCATTTTATGAAATATTTGAAGTGGACTAGCCAATAAAAAAGATAAAAATGTTTGCTAACAAAGTGTCATATTAGCTTTGCTGGCTAGTTCTTTTTTGTGTCCCAAATTTACAAGTTAACTTGAAAGTGTAGCAAACAAAAAAGACCTACACTAACGTGAAAGTCTTTTTGTGATCACCAAAGGGAGTAAACCTATGACCGTCTGCTTAGAAGGAAGAGGACATTTGATTGTAACTCATTGTTTATCAGTTTGATATTTTTGTGGTTTGAAAAATTTGCAAGTATTTTGCAAGTTTTCTGAAGGCTTGATAAGCTGTTATTTTCGAGAAGTGATTATCCTTCTTTTGAAAAAGTGTGTCTTAAATTTAAAGTACAACTTCTGTTGACGATATACAGTGCCATTGAAAAAATATTCCAAGTCACAAATTTCATTGATGTACCAGATGGATTGGCGCACAATTCGTAAGCGTATTTCTCACGTTTTGGACCTAAATGGGAATTCCAACAAGATTTTAATGATTTCTGAAGTGAAGCTCATCTTTGAAGAGATGGGAAGACCTGAATTAACTGAGCAAGACGAGGTTTTTCTTTTAATGTAAATAGTCGAAGTTTAGCATGTAATAATTCTTTTTTCACGTGCCGTTTGCTGTTATAAATACTTAAAAATCACTGAATTCAGTGATTGACTGGTATGCTTTTTATATTTATTTTAGATTTTCATATTTAAAATAAAATTAATAATAAAAAAAATGCCTATGGAACACACTCATTCAATTTATTTCAATTGATATTTTTTGAACAAAAACTAGTTTATAAAATTTAACAAATTACAAATGAATTTCATTTCAAACGATAAACGTCAAAAATTGACCCTCAGTAAAAAAGGTATTCAACCTAAATTACTATTATCACTATTATTTTTATCATCATCCACATTACTAAATGCACAATCTGAAGAATGTTTAGTTATCGAAACTACGACAACAGCAAATCCCGTTATTGGGGAATGTGGAGACCATCAAAATTATTTAGTAGATGCAAATAATTTGCTGGAGTACCCGACGCACTTTATAAGGTTAAATTTCCATTACATTAGTTCCTCAACGGAACAAAATTTCACATCCCAACCTGTTGGAAATATTCCAATTACAGCGGAGGATATGACTGAAATAATTATTAAAGGATTAAATTCAAGTGCAGAAAACTTAGTTGCAGATTTTGCAGATGCAGGAAGTCCAACGGACGACCCTATTTTAGACTTTAGATTTGTAAGTACAGGAACTTACGTTTGGAGTAATGATAGTTATATTGATACTTTATCTACAAGTGCCCTTAAAAATCAATTTGGAGCTAATACAGACAAGGTAATTAATATTTTCATGAATGCACCTAACGCAGATTCCGGAGGGCGAACAAATTCTTTAAATTCCGTTATCATGTGGGGGGTCGTAAATAAATATTTCGAAGCTGCTGGTAACGCACATTGGTATTGGACACCCAATTTACTTCATGAAATAATTCATTGCTTTGGTGTCAAGCATATCTATTATCCTAATTGGAAAACATCTACTAATGGATGTGTCAGCTCTCATCTGAATTTTGATGATGGCGTTTTTGACACTCCTACAAGGCAGCAAATTATGGACTATAGAACATCTATTAGTTCATCTTGTGATGAACCTTGTCTTTGGAATGACCCATGCGCGACTAATAACCTAATGCATGCAAATGCCAATAAAAGTGGTTTATCACCAGGACAGGTAGCAATGGCAAGAATGCATGCAGCAACCAATAATTTAAGCAAATTACACGACGGAACTATTCCTATCGACTACTGGCAAGTTGGTCAAGGTTATTATTCTAACGACATGAACCGTTGTAAAAATACTGATCCAAATATTGTAATTACAACAGGACAAGATAAAATTTGGTCTGACTCTAAGGTACTTTATGGAGGAATTACAGTTAAATCGGGAGCAAAATTAACAGTAAATTGTAAATTAATTCTTCCTGCTGATGCTAAAATTACCGTTGAAAAAGGAGCTGAATTAGTTATAGATGCTGGAACTATCACAACCACATGTGATGAACCATGGTGGGGAATTGAAGTATTTGGTAATGATCAACTAAGTCAAATTCCATCCAGTAATCAAGGTAAAGTTGTTTTAAAAAATGGATCCAGAATTGAAAATGCAAAAGAAGGTGTAACCTTAATTGGACACAATCCTGATGGAAGCATTCAATGGGGATCTGCAGGTGGTATTTTACAGGCTGAAGATACTTACTTCTATAATTGCCGTAGGGGAGTAGAATTCATGACTTATCAGAATTATATTCCTTCTAGTGGAACTGAATTAAACAACAAATCCTTTATCAAGAATTGTGATTTTGATATCGATGATAATTACAATTCGCTACATGGAAATAATGCTCCAATCCGTGGAGTAACAATGTGGGATATTGATAAATTAAGAATTGAAGGATGTAGATTCAATAATAATATGTCTGCCGATAATGGTGATGCAAATTCTTATCGTGATGGGGTGGCTATAACTGTTTGGGATGCCTCTTTAAGAATGAGGGGGCTTTTAGATTCTCAGACTTCTACCTATACTAGAAATGAAGTAAATGGATTTCAAGTTGGAGTTTGGGTAAGAGATTGGGATGAATACAGTCCAACTACCATCGACCGAGTTGATTTTAACGACAACGCTATTGGTGCGGAAATGAAATACTCTATAGGCTCTCAAGTAACTAGAAATCAATTTATCGTACCTGTACTTCCATATACATCAAATGAAAACGTCATGATGCAATCGGTAGGTTTATCTATGTACGATATGCAGGATTTTGAAATTGAAGAAAATATTTTTAAAGGTACAGACATAGGAAATCATACCGATCTTGGAGTGCTTATTGAAGATTCTTGGGATGAAGATAACCAGATCTATAGAAATGAGTTAGATAATCTTGGATTTGGAGTTTCTATGGATGGTGATAATGGATATACCGGGAATGACCCTTCACTTTTTACTGGTTTAGAAGTAAAATGTAATGATCTAGGTGTAACTGTAAATAACTACCAGGACTTGTATTTAAGTGGATCTATGGACCGAAGACAAGGTACAGATGGTGCAAATCCATCAGACCCTGCTGGAAATAGATTCTCTGAAAACCCAATTGCTGGACCTCTTGGTCATTTCTTTATTGGAGGTAGTGGATCCTTTACTTTGGATAAATATTATCACCACTTGACACCAGATACAGAACCATACAAATCAGTTCAAAATTTTGTAAATCCATTTGAGACTCAACATCCATTTGATGACGATAGAACCATTCCTTGCCCTCCAAACATTAGTACTGGAGATGTGCTAGTAATTGATCTAACGGTTAAGGCATTAACGCTAAAGTCTGAAATATTGGTTTTAAGAAATGAGTATAGTACCCTTACCAATAATTATAATGCTATTTTAAACGGAGGTATCAGACCAGAAATCATGGATGCATTATTGGATCCTATGGAGTCATCTCTAGACGTGAGGGACCTATTAATTCAAGGTTCACCTTATTTAGATGATCAAGTACTAATAGAAGCCATTAATAGACAGCCAGTTCTTAATCAATGGCATCTTACAGAGGCTTTAGTTTGGAATGCTCCTTTAAGTCAAGGTGTATTGCAGGAGGTTATCAATGCTAATGTACTTACTCCATATTTACTTAGTCTTTGACTTCTGTTGATGGAAGCTCTCAACGTTTACTTTTAGAGTTAGACATCAAAGCTAAACGAGAACTAATTGCTCTTAATGAAGCTGATTATTTGAAAGTTGTATTTGAAGATGCTACAGAAACTGATCCATACCAAAAGGTAATTGATCTATTCAGCGGAGTAAATACAGCTCGCGCTCAACGTTATTCTATTTCTGCAATACTTAAACAAGGTAAATCTGCAGATGCCGAATTAATCCTAAATAATTATTTAGGTGCTCCTTCTGAGGATCATTATGCTAGTTTTAAAGCATTGGAAATTGACCTTACTAAAAGAGGTCTAAACTGGTTCCAAATGAGTACCGCTGAAAGAACTACTTTGGATAATATTGCAGTAGATGACAGCAAAAGAGGATATGAAGCAGCTAGATCAGTAATCAGCTTAATTGATGATGAAAACCCAACAAGCTTCGCTAAACCATATGACTTAAGCCCTCCTTCAGCAAGAATGATGGCTCCTGAGACATATGATTTTAGCTCTGCACCAAAAATCATGGAAGCATATCCACAACCTGCAAATGGTGAATTTTATATCAATACTCAATTACCAGATAATTACCGCTCTGCATCTATAAGATTGGTAGATATAACTGGAAAATTAATTGATCATATTGACTTAAATCACGTATCACTCTTACAAGTAAAATCATCGAAATATCCTTCAGGAATGTATTTTGCTGAATTGATCGTTGACGATATCTCTGTAGAAAGTTTAAAAATTAATATTATTCATTAATTTTATAAGGTCCCGAATTTTCGGGACCTTATTTTCTTTTACTCTTATGAAAAAACTGTATTTATTTTTATTTTCCTTTTTACCATTTTTTCTAATTGCTCAATCTCCTTGGATTTTTGAAAATGATTTTTTCCATGCTTATTGCCTGACCGAATCCTATGATGGTGGTATGATCGTTGGTGGAGTTTCCTATAACTATGGTTATGATGGTAAAGTAATTAAGGTAGATAATACAGGAGAATTACTTTGGGAATTTACACTGGATCCTAATCATTATTCCTCACCTACTCAACTAAGAGAATATCCAGATGGTTCATTATTAATAGGAGGAATTACAGATAAATACGATGAGGATAAAGATGGTTATTTATTAAAGTTAAATTCTTGTGGTGAACAATTATGGTTTAAAAATATAGGACTTTCAAATGATCCAGATAATATCAAGGATATTTTTTTGGATGGTGAATTTATTTATCTTCTGCAAGTGAAATTTCCAGATCCAGAAAGGTTCACCCTTTCTAAATTCTCTTCAGAAAACGGTGATTCCCTTTGGTCAAAGTCCAATTACATACCTATTGGAGGAACTCCAAGAGACTTATTGAAATGTTCAGATGGAGGATTTTTACTTACAGGAAATGCATGGGCTCCGCCTTATTACGATCAAGAAAGCAGTATAATTGGAAAAAGATCAACACTTATCAAAACTGATAGCCTGGGAGAACTAGAATGGTTTGATTTTTATAACTGGGAATTGGACAGCAATAATCTCTTGCAATATAGCTATGGGTATAGTTCAGTGGAACTACCAGACAGTAGCTTTCTGACATTGGCATTTGACCGAACGGATACAAACAATATGAATCATTTAAGACCCATCCTTTATAAAACCAGTTATGATGGAGAAATGATCTGGACTAAATTTATTGCAGATACATCTTTGACCTATCAAGGAGGACAAATGGTTGCGCTAAATGATAGTACAATCATAGTCGCCACATCACCTGCCCCCCAAGATGATAGCTACAATACTCATATGATAGTATTGAAAATGGATACCTTAGGGAATATCCTTAGTTCTCATACCGACACTAATGAACTTTTTTTAATAAGAGACCTTGCCATTACAAGTGATAATAAAATTATTACTACCCCAGGTTCCACATCAACTGGTAACTACCATTTATATGTGGTAAAACTAGATGCTGAAACAATGCTTCTGGATACTTTTTTGATCAACGATACAACCAATTATAATTATTTATGTTCATCCCAAATACAAGACCATCTCTTTCTATTTCCAGATGACTCTATTGGCATTGATAAAATATCATTTATTAATATTTCTATTTCACCTAATCCAGCAAAAGACTTTGTTAACATCTCTTTAAATCAACTAGAAATTGATCAAATAAACTTAATTGATATATCAGGGAAGTTAATCAACAATTTCAGTGTTGATAATGCTTACGCTCCTATTGAATTAGATATTCATGGTCAGTCACCAGGAATATATTTTCTCGAATTCATTAATGAAAGTGAAATCATTAGAAGTGAGAAACTAATCATTCTTTAAAAAACACTCCAATTATGGGAAAAAGGACTAATTAGAATTGGTCCTTTTTATTTTTCTATCCTTCTTGAGTAAACTCGAAAGTCTATAAAACAAAAAAGACTTACATGTTTCATGTAAGTCTTTTTGTGATCGCGGAAGGATTTTTTCAAGATCCTGGGGTGGCTTAAGTAGTAACACAAAAAGCCTCACTCACTCCGTTCGCTTATGCCTTTTTTGTTTTTCTATCCCATTAGAGTAAACACCATGGGCTATAAAAACAAAAAAGCCGTACATCGTAAGATGTACAGCTTTTTGTGATCGCGAAAGGATTCGAACCTTTGACCGTCTGCTTAGAAGGAAGAGGACATTTGAGTTTAAGTTATTGTTTATTAAAATGTTAAAAATATGGGTGTGAAAAATTTGCAATGTTTTTGCAATGTTTTTTGTGGCTTTTGGATCCTAGTCGTTTAAATCTTAAACTTAAATTGACCACTTTTTTCATAGGTTCTACAATTGAATTATTTATTTTAGACGGAGCCAACAGTCAACGAATTTCTTATAAATATGGAAAACGGAATAACATTGAATTTTAAGGGGAAAAGGGTGAATTCAACTGAAATAAGTGACTTAAATTTAATAATTTACAGTCTAACTTCTGCTGGCTTGTAAGTTTCAAAGAATTTGGACAAATGATGCTTATAATTAAGTTATAAACAATTACAAAAGCGATAGAAATTGATGGAATCAAAAAATAATAAATTTCAACATGAATTTGATTTTGAAAAAGAGGTTTACTCTTCAATTAATTCAATTAAATCATTAGAAGAAGAAGCAGTCTATAAAACTATCATGGATGGTTTTTCTATTAACAATTCAATTGCCACCAGTATAAAAGATGAAAATAAAGGATTCATTATTAAGTTCTTTTTAGACGGCTTTACTGAAGAGGATAATATGAAAGAATTAGACAATTTTGGAATTAAAGAAAGGTTAATTCTAGAGAGAAATGGATGTAAGTATTCGATCAATAAAAACTCCACAAGAAAAATTACAACAACTTTCGGCGATCCTAAAGTTATAACAATAGAAGTTAATAACTTTCAAAGTCTCGAAGATGATTTTTTTAATGACAATCTCTTAAGATTAATTGTTCCTACCAGTGTAGAGCCAGATTTTGATGATTTTAATTGTAAAAGCCTTCATATTTCAGGAATAACTACTTTTTGTGGTTTAATTGAATTAAAACTTAATAATAAAAATTACCATATTTTTAAACATAGGAATGACGATACAGAGGAGAATTACTTCATAATAGATAGCATCGAGAAGAATAGTTTTGAGGAATTCAAAAAAAATACTTCAGCTATTTTGCTTGCATTCGGTTTTATTACTGGAAATTTATTTCAAGATGAGTTTTATTATCAAATTATAAAGGAGGATTATACTACGATTGCTGAAGCGACTGCATACTTCAAAAAGGAACCTTCAATTATTACTGATGCAGGTTTTTTAAATCCTATGGAATTCAAAAGTTATCTTGAGTATTTAAAAAAAGATGAACTTCTGGAAAAAATACCATTGCGATTAGAATCACATAATTTTTCAAAAATATGTGAATTGGTATCTAGGAATTTAACCCTAGCAAGAAGTATAAAATTACTATTGGAGGGTAATCAAACAAAATTACTTTTATTACGAGCTGGAATATATTCAATTGCTTTGGAAACTATAACTGGATTTATCTGTGAAGAAAATGAAAATAAATTAAAACCTATTCCAAATAAAGAGTTGTCCAAAAAAATTATTGGTAAGTTCAAAGAAACGTTAGAGGAGTATGAGGGGTTAATTTCTGATTACGGTAATGAAGTTTTAAATAAAAACATTAGTAATATTAATAAACCAACTAATTCAAAGAAATTATCGAAACCATTTGAGTTATATAATATCCGACTATCGAAATCAGAATTGTTGATTTTAAATCACCGGAATAAATTTTTACATGGTACTTCCCCATTTAACGAAGAAGAGTTAGAAAGCAAGGATAAAGAAATTGCATATATTTCAAAAAAACTGTTGACTTTATGTAATTCATTAATATTAAAATATTGTGGATATTCTGGACATATGGTGGATTATGGAGGATATCACCAACTTAATTGGGAAGAGAATCGAACGGAACCTTTATTTAAAATAATATAAGTCTTTGATGACTTACACTGCTGATTAATTAACATTTAGTTCCCATCAGAGTCACTCAAAGAGGATTCTGATGCATTTATTACCATCTGTACAACTTTTATCGTGAAAGGATTTTTCAAGATCCTAGAGGGGCTTAAATAGTAACACAAAAAGCTCCACTCGCTCTGCTCACGAGTTCGTTTTTGTTTCCCAACCTTTGCAAGTAAACTTGACAGGCTATAAAACAAAAAAGACTTACATGAAACATGTAAGTCTTTTTGTGATCGCGGAAGGATTCGAACCTTCGACCGTCTGCTTAGAAGGCGGTAGTAAGATTTTTGTATATATTGTCTTTTCCTTATATATAGTGGCTTTCAGGAGGTTTTTTAGATTAGGTATTTTCTTTTGTTTTCATGTTTTTTCCTTCTTTTGACCCAAAAGTTGGACCTATGTTGGACCCAAGGATTATTTTGAATTGAAATAATAGGGTTGCAGTTTCTTCAGTTGTTGCAGTTTGTGAATTCTAAAAATAAATTATAGGTCCTATGTTTTATCCAAAAGATTTTAAGTTTAAATTCTTCATTTAGTTTTTTGACATGTATGGATAGTTAGTTTTTCTGTATATATTTAGGTTTGGAAATTAAAATTTCAATACAATTATGAAATATATATATCTATTTTTCTTTTATAGTTTGTTTGGTAAGGTTGTTAAGGCTCAAGAGTTTTTGTTGGATAGTTATGAATTAGTATCTATCCCAAGTATGGATGATGTTACAATTATTGCTTTTACATTAAAGCCAAATTCTGATATTGATCTTGTGTATTTAAGGGAACAATATTATAATAATGAAATGAGAGAAAATGTTTCAATATTCTTGGTCAATGAAATAAATGATACTTTATTTTATACTGATAAGCGAACAGAGGAAAAAATGCTTGCAGTTAACTATCCCGGAGTTGAAAAAGGAAAAGTACTCGTTACCACTGGTGAGTTACACAAAGAGAAAATTCCAAAGAATGGTAAAACCTTTAGAATATATTTATGGGGTTCAATTGAAATCCCAAGTACTATAGTATTAGATTATTATATAAATGAAAAGAAAAAAGGAGACCCGTATGATAATTTTAGTAGGAGGGAGTTAATTCTGAATATTAAAGAATAAAACAAGGAGAAAATATAATGAACTACAAATTTGACATTAACCAATTAGATATTTTAACTGTACTTACCTTTGATGCTAGTATAGAATTTGAAGACTTATTGAATGAGCCAATAAATGGTCAAATTATCTTTGAAGTTGAACGTAGAACTGTTGAAAATGTTAAAAGAAGAAAGTTACTCTTTTGGGATAAAACGGAATATTTAGGGAAGTGTTCAAAGATTCAAATGAAGGGTGTGATTTCAACTCAATTTGGTGAGGTTGATGGACAATTTTCAAATAACCATTTTATTGACAGCTTTAGGTTAAATGAATCTAATGGGGAGGTTGAATTAATTACATCTTTTGGGTATGTTGTTTCATTTAAAGTTAATGATGATTTTCAAATTGAATTAATGGATATAAGAGATAGTGAATTTGGTAAAGGGTTTAGTTTTGGTAAACACGGTTTTACTGATGATGAATGGAAGCACTACCTCATTAAGAAAAAATTCTCTTTATGAAAATACTTCATTCAACTAAAAGATATATGATGTATAGAATATTACTTCTAGGATTGGTAGTTTTGATATGTAATGCTTGTGCCGGTGGTAAGAAAAAATTTTCCAATCAGGAGCAAATAGTTGAGGTATGTGATTATTATACTATTTACAAATATGAAAGAGAGTTAGATTCTATCCTTAAGGTGGTTGATTACAAATGGATGGTTATTTACGCCTTGGGAAATATGATTGATACTTCTGATTATCATTTAATTTCAGAAGAATCATTTAAGTATGGACAAAAGGCACTCTGGAGATTTGATGATTCAAAGGAAAAGTATAGAACTAATCCTATACCCAAGAGAGATATTATAGCAGAAGTGAGTAGTTATGATTATCAAATTAAAATGAACACTGATTTGACTTTAGCAATAGCTAAAAATCAGAAATCTATTTTCTATTTAATGAAAGAGCAGGATGAATGGAAAATTTTTAATTATAAAGGAAATACTGATGATATGTATTTTGATGTATCTCCTTTTTATCCTGATTCTCCACCTTCTGTATTAGATTTTAGAAGTACAAATAATTAGTTATCCTCTATGCCCAAATAACCAATGGAAAATATTGGAGAATATTTAGAAAGCTGGTCATTGGGGAAATTTAAGTCCAAGCTGAGGAAAATAAATGACCTGGTTATTTTTTTTAATAAAGTTGAGATTAGGACTTGAAAATAGAGAGGCTGGATTTTGGTACTAAATTGGATAGTATATCAGAATTAATTTCTAATCATTCTTAATACCTTTGCTGAAAATTATCTCAATCAATAAATAGTTTTTATGCCCTTCATTACAGATTCTAATCTTAAAAGGATTATAACTTCAGTAGATTTGATGAATATTGATTTTCAAAATTCTGATGTTGAGAGGTATCCTTATCAAGCAAATAAATTGGAATTATCATTTTTATTTTGCTTTAAACTGTTGTTAAAGGATGCTGATTCCTTACATCAAGTTCTTGATAATTCAATTGGGGGAAAAGATACATTTAAATGGGTATATGAAGGATTACAGCCAGCTTATCATAGAATTATGAATTGTGATAGGATTACAGTAGATTTTGAAAATTTTGAAGTTCCTATGGAGTTTAGAGATGATGATTCCAAAGTTATTGAATTCAGAAGATGGTTTAAGAAATATTTATTTCAGTTTAAAAATAAACCAGATATTTTTATGACGTTGTTTGAACAAGAATATGGATTTCAAACAAATATAAAGGGGAGGAAGGTTGAGAATAGTTTTAAGTTTCCAATTGATTATTCAATTGAAAGTTTAGATGTTCTTGATCAACAATTTCATAAATTAAATTTTAGAGCCATAGCACATGCAAATTTCACCTATAATAAAAGAGCAGATATAATATTGAAATATGGTAAAATTAGCCATTATGCTTATCATAAGGTGCTTCATGATTTCAAAGATGATAAATATTCAAATGAGGTAATAGTTGCTGATCTAAAGAATTATTATGAGAAATTTAAAAAACCATTATTTGACTTTTGTTTGAATTATTATAGATTGAAGTATAATCCTACGTTAGAATTTTCAGAAGAATTTTTACTAAAGGTAGGGTTTAAGTATTGTTCTAGTTGTAATAGAGATAAATTTTAAGTAATCACTTTTAGTGAAGACTTGGAATAGAAATATTTTGTTAAAATCTCTGAATACCTTGATTGGTGTTTTGGGGACGTTTAAAAATTCTTTACTCAGGAATAGTTTTATAAATGCACTAGGATCTATCAGTTGATACGTTTACAGCAGATATGAAGATAAGAGTTTGGAAGGTGAATTTGGTCATTGAATTTGATATAAAATAATAGAAATCAATTTATACCCATTTCATGTAATTCTTAATTGATTTTAATTTTGAATTTAAATTAGATATTTTACTTTCCAACTTCATAAGTTCTTCTTCATTAATAACTTGATCAAGTACAGATCCTATTAATAAATCTCTATTTTTAATTATTAGTTCTACTAACTCTTCTTCAATCATTTCTTTTTCTAACTCAACTTCTATCATTTTCTAATATTTGCAATTACTTGTCATCAATATATACATTCAAATTAGTATTTAAGTTTAAAAGAATAAAATTTGATAAAAAATCACTGAATTCAGGGATTGATTGGATAGATTTATTGATGTAGATTTACACTTTGTTATTGCATTAATAATTAAGCACATCAAAATATAATAGAAATATGCCTAATGAAGTAAAGTTAGAGGTTTATTCCGTGAGAATTAGACGAAGTAGGGATGTTAGTAATTTTCTTCAACTGGATTCATTTGATGGGGACAATGATTTTCTTTCTTTTCTTCAGACTTATATTCAATCTTTTGATCATCAAATAGAATTAAATGAGAATCAAGGGAAAACTTTAAAACTAAGTTCTAATAGTCTTAGGGTATTATCAGAGCAGAGAATTATAAGTGGTATAATTGAAAGTGGTGATTATGGATATGAAAGTGATTTTTATAATACAGAATCTGGTGAACATAGATATAGGAGAGAAATAGAGGATACTGAAATTATGCCTTTTTACTTTTTGATGTATTTACCAGCTGATGGAGATAAAGGTTTTGTAATTTTACAAAGGTTTGGGGTTCACGGTATACATGGCATATTTAAAACTCATTTGACTGAGTTTTTTAAAGGTAGATATGAGAATTTAATGTTGGATTTTGACCCTTTTATTTCAAGAGGATTGGCTCAAGCATTTATAGATAATGGTAATATAAGAGAGTTTAGTTTAACTCGCTATAATTTATCATCTGATATTGCTGATAATTTGGGAATGCGAGGACATGCTGAAGATATAATGTCTATATCTATTAGTATTAAAGCTAAACGAAATTCAAGTTTACCTATAGGGAATAAAGTTAGGAGATTTGTTGAAAATCCAAATGCTAGAATATTTACTTTAAGGGAGCTTGATAGTTTAGGATTTAACGGGGATCATAAATCAAAAATGAAAGTTCAGCTTGGAAATGACACTAGGACTATTGATTTAGCTGATTCAGGACAAATTAGGCCGTATTATGATATTGATAATGATGTTCAGAAGCACCCTTCTGGTCACCCAGTTTTTGATAGTATTAATGATATTGCCAAAGGATTGTTAAATGATTTAATAATAGAATTGGGCATATGAGATTTTTTGAGAAAGTTCATATTTGGACTATTGTTTCTAATCATTTGAAGACACTTAAAAACAGTAACAGTGGTAAAAGTGAATTTGATGATTATTTAACTTTTTTAGTATTACCTATATTTGGTGCTTCATTGCTCATGTATTTTAATATTAAATTATCTGCAGGAGCTACAAATATTATCATCACAACTTTATCAATTTTAGTGGGATTGTTATTCAACGTAATTGTAATAATCTTTGATATAATAAAAAGGGATAGTACTAAAAGATTAAAAAATGAATTATTAAATCAACTATTAACTAATATTTCTTATTCTATAATACTTTCAATTTTTATCATTGTAATTACATTATTAACTTTTATTGATAATTGCTTTTCAAAGATTATATTTTATTGGATTGTATACTTTTTACTTGGTAATTACTTTTTGACAGTATTAATGATAATAAAAAGAATGTATTCTCTATTCATCAATGAACTATCAGAAATAGAAAAGGAAGCCAATAAAAAGTAGTTCTATTTTGATATTAGAAGTATCACTACTAAAATATCCAGCTCAAAAGTCAATTCAATTTCTTTTACTTCTACTCCATAAAAGAAGAACTTCTCCTTACCAATGTACTTGTAGGAATCTCTTCCTTTATATTTGTCTGGGATAGGTTCTAAGTCAAACTCCCAGTTCTCATACTGCATACCCAGTTTGAATGGGAATTTGTGTTTTTTCATGTTGTTGTGTTTAGTTTGGTTGAACAAAAAAGCCATTCCTGTCAAGGAATGGCTGCGTATATAAATACTCGTAATTGTTAGTCCTCTATTTCAAATGACTTCTTCAATTCTAGGAATTGCTCTATAATATGATCTCTTCTTTTCCCACGTATTTCTATTCTGCAGAATGTTTCATCTGAGTGAACTAGAATAGTTTTACGGATATATTCAGAGGAATGCTGGTAGATATTAGATACCTCTGCAGTCATTCCGTTAAAATCTTCATATTCAAATCTTATATCTAAGGGACCTCTTTCTAGTTTATTCCTTGTAGTATAAACCCAGCTAGATGGATTAGGAGCATGATTTGATACTACACTGAACCAAACTTCATATGTGTTTGAATTATAGTCATAAAGGAAACCATGTTCTTCATCCTGATAAAATGGTCCTCTTTCTTCACTATCAGATTTGAGACTGAAGTATTCAGTTGAATGTCTATTACAAGATTGTAGGCTAAGTCCTATTAATAATACGATTATAAGTTGACTTATACGTTTGTATTTCTTCATGTTGAGTTGTGTTTATAGTATCAAGGGTGTACCATCCTCAGATCAATTTCTTCTAACACGCACCTGTTTTTCTCCATCACTGTATAGGGTACTCGGAAAAAGGGTGCATGGATATTCTAAATATGCCAGATTATGACAGCCACCCTATAAGGAGATGTAAAAATGTGGCATATTTTATCCTCTAGGAACAGATTCTGAGTCATGTATAGCATATAGTAGAAGTGATATAATATTCACAATGATAGATACTATTACATAGAGCCAGTTTTCACCCATCATAGCAAAGAACCAATAGATTTCTCCTAGAATGGGTAATACAAGAGTTGCTATTCCAGCAAATGTTCCTGATTCTTCAAAGGCTATTATGACAGTCCATATATGGAATGCTGTATAGATGAATTTAAATGTTCTGATGATATTTGGAGGTGTATGGAATCCCATATAAAAGGTTTTAAAGTTGGTTGTTGTCATAAATGATAACCTCTGCAGCAAATATAAAGTATTTCTTGAGTTGTCAAATAATACAACATGGAAAAGGAGATACTCTATAAGAAAGTAGGGGCAAGGATTAAATCCATTAGACAAGCAAAAGGGCTATCTTTAATGGATGTAGTAGGTAAAATAGAAGGTGGTATAGATAAGTCTAACCTTTCTAGGATTGAAGCAGGGAGGACTAACCCTACACTTCATACATTGTATAGATTGGCGAGTTGCTTAGGTGTACAGCTAAAGGAGCTAGTTGATATAGATTAGTTTACCATAAGTTACTATATTAGATGTAGAAAAATATTCAATAATATGAATAGATTAATAGGACTCATTATTATATTGATTATTTCTAATAGTTGTTCAATCTCAAAGAGGTTTTATGATAATGAACATGATGTAAAATTTACTAGATTTGTCTCAGATTGTTTAGGTGAATCATCTATACATGAATTCATATCTACTAAATGTTTAGGAGATCATGCTCCTCCAAATATCTTTCACAAACGTTATGAAAGTATGAATGTTACATTCTACTTTGGGGAGGTAATGGATGAGTTTTGCATTGATGATTACTATATGAATGTAATCTCTGAAACAAGGCATGGAGAACTTTGGTCACTTTTATCATCTTTTGGAGGATGGGATTGTTATGATATAGATGAAGGAAGAATATTTCATGAGGTTGTAGTAGGTGATTATTTTATTAGTTATTATTTGAAAAGTGGAGAGGTAAACTTGGAAATAGAGAATTGTTTCCAATCCTTTTTAAAGGATAATTTTGATTATAATACTCCTCCAAAGGAATTTCCATATAGAATTTATGGTGGCAGTTCCTCTGACTAAATAGTAGAGATTGTATAGGTGGTCAATTTCCAAAAAGGCTATATATTACTCATAAATCCACCCATTTTAGTCCATATATTGAATGGTACACCTGTTTTAAGCCCAAAATGAAGATATTTAGCTAAATTCAACCTAAATCAAAATGCAAAAACGCTATAACTATATGTAGAGAACATTTTGTTAAAGAGTCAAAAAGGGCCAAAAGGCGTGTGTGGACACTCTTGTGTGTACTCGTGAATCTGCATAAATTGTAATTAGAGTTGTAGTATGAAGCCACTCCCCGTTAGGAATTAGATATTTTAAAAGGTTTTTAGTGATGAAAATAAACTTAGATATAGCTATTAGAATTTTTGCTAATTTTATAAATAATACTTGGGATACTGTGATGCCTCTTATTAAAAGTCGAGATTATACATCTGATGAAAGTTCTATTAGTGATTGGTTGCAGTCTAATTGGGAAATTTTAGTAGAACGAAAAATCCTTAAAACAAATCAGTTTTTAGAAGTTTATGGAGATGGGGCAGATTTTAATGGAGCAAGTAGCAGGATTACAGACATAAATGCTTTACCAAATTTTTCTGTTCAAATTAATCAGTCTTCAAGCAAGGAGGTTTTTGATTTGCTGAATGAGGAATATGTTTTAATAAGCAACGCAGATTTTATTGAACTAGTTTCTTTTGATAAGGGTTTTTACCATAAGATACCTAAGTTTGATAATGTCCTAATAGAAGATAATACTGGAACTGAACGAGTCGTATCAATAGATGATATTAACTTTGTTTTAAAAGGAATAGGGTAGGATGTCAATAGTATTGGCACACAAACTTCACTCAACTAAGTATAGTCTTCTAAACCAGTAAGGAATACTTGATGTATTATATTACCATTATAGATTCCCTTCATCACTAAAGCTATAATACCCACCTCTAGATATTATCAAATGAAGATAAATTTACCTGTACTTGAAATATTCAAGATTTGTTTAATAGCATTTCTTTTGAATGGATGTAGCTATTCTGGAGAAGAAAGATATACCATTATTAATGATAAAAATATCAGTACTGGAGAAGTTTTAAAGGGACTTAAAATTAATAATGAAAAAATGGGTTATTGGTGTTCTTACAATGAGCAAAACAAGTTGACCTCTGAGAGATATTATTTGAATGATAAGCTAAATGGTGAATACAAATCTTACTTTGAAAATGGTGGATTATCCTACATGAGCAACCTTATTAATGGAGTATTAGATGGGGAGACAAAGTCATATTCTAGACGAGGAAACCTTCTGTATAGTGGCTCTTTTGATCAAGGAGTAAGAACTGGTAAATGGGAATTTTATAGTGGGGCACATCATGGATCAGAATGGGGATTGAATTACGTTATTTATTTTGATAAAGGAAATAAGACAGCTAAGCTCATAGAAAATAATAATTTAGAACCACCTGTTGTGAATGTCCCTGTTTGGAGACATACGATATTATCAGATGAATTTCCTTGGGAAATTATAGAATGATGTAAAAGTTATTTATTCAGATGAATAACTACAAAAGCCCTTCATCCCTAAAGCTATAATAACCATCTCTAGATATAATAAGATGATCAAGTAACTCTATATCCATCTGCTTGGCACAACTGTCCATTCTAGCCGTAATGTCCTTATCAGCCTTACTAGGAGATAACCTTCCACTAGGATGATTATGTACTAGGATAAATCCTGATGCATTACATTTGAGAGCAACACTCAATACTCTACGTATATCAATGATAGTACTAGAGATTCCTCCTTTAGATAGATCATGTATTCCAAGAAGCTTATTAGTCCTATTAAAGTACATTACCTTCACTTCTTCATACAATTCAATGGTATGTTTGTTCCAGTGCTTTAGAACAGTCTCATAAGCCTCTGTAGAGTTGGTTATATTCTTATGAGATAGAATAGTTGGTTTATAGGATACATGTATTTCTGTAAGTTGGTTCATGTGTGAAAAAATAAAAGCACTTGCAGAATCCATATAACCTTTATAGGCTGATGAAAAAGTGCAAGTGCTGAGTTAGTATTAGAATGGTTTTTCTTCCTGAGAAGATTCTGGTTGAGTTAACATACCAATAGGTACGTTGGTATCCAATTCCTTTTGAGATTCAGGTAAAAGCTCTTGTGGGATATAGACATTACGAGTAGTCATAGTAATGACTTCTCCTGTCTTCTTATGAGTGTATTCATAAGGTTCACAATCCTCTTTTCCTATGGCTCCAGGAATAGTAGTTCCAATAAGAGCTTGACAAGTCATTTCATCAAATGTAGATGATATGTATGCCTTCTTTACTGTGGCATAGAATTGACCTGTTTGTTGAGATTGAACCATCTCTAATCCTCCCTGTATTTCAAGGCTGAAAAATGATGTTCCATCTTCTCTTTGTCTTTGATGATAGTTTGTAATAGTTAACATGGTAAGTTGATTTTAAGGTGAATGATTATGCTTCTCCAGATTGAATAGATTGAACAAGGTTGAATATCAATTGATATTTACTGCTCAAATTTCCTCCCCAAGGAGAAGCTTAGTTGGGGGAGGAAGACATTCAAGAATTAGTGGGGGTACTTTGCTAGGGAGGTGTGCGAGCTTATAAAATTTATATAAAAATTTTTAACAACAAATGCTGACAGGCTGGCAGCAATTTATTAATGGCATATAGATTGACGCTAATATTCTAAAGTAAAATAATAATCTTTAAATCTTGTAAAATGGAAAAAAAGGAATCATTCATTCTAAGCGAATCTATCAACATTGAATTTGATGAAGGAATATTTAATAGACATTTGTTATTAAGTATTAATCAAAGACCAGATGTGAATATCACATCTATAAATGAAATAGAAATATTAAGTACGAAGGTAATTAATCACAAAAATGGAGATAGAGAATACAAAGTTCATTGGAAAGAAAAATAGATACATTATAAAACTAATAAATTTGAAAAATTTGCTCCTTAGTTGTTAAGGGGCTTTTTTTGTGAATATATATTGTTTGAAAAATCACTGAATTCAGGGATTGATTGTGAGAAGATTTTTATTTAGTTTTAATAAATGATGAAAATTATAAATTGATTTAGTTTATAATTTAAAAAGTGATTTTGTGAATGAAATCATCTGAAAGTTTAATACTGTCAAAATTGAGTAAACAGTGGAGAAAAATATTATAATTAATTCATTATCCTTGTCAGGATATAGAAGTTTTGGAGATAGTGTTCAAAAGTTTGAAAAGTTAAGAAAGTTAAATCTATTTATTGGACAAAATAATTGTGGAAAATCTAATGTTCTTAGATTTGTTCATGATTATTTCTCTGTATTGAAACCCGGAATGCCTCTAGAAATAAGGGGGTTAGATTTAAATAATTTTTATCCTAATAAATTTTCATTTGGGGTTTGCGTTCCTTATGGAAGTTTAAGTACACAAGATCAAAATAAATTTATTCTAGATAATTTTGGTGTAATTAGTTCACATGGTCTAGTTACACTAACTACTATCTTTGATAAGATGGTAAAGGCAAATGGTGGAGATGTTTTATGGTTTAATTATGATAAAAATAGAAGACTAATTCCTGATGTTTGGGCCCCTATATTTAATAGTATTAAACATCATGATTTGCTGCAAATTTGTATTGATCTTTTAAATTTAGGACATCATAATGTTCCTCACGCATCTTGTGTATCTATGATTACTGAAGAGTTAGGGAAGGTGTTTGCGCCTAAAAAAATTTCAGTTAGTATGATACCTGCTATTCGTAAAATTGGTAAGGAAATTGTAGATTCAAGTGATTTCAGTGGAGAAGGCCTAATTAATAAATTAGCAAAGTTTCAAAATCCTAGTCATGAGGAAAGAGAATTGAATGATAAATTTGTAAAGATTAATGATTTCTTAAAAGATGTAACAGGAAACTCAACAGCCAGAATAGAAATACCTTTTGAGAGAGACACAATTAATGTAGAAATGGATGATAAATTTTTACCCTTGGACTCTTTAGGTACTGGAATACATGAAGTAATTATTCTTGCTTCTGCATGTACTATTTTAGAAAATACGGTTGTTTGTATGGAGGAGCCAGAATTACATCTTAATCCTATTCTCCAAAAGAAATTAATTAGATATTTAGATGGAAAAACCAATAATCAATATTTAATTTCAACACATTCAGCTTCACTCATGGATGCCGCTGATTCAGAAATTTATCATATTAAACTAAATGAGGGAAGCTCAGAAGTTGAAAGAGTCACTTCAGATAGGAGTAGATCTCTAGTCTGTGAGGATTTGGGTTATCATCCATCAGATTTATTACAAGCTAATTGCATTATTTGGGTTGAAGGACCTTCTGATAGATACTATATTAATTATTGGTTGAAAAATAAAGAATCCAATTTGATTGAAGGGATACATTATTCAATAATGTTTTATGGTGGGAGGTTACAGTCTCATTTGTCAGGTGAAGACCTTAGTGATATTGTTGGTGATTTTATTTCTTTAAGAAAATTAAATAGGAGAAGTGTATATGTAATGGATAGTGATAAGAAAAGTCAATCAGATACCCTGAATTCCACAAAAGAAAGATTAATGGAGGAATTTGATAAAGGACCAGGGCATACATGGGTTTCTGAAGGGCGGGAAATAGAAAATTATTTTGCTATGGGTGATTTAGAGGAGGCTATAAATAATGTTCATTCAGCTCCTAAAATTTTGGCAAAAGGTGACCGGTATGAAAACTTATTATTAATTGAAAGTCAAAAAGGTAATGAGGGACAAGCTTCTAAAGTTAAGGTAGCTAAATATATGGTAGAAAATTTTGAAGCAGACTTTTCAAAACTTGATTTAGAAAGTCAAATTGATAGGTTAGTCAACTTTGTCAAAGACTCAAATCCTTTTTACTTAAATTAAAAATTGGATTACCTTAATTCATTGTAGAATGAAATATTAGAAGCTCCTTAAAAATAAAGGGGCTTTTTTTATGAATATATTTTGTTTGAAAAATCACTGAATTCAGGGATTGATTGATAGATTTGAATGAAGTATATTTATGATCAAATTAATTTTGAGACAAACATTGAAGACTATTTTTTGCTAGAATAATTGATGATTTGAAAAGTTTATATTCCTGCTATTACTTTATTTTGGTTGTTTCGGTGGTATGTTGGAAGTGACGGATTAGTGTAATATATGCTTGTGCATAAGTTATTGCGTATTAAATAAGACAAGTGAGAATGAAGGCAATTATTTATATGGGATTAATAACAACTATTTTGAGTTTGATTGGTTGTTCAGGAAAGAACAATGAAACTGATAAAGATACAGAGGGATTTAATGGGCAAATTGCCCAGTCTATTGAAGACTTTAAAAATAGAACTATATATACAAAGTTGACTGAGGAGATTATAAAATCAACTTCTGATGATAATTTATTGCAGGCTGTATTCGACAATTTAACAGAAAAACTTCCGGAGGATTATAACAAAGAATTCGAAATAGTTGCAGCTTGGAACGAATCAAGACAAGCTATATACATGATTTGGGTTTTAGAAGCAGAAGTCAATAATGGTGGTTACAATCAATTCTATTTTAATTCAGGTGGACAGTTTTATAAAAAATTACCCAAAGCATTACAGCTAGTTGGTGCAATTAGATTCGCTGATTTAACTCAGCGCGCAAATGGTATGTTTGAAATACATAATGAAAAAATAAAAGAGCATCAAGACGGTTCACTTGAAGGTTTCAGTGAGTCTTACGAAGAAAATCCACTTAATGATTTGGACACCGAATTTTATGGGCTATATGAACTTGAAGACTTGCAACAAATTCAAGTTGGATATATTCGAGCAAATAAAGAAGAATTTATAGATAAATAAAAAGCTCCGCTAACACTGGATTAAATGCTTGGCTTAAGTTACTTCGCATTTCATAAATACTTTTGTAAAACAATAGTTTCAATCAGAGTCACTCAAGGAGGACTTTGATGCATTTTTACCAAGTGATCACGAAAGGATTTTTCAAGATCCTGGTTGGGCTTAAATAAATACACAAAAAGCTTCACTCACTCCGTTCGCTTATGCCTTTTTTGTTTTTCTATCCCATTAGAGTAAACTCCATGGGCTATAAAAACAAAAAAGCCGTACATCGAAAGATGTACAGCTTTT
>MAAC01018903.1_pt1 | contig 25715 bp, 19 predicted proteins | sample 1115981 | NCBI WGS metagenome assembly MAAC01 (sample SAMN04961126, study PRJNA320927) | seawater metagenome | isolation source: sample BD02T64 sea water enriched with oil for 64 days | place: USA:Gulf of Mexico | collected 2013-07-27
TCGAAGGAGGTCTTGCGTTGCCCCGCTGGATAGCCGAATAGGGGACTGATTCCCTCCGACCAATGCAGATCGTCAGTACCGATTGTCCAGTCCCAGGTGCCAATATTGGCAAAGTCCTGAGCATTCTGTAGGCGTTCTTCGCTGATACGTAGAGCGCTGATATCCGTGCGCACGGAAATGTATTGCCAGGGCTCACCCTTGCGATCCAAAAAGGGCACGATGGTCGAGTTGACCCAGTATTTATGACCCGCCTTGTCGAGGTTGCAAATTTCACCGTGCCACACTTTTCCCGCACTGATGGTGTGCCACAGGCTTTCAAAAAAAGCGGGATCGTGATGCCCTGATTTAATCAGGCGATGATTGCTCCCGATTAAGTCCTCGCGCTGATAGCCGCTAATCGCACAAAACCTGTCATTGACCTCGGTAATACGCCCGCCAAGGTCGGTAATGCTGACAATATTGTGCTGGTCCATGGCGCAATGATAAAACTCACTATGACTCAAATTATTTTGCAGTTGCTGGTCGAGCTGCATTTCAGAGCGCCCTCGTTTCGCCTTGGCGATGATGGCTTCGATGAGGTGCTCGGGCTCTAGCGAGTGACTGAGGAAGGCATCGCCACCGGCGTTCATGGCCTGCAGGTGTAGATGGTTCTCATCACTGGAGGCCAGGAAGATTATTGGTATGCCGGCGCAGGTACTGTGCTGTCGAATCAGTTGTGCGAGTTCCAGGCCCGAACAGGCCGACATACTGAGGCCGGTGACGATGACGTCAGCCTGGAAGGTGTTTAGGGTAGTGATTGTGTCCAGCGGTGTGCTGAGGGTTCTCAGGCATAGCCGCTGGTCTTTTGAAATTTCCTTGTAATAGTCCAGCCGTGTGGGCGCATCATCAATAATTAATACCTTGTAGGCCGGACTCTTATTATTCTCTGCCAGCAATTGGTCGAGCGTGCTGAAGAGGGTTTTATGATCGAGTGTTTGCGGTAAAAAATACTTGCCGCCGGCGCGTATGGCGGCCAGGCGTGTGGCGATACTATCGTCATCGGCAATAAAGACCACCGGGGGAAGAGCCTGGCAGCGTTGTTTTAGCTCTGCGATAGCCCTGATGCCAGCGTTCGCCTGACCGTGCAATGAGGTGGTGATAAGGATGGCGACAGGTGGCAACTTGTCGAGGGCCATGGACAGGGCCTCTAGCTCGGTAAATAAGCGTACGGCAAAATTCCCATCAATGAGGGACACGAGCAGTTTTGCAGCTTCATTTTTATCTGACTCCAGTAGATAAAAGAGTCTGTGGTTGTCTAATACGTCATCCGTGATACTTTTTAGTGTCGTCTGCATAGTGAGCTTATCAAGGGCGGCAGCCGTCTCCGGTGGTATCGAAAGGCAAATCAATGCCTCACAGAACTGATCCATACTGATGTTTGAGCGGCTTAGAGGTTAGAGGATGGCGCTGGCAATAAATAGAGGGAAAGCCTGGAGCCTACTTGAAATTAGACGGTTTGCGACCTGGTTAACAGCCTGCACTGTTCAACAAGCGCTATCGCGAGTATTGCTTTAAGCACTTACGGCCATTGTTCTTTGGCAGCTATAATAGCGCTCGAGCAAGGCTGATGGGTATGAAGGAGAGCAATGAGTAATATTGGTAAAACCTGTGTTTTAGAGGTGCTTAAACGAGTCGATTTCGGCTTTTATCTGGATGCCCATGAGCTGGATTCCGTTTTGCTGCCGAGCAAGTACGCACCGGATACCCTGGCCGTCGGTGATTCTATCGAGGTCTTTCTCCATCTCGATTCTGAGGACAGACCCTTAGCCACCACGCAAAAGCCCAAGGCCTGTGTTGGTGAATTTGCCTATTTAGAAGCGGTGGATAGCACGAGTGTTGGCGCGTTTCTGGACTGGGGTCTGGATAAAGATGTACTGGTGCCCTTTGCCGAGCAACATCGGCCTATGGAGGTGGGCAAGTTTTATCTCGTGTATTTATATGTCGACAGGGTCGACGGGCGAATTGTCGCCTCATCGAAAATTGAAAGCTTTCTCAGCGACGATACGGGCGATGCCTATAAGCCGCAGCAGGCGGTCGATTTGATTGTCGCCAACAGTACCGAACTGGGTTACAAGGCCATCGTCAATCACAGCCACTGGGGCGTGTTGTATAAAAATGAGGTCTATCAGCGTTTAAGCTTTGGTCAGTCAATCAAGGGTTTTATTAAATACATTCGCCCCGATGGCAAGGTTGACTTGAGCCTGCAGGGGGGGCGTGAGGCGCGGGATAAAAATACACAGACCATTCTCAATTACCTGCAAGAGCGGAGTGGCTTCGCAGCTGTCCACGATAAGTCCGACCCTCAATTGATTGCCGACCTGTTCGGCATGAGCAAGGGGGCCTTTAAAAAAGCCATTGGTGGCCTGTATAAACAGCGCGTTATCCGCATTGAAAAGGACGGTATCTATCTGGTCGATCAATAGCTTTATTCGCTAAGCCCCGGTGCCTGGGGTATATTCATTGTTGCTTATAATTATAATGCCTTAATCTAGAGGCTCTTTTAGAAAAACCTTGATGCAATTGGCGCTGCTGTTTCAGAGCCCCAGATTGCGCGGGAGTATTCTGATGAATAAATTGACTCTGCTGCTGTTACTGGCGGCATTACCTTTGGGTCTGTTGGCGGAAACAAAACAAAAACCCACATTAAGTTTTTTCGGCGCCCAGTTGGCGGGTAATGACGAAGGTTCTATTCCGCCCTGGCGGGGTGGCATTGCCGGCCCACCGGCCAACTATAAACCGGGCGATTGGCACCCCGACCCCTTTGCCAACGATGGCGTGTTATTTACCATCGATCAGAGCAATGTGACGCAATATCGGGATAAATTATCCGATGGCCACCTGGCCATGTTGGCCCGTTACCCCGATAGTTACCATTTACGGGTTTTCCCGAGCCGACGCAGTGTTTCCTATCCATCCGATATTGCCGAGCAAACCCTTAAATACCAGGGTCAGGCCAGGGTGGTTGACGGCGGCGCGGGCATTGCTGGCATCGTTCGTGGTATTCCCTTTCCCGAGCCTAAAAATGGTGAGCAGGCGATCTGGAATATGCGCCTTAGTTACAAGGGCGGTGGCTACCGAGGCTATTTCACCACGGCCTTGACGGCAAAAGATGGCACTTACGAACTGGGTGTTTCCGGGCATGAAATTGAGTACATGTACGGCGATTCAAGAAGCACACTGGACAACCTCAACAATATAAAAACCAGGGCGGTGATGTATACCCTGCGGCCGGCAAAAAATGCGGGCTCGATTTATTTATATCACTTCTTACTGAACAGTCGTGACGAGGAGCGACGCAACTGGGCCTATAGCCCGGGTAAGCGACGGGTTAAACGCTCGAGTATGATCAGCCACGACCAGCCGATGTCGGGCTCCGATGGCATCCATATCTGGGATCAGGGCGATATGTGGCTCGGGCCCATCACCGATTTTAACTGGACCCTACTGGGCAAGCGGGAAATGTACGTGCCCTACAATGCCTACCAGTTACACAGCGGCGCCACGGCTGTCGATGATATCGTTCAGCCAAAGCACCTTAACCAGGATCTGGCGCGCTATGAACTGCACCGAGTGTGGGTCGTGGAGGCGAGGCGCCGGGAGGGTAGTAGTCACCGCTATCAGCGTCGCCGTTATTATCTGGATGAAGATTCCTGGCGGGTGATGTTTGCCGAGCACTACGATGAGCAGGACGAAGTACATCGTTTTAGCGAGGCCCACCATATTAATTATTACGAGGCGAAGGTTTTCTATACCACCCTGGATGCCTACTATAAGCTCGATACCGAACGTTACTATTTGCGCCATGTCGACAATGATTACTCACCCTTCGATTTTTCTTTTGACCAAAACGCTAGCTACTATATTCCCGGCCGTCTGAAGATGAAGGCCAAGCGCTAATAGGGGGCCGCGTAAAAATAATAATTGTGGAGGAATTTTGTCCAAAATTTATTTTCTGCTACAGCGGAGTAGGCTTGGTGTTGGCAGCCAAACAGCGCCAAGGTTTTTCGCTTATCGGCAATACATTGACAGGCTCTTATTCTTCGTTTTGATACTCGCTATTGCCGAGGCACAGGCTTTGCAAATACGCTTTAAAGACAGGGATATTTTGTTCTTTGTCGATTCGACCTTTACTGCCAGTACCGCCATGCGTACTCAGACCGGGCAGCAGGGTAGGGCATCGGGAAACCGCCAGATCTTTTCCGACGCTGGTGATGTTTATAGTGCGCCCCTGTCGCTGCTTGTCGATGTCAGCGGCAGTAAGGGCGATCTTGGTTTTTTTGGCCGGGTATCTTATATCTACGACCCGGTGATATCGTCTAAGGATTGCGCTAACTGCTATCGGCCCACTGGGTCAATGATGGCCGATGGCATCCACCATAGTGCCCAGCAACTGGCGGGTAATAAATTGCGCCTGCTCGACCTTTTTGTATTTAATACCTGGCATTTTGATGATCATCCACTGAATATTCGTGCCGGAAAACAGGTTGTTTCCTGGGGTGAGAGTAATATTATCGGCGGCGGCATTAGTCAAATGCAAAACCCAGTCGACCTCGCTAAATTGACGACCCCGGGCACCGAGATTAAAGAAACCCTGATGCCCCAGGAGTCCATTTATGCTCAGTTTGGTCTGACCGATAATATTGGTCTCGAAGCCTATTACGTGTGGCAGTGGCGAGAGTCCATTTTCATACCGACGGGTACATTTTTTAGCCCCTTCGATTTATTGGGCGCCGGTTTCAACCCGGATATAGAACCGGGCGTACCCTATAAGGGCAGCAGTGCCGACGATAAGCCCGATGGTGAGCAGTGGGGCCTGTCGATGTCGACCTATATGGAGTCCTGGAACGGCACCGATTTGAGTGTTTACTGGGTGCGCTCCCACGCCTTCAGCCCTTTTTTGACTATTGATGATAACTACCATGTGGTCGACCCTGTACTGGGTGGTGTGACGACCGGTGGCTATGAAAAAGTCTTTGCCCAGGACCAGGATACCTACGGCATTTCAGTTGGTGGCTTAATTCCCGGTAAGTTGGGTATTTCTTTTCAGAGTGAGCTAAATTATAAACCCGACTTTTTTGATACTCGTCAATGTACGACTTGCCAAATCGGCAGTGGCGATGTACTGACTTTACTGGGTAGTATGAGTCATTCAGCTAATTATGACTTTCTCGGCTCCGATAAGGTCAGCCTCATAATCGATATGCAGATGCAAAAGATTACGCAGTTGGGCAGTGAGGGTCGCTCCGCCTTTGGCAGTGAAATTAGCAGTTTTTCCTGGGGTTATATCGCCGTGGCCACACTGGATTATCAGGATGTTTTTGCCAATATAAAAATATCGCCCTCCATTGTCTGGGTTCATGACGTCAAGGGACATGAGCCGGGAGCGGCTGGGGGGCTATCAGAAAATGAGCAGGCCATTAGTACGAGTGTCAACTTCTCCTATTTATCCAGCGCCTCCATGAAAGTGACTTACTCGACGTGGTTGGGTGACAATGGCGGCAATTACGACAGGGACAATCTATCGCTATCCTTTAAATACAATTTTTAGTTATTTATTTTAGCCTGAATTTATGACTGATAATTAGTGCTTCTTGTTCGTCCGACAGCCTCAAGCCAGCCGGCATAGAGCTGCTCCCGTAAAGTCACAGACATAGTCGGTTTGTTTTGTCGCTGGCTGCACCATATTTCGGATAGACTCTCTAGTGAATCGAAAATACCCGTTTGCAGGCCGGCTAAATAAGCGACGCCCAGAGCGGTTGTTTCGTGCATGGCGGAGGGCTGTACCTCCATATTCAGCAGGTCGCTGAGAAACTCCATTAAATAATGATTCGCCACCATGGCGCCGTCGACGCGCAGGCTCTGCACTGTCATACCGGCGTCTTCTTGCATGGCGTTAATCAAATCTTTACTTTGATAAGCCACGGCTTGCAGGGTAGCGGCGGCGATCTCTGCAACACCGGTGTCGCGAGTTAAACCGAATAATGCACCGCGAGCATCGGGGTCCCAGTAGGGGGCACCGAGGCCGGTAAATGCGGGCACCATGTAGACCCGGTGTGCAGGGTTTGCCCGTCGCGCCAGAGCTTCTGTTTGCTCGGCCTTGTCGATCATTACCAAGCCATCGCGCAACCACTGTACGGCGGCACCCGCCATAAAAATACTGCCTTCCAGGGCATAGGTCGTTTCACCCTTGAGACGGTAGGCAACGGTGCTGAGCAGCTTTTGTGTTGAGTGGAGGGCCTTGGGGCCGGTGTTAAGCATCATAAAACAGCCGGTGCCATAAGTGCCTTTAATCATGCCGGCCTGGGTACAGGCCTGACCAATGAGTGCCGCCTGTTGGTCACCCGCCATGGCCTTAATTGCGATGGGGCTGCCAAATAAAGTGCCGTCGCTGTGGCCAAAGTCCGCGGCGCAGTCTTCTACCGAGGGTAGTAGGCTTTTAGGGACATTAAATAGCGCCAGTAATTCGTCGTCCCACTGTTGATTGTGAATATTAAAAAGGCAGGTGCGTGAGGCATTGGTGGCATCGGTTTTATGACTTTGACCATTGCTTAAGCGCCACAACAAAAAACTGTCGATGGTGCCAAAGGCCAGCTCTCCACGCTCCGCCAGGGTGCGGGCACCGTCGCTGTTATCGAGAATCCAGGCGATTTTCGTGGCGCTAAAGTAGGGGTCGAGTAGCAAGCCGGTTTTGCCCTGAATCAAGGCCTCATGGCCCGCTATCTTGAGCTCTTCACAGCGTCTGGCAGTGCGACGGTCTTGCCAGACGATGGCATTGTGGAGGGCCTTGCCCGTACTGCGATTCCAGATAACGGTGGTTTCCCGCTGGTTGGTAATACCCATGGCGCTGATATCGACAGCCTGCAGCGAGGCCTTTTTAAGCGCTTGCTGGCAGACCTCAATACAGGCCTGCCAAACTTCCTCGGGATCGTGTTCGACCCAGCCATCGGCGGGATAAATCTGTTTTAGCTGCCGTTGGGCGCTGTTAATGACCCGCCCCTGGGCATCAAAAATAATGGCTCTGGTGCTGGTTGTTCCCTGGTCGATGCTGAGGATATAGGGGGGCATTATCTTGAGCCTGCTGAAAGTTATGTCATCAACAGTATGGCTGTTTTTAATCAGGCCATCTCAACACCGATACCGCCAGTCAGTTTGGCGGCCTGTTAATTTCTGGACGCGGGCGCGGCTATGGTCAATGATGAGTGCATGTCTGATGTTGTCGATTTACTGATTGTCGGTGGCGGAATCAATGGCACCGGGATTGCCGCCGACGCCTCGGGGCGAGGCCTGTCTGTGTTGCTCTGTGAGCGCGGCGATCTCGCCAGTGCCACCTCATCAGCCAGTAGTAAATTAATTCACGGTGGCTTGCGCTATCTCGAGCACTGGCATTTTCGCCTGGTACACGAGGCGCTGGTTGAGCGCGAAATCTTGCTGCGAAAGGCTCCCCATCTAATCAGGCCACAGCGCTTTATTTTGCCCCACCGCCCCCATTTGCGTCCCCGTTGGTTAATTCGCTGTGGCCTCTTTCTCTACGATCATTTGGCGCGGCGTGGCCAGCTGCCGGCGTCGAAAGGTTTGCCACTGTCGGCTAATGCCAATAACCCTCTCAACAATAATATTCAGTACGGCTTTCAATATTTTGATTGCAAGGTCGATGATGCGCGACTGGTCGTGGCCAATGCTCTACAGGCGCGTCAGCAGGGCGCCAGTATATTCACGCGCACCTCCTGTCGATCTGCGGTGCGTCGCAATGGTCTATGGCATGTGGAGCTAGAAGACAGTAATACCGGGTCGTGTCGGCAGTACCTTGCCAAAGTGCTCGTTAACGCCACGGGCCCGTGGGCCCAGTCCTTTATTGAAGTGCAGCTCGAGCAACAATCGCCGCAACATATTCGCCTGGTGAAGGGCAGCCATTTTATTGTTAAACGTTTGTATTCGGGGGACCAGGCCTATCTCTTGCAAAATGATGATGAGCGGGTGGTGTTTGTGATTCCCTTTGGCGATGACTTTACTTTAGTGGGTACCACCGACACCGAATATAGTGGTGACCCCGCCGTTGCAGCTATGGATGGCAAGGAGGAGGCCTACCTGCTGCAAGCGCTTAACGAATGTTTTTCGACACAGTTGGACAGTGCAGATATTCTCTGGCGCTATGCCGGTGTCAGGCCACTGTGTGACGATGATTCCGCCAAGCCCAGCGCTATCAGCCGGGACTATATTCTCGAGCTGGGGCTGGGCGCCGACGCTAAAGCGCCTTTGTTGAGTGTCTTTGGCGGTAAAATCACCACCTATAGAAAGCTGGCCGAAATGGCGCTTAAGCGAGTTCAAGCCTTTCTGCCCCACATGGGCCCCAACTGGACTGCCGAGGTTCCACTGGTGGGTGGGGATATTGCGGGCAGTGGTGAGGTGGCTTACGATCAATGGTTGAGATCCCAGGCAGGCAACTATCCCTGGGTACCCAGGGCCTTATTGAGTCGCCTCGGTCGAGCCTATGGTTCACAACTGGGCGAGGTGCTGGGTGATGCCTCATCAATAAGTGATTTGGGCCTGTGTTTCGGCGTCGATTTATATCAGCGCGAAGTTGAATACCTGATTGCCCGGGAATGGGCCCGCAGTGGCGAAGACATCCTTTGGCGTCGCAGTAAACTGGGCCTGTATTTCGATCCAGCTCAGGTTGAGTGCCTCGAGGCCTTTGTGCGAGAGCGACTTCAAGGCGGGGTTCACACATAAGTGGGGCAATACTGTTGGGTCTTATATAAGCCTGCGTCCATTCGCATTAGCACGTATTATCGATAGTCATAAAAATAAGCCTTAACTCCCCCCCAATTCAGACAAAACGTCAGTCAGACTACATGAGGTGCCAAGCGTGGAACGTGATCTTTTTAATGAAGAGCAGGCAATATTTCGAGATGCCTACCGCAAATTTCTGATCAGTGAAATTGAACCCCACCGCGAAAGTTGGCGCGAGGCGGGCATAGTGCCCCGGGAAATGTTTAAAAAAATGGGCGCGCAGGGCTATCTATTAACCTGGGCCGACGAGCAGCAAGGTGGTCTGGGAATAGACGATTTCCGCTACCAGCAAATTATGATGGAAGAGGATGCCACCTACGGCGAGGCGGGTTTTTTCCATACCCTGCACAGTCGTTTGGTTGGCCCCTATTTAAAGCACTTCGGCAATGCCGAGCAACACGCGCGCTTTATTCCCGGTGCGGTATCGGGGGAGAGTATTTTGGCCGTGGCCATGACCGAGCCCGATGTTGGCAGTGACCTGGCGGGAATGAAAAGCAATGCCCAGGACAAGGGTGATCACTGGTTGTTGAATGGTTCGAAGACCTATATTTCCAACGGTATCAATGCCGACCTGGTGATCGTAGCGGCCAAGACCAACCCCGACAATCCCCGTCACATTGGCCTCTTCGTCATCGAGCGCGGCATGGAGGGCTTTGAGCGCGGGCGCAATCTGAAGAAAATGGGTCTCAAGGCGCAGGATACCGCCGAGCTGTTTTTCAACGATGTCAAAGTCCCCAAGGCCAATGTACTGGGCGATGCCCACAAGGGCTTTCACTATTTAATGCAGGGCCTGGCTGAGGAGCGTTTGATTGGCGCCGTGGGTTACCTGGCCTGCACCAAGCGCGCTTTTGAAATTACCCGGGATTTTGTGGTCGAGCGCAAGGCTTTTCGTCAGCGCATTGCCGATTTCCAAAATACCCGCTTTAAACTGGCCCAGTTGAGCACTGAAATTGATATGGCTCAGGTCTATATCGATCATTGTGTACAGATGCACAACCAGGGGCGGCTCAGTGGTGATATGGCGGCCAAGGCCAAGCTCTATTGCAGTGAGCTTGAGGGAAGGATGATGGACGAGGGTGTTCAGCTCCACGGTGGCGCGGGCTATATGGATGAATATGAAATCTGCCGTCTGTACACTAATGCGCGCATTTCGCGAATTTATGCCGGCAGTTCCGAAATCATGAAAGAAATAATCGCCCGCTCGATCTTTGAATAAGGTTTATTCACGCGTTTTCAGCCTAAGCTTACGTTGAGGCTTATTTAAAGAGCGGGTGTGCGGGAGAGGGCCCCGCTAAGAAGTAGGGGGCTTTCTCCGATGCTTATTGGTCTGTTGTTCTTACTGTTACCGATGCTTGTTTATATTGCCACCTATGCTCCGTCTCGTAGGCTGAGAGCAAGAATCTGTAGCTTGTACAGGCTAGGAGCAGGCATCGTTGCCTTCGCCGGTGGAGGCTTCTCTCTATACCTGGCCGCTTATAGTGGCGACCAGGGCGGAATTACGGCCTACTATTTTCAATTGCTGGTGATTGGTTTTTACGCTTTGTTGTCCGCAATATTAATCGCTATAAATTATCTGACAAGACCGCCTGAATAGCGGTAATTGATAAGCAGCCTTTACTTTCGTTTTAGGGTTTTAATTTTAAGATAAGTGGTTCGATTATCGCTGTAATGGCAGGGCTTTTACTCGTGTAGTCGCCGTCCATGGCGACGATGGTGATATAACCCTGGTGATAGGCAGTCGTGTCCGATTGCTTTATATCAGCGCCCAGAGGGCGAGCTTTAAATACTGGCAAGAAAATATTGGCATCCTTTTTTGATGGCTTGTAAGAGATTTTAAAGTAGGGAGCCTGGCCCTGTTCTTTCATCGCGATGCCTTTGATCTTCTCGCTGGGTAGCGCCGGGTAATTAATATTTAATGCCAGGCCTTTTGGTAATAGTAAGCCACTTTTACAACGGTTTTCATTTAAATGATTAACGAGGTCGAGGGTAAAGGCTGCGATAGCTTGTAAGTGTTCGGTGTTTTCCTGGGCACTGTAGTCTGGGCCGAGTGGGTCGGTGCTAATGGCAATGGCGGGGATGGGTGGCTCGAGTATTTCAATCGCCACCGTGGTGGCGCCCACCGTACCGGATATACCCGTGGCGGGCCCGAGGTTGGCACCATCATTAATACCGGAGATAACTAAATCGGGGGGGCTATCTGGAGGATAGAGGGCACTGACAGCAAGCACCACGGATGTTGCCGGGCTTGCACTAATGGCGTAGGTATTGTCCCTGACTTGCTCGACCACCACTGGTGTAAAGGTCATCGAGGCACTACTGCCGCTGGCATTTTTGGCGGGGGCGGCGAGGACTACGCGGTGTTGATCCTGGCTGAGGACCTGTTGCAGGGCGATGATGCCGGGTTTGTCAAAACCGTCGTCATTGCTCAGCAGTATACTTAGTTTGCTATTACAGCCGGCGCTAATCATCTGGTCTCTAGGTGGCGATATGTTCTCGCCACCCACGGCCGGCAAGGGTAATAAGCTGGCCAGTAGTAAGTGGCTAGCCAAACTTATACGCGTTATTAGTTTCATGCTTGTGCCTTGTTGATTGTTTTTCATTGATGCTCCCATAGCTGGTTTTTTATAAGCTGCCTACAACACCGGCAATATTCTCTGACTAATAGATCGTTTAGGGAATGTGCGCCAGGCGATGATTTTGTTTAACATAAGGCCACGCAAAAACCATGAAAACAATAATGAGCGCTCCTGGTATCAGTTGTACGGAGCGAAGACAGGGACGGAAAGATGAAGATAGTACTATGTAGACAAGGTTTCAGTGCCATTCAAAGTATGTTGCAGGGCCTGTTGCCCGAGCACGAAATTGTCTGTTGTGACCCCGAGGACATCACTACCGTGGGTAGCGATGCCGATGTGCTGATTCCGGCCATCACCCCACTCGGCGAGGCGGAATTGTCTCTGCCCAAACTCAAGTTGGTACAACAGTTTGGCGCAGGGCTCGATGCCGTCGATATTCCTGCCGCCAGTAAGCAGGGTGTTTACGTAGCCAATGTGCCCGCAGCCGGTACGGGTAACGCCGAGTCCGTTGCGGAGGTCGCAGTGATGTTAATGCTGACCCTGGCCCGGCAATTCCCCAGGGCGCAGCAAAATATTCGCGATGGCGTGGTGGCCGGCCCCACGGGTTGGTCATTAAAAGGACGCACGGCGCTGATCGTCGGCTATGGCGGCATTGGCCGCGAGGTGGCGCGCAGACTCAGTGGTTTTGAGATGGAGGTGCTGGCCGTATCGCGCAGTGGGCCAAAAAATAGCGCGGAGGAAGAGGCGATATCCCTTGCCGAGCATTGTCGTGGTGAGGCTCTACATGAGTTATTGCCCCGAGCGGATTTTGTTATCCTGGCGCCCCCACTCAATGACGATACCCGAGGATTAATCGCTGCAGAGGAATTTGCTCTGATGAAAGCAACGGCCTTTGTTGTCAATGTGGCTCGGGGTGGGGTCATCGACTACGCGGCCCTGTTAGACGCGCTGAAAAATAAGCAGATCACCGGGGCCGGGCTCGACGTTTTCTGGCAGGAGCCGGTTGATCCGAATGACCCGCTATTCAATCACAATGTCATTGCCACGCCCCATATTGGTGGCGCTACGGATTTGAGTTTCAAGGGCATTGCCGGCCGGGTGGCAGAAAATATTCGCCGTGTGGCGCGCAGTGAAACTGCGCATAATTGTGTCAATATTGACGACTGTACTGTGGCAGATCTTAGTTGATGTTATGAACACAAGCGCGCCGCTACCAGCAAAAAAATCTCGGGGAATTATATTTCTACTGCGCTGGGCTTTTGTATCTCTGTCTCTGGCTTTCTCCTTGGCAAGTTTATCGGCCTCTGCCGAAGTTTATAAATGGACCGATAGTGAGGGACAGGTTCATTTCTCCGATCGAGCACCTACCTCGGGAGTTGTTGAGCTCATTGGCGATAAGCTCATTATGAATTCTTATCCGGGCAGTAAGCTTAGCGAGGCCAGTTTTCTCGAACAACGCAAACGAGAACGTGAGCAAAAAGAGGGCATGAGGCGGCCCTCGGTGGTTATGTACAGTACCGTTTGGTGTGGTGTGTGCAGGCGAGCTAAGCAGTACTTTAGGGCCAATAAGGTTACTTTTAGCGAGTACGATGTGGAAACTTCCAGCAAGGGGAAAAAAGATTTCGCACGGATGAAGGGCCAGGGTGTGCCGATAATTTTGATTGGCAAGGCTCGGATGAACGGTTTCGATGTGGCTCGCTTTGAACGCTTATACGGAACTTGATGGCCTGTCGTCGTCTTAAGGTTGCAATTTTATCTGCCGTTCATGCATGTTAAATTAACATTGCTTCGAGAAACCACCCTTACATTAAGCATTGCATTAGCAGATTATTAGTCGGATAAGCAGTCCTGGGTATCACAATTATTTGCCGCGTAAAACGGGAGATAGCGCGATAATGTACTCGGGCAAAATTGAAGGCAGAGTCGCTTAATCCTGGTGCGCAACAAAAAGGGGTGCCCCTTAGCGGACACCCCTTTTTGGCAATTTTCCGAGTGATTGTGTGTTGGGGTAAAAATATTATTCCTGGTGAGCGGTAATGTTACCTCGGACCACTTCGGGATCACCGGAATGATAACCGGCGCTGGGGCCCTCGATGATTTCCAGTGTGAACTCATCGGCACCGGCTTTTTTACCCTTGCCGCTATCGACCACGCGCACCTGGCAGAGGTTAGCCACCCGATCACTGCCATTGAGCAGGGTGCGAACGGTACAGGGCGCAATAAATTCCACACCGTTGCCATCCATCACGGCGCTTATCTGATCGATATTGCCGTTGATTTTGATCTGTAGGGGGCTGTCACCCTGGCTGGCCTTGCCGCGATTCTTACGATTGTAGAGCAGGTGCGCATTAATGCCCGTAGCGGTACTTTGAATGTTAAAGCCGAAATTACTCTTACCGTTTTCAACACTGCCGCCACCGGTCATTTTTACAAAGTCGAGGGGTGGGGGGGCTGCGGTTTCATCGCAAGCGTAACCGACGCCGTCACCATCATAGTCTTCCTGCATCGGGTTGGGGGTGTGTAGGCAATTGTCGTCGCCGTCGGCAATACCATCGCCGTCTATATCCGATACGGCATCGATAAAACTGCCGGCCTTGATAAAGACATTGGAGTCGAGAATGTGATCACCGGCATCGGCGATGGCGAGTTTTATATGGTGAGACTCACCAGCAGTAACGTCAGCCTGTACCGAAAGCACTACGGTCATACCATCCATTTCCGTATTGATATGGCCACCACCATCGCTGAGATCGTTATTGATGAAGTACTGGGGATTGCTGACGTTATAGCCGTAGGGATTGCCACCATTTACATTGTTAATGGAGACGGTCATGTTGCTGCCGGGAAGTGTTGCGATATTTACACCGTCGAGAAAGAAGCCGAAGACGTCGTTAAAGGAGCTGTTGACCCACTCGTTGTATTCCTCTGAGCTAAACACGTATTGAAAGGAAATTACGTCGTTATTGGGGGTGAAGTCAAACTCCAGTACCGTACCGTCGTAGCTGGTGTAGCCGGGAATAAGGCTGTCCAAATCGGCATCGCCCAACTGATAATTGGCCTGGGTGCGTGAGTCGCTGTAGTTGGGGCCGACCACATAGGAAGAGCGGCCGCTGGAGAGGATGATGCCGCTGTCGAAGCCAACGATGTCCTCGCCTCCCGAAAACATACCGGCAGAGTTGGAGACACTCGACAGCGATACATTGGCAACGCGAATATTGGCGCCGAGTAGACTGTTGACTAGCGCTTGAGCATCAGCGCTTTCTTCAACAACGAGCCCCGTTGCCATGGCCGGTGCCGCACAGATTGCGGTCGATAATAGGGCGGACTTAATAATGTGCTTATGCATGGGTATTCTCACTATTCAAAAGGTTAGTTAGAAATACCGAGGAAGTTTTCGCGCTTAAGCGTCACTCCTTTCGGCAACCGTTCGACCCCCATTTCCTATCGGGGCACTGGCTTTGCGTCCCCGTGTTGCCACGGGTTTGCCTTGTCGTGGAGCCTGCTTAAACTGACACATTGCACAGGCCACTTGCTTCTTGCTTCCTGCATCTTGCTATCCCTGTGCTTTGTCGATGCAAGTCGAGGGCCAAATTGTCGAGAGTTGGGCTATTTTATTGATGAATGTGCGGCAAGTTTTTTAAAATCATGAACTTATTAACATAAGTCGATTGATTTTGTGATGTTTTGATGAGTTGTTCACTTATTTCTTTACTAGGGAGGTACTGACACAAAATGTCACATTTGTATAAAAACGGTAATTTTGTGACGCCGGTACGGTTGGTATGACTGCTAGTGGTAACGAAGCCCTTGCTTTCGTCAGGGAAAATGCCGTAGGGCTCAGTTTGGGTTTGGAGTTTTGCTGTGCTTAGCAAGGGTAGAGCTGGCATATAACGTGGATGGCGGATGGCTTATCGGTTTGAATTTATTTTCGGTATTATCCGATACTACCCACCGGTTGTACTCAAATAGAAAGACAGAAATGGGTACTAAGGTCTCTAAACGAATGCAGAAATGTACCTGGGTTCAGCTCTGGTTTTGGTAGATAGAGTTGGATCGATGGTGGGGCTTGATTATCTGGATCACCGACACCTGAGGTGCCGGTGATCTGCCTTATTGGCTTGAGCGAGTAGGGCTGAATTTATTTTTTGAAATAACAGCAGGGGTTTTTCACCATTAAGGTATCTATTTTCTCGTCGCTAACACCGGCCTCGCGCATGGCGGGTAGTATATTGCGAGAAATATGGCTGGTGTCCCAGTTGGGTGAAGAGGCGATCATGCTATCCAATACGCCCGTATCACGCCCGCGCCAGCATTGAATGGAGTCGTGGGAAAGCATAATGCGGTCGTAACCGACGCTGAGCAGGCCAAAGAGGGAGGCCAGTCGCAGCTTGTCGGAGGCAATGGACTCGATACCAAAACGGTCGAAACCGAGCCAGGCGCCACGCTCGAGAATGTCGAAGTAATAGCGCATGTCGCCGACGCCACAGGCGTGACCGATTAGCACCTTATTAAAGTCGACATTTTCCTCTTCGAAAATATCCAGGGTTTCTCGACCCAGGGGCTCCATTTCGTCGTTGTGGCAGAGAATGGGGGTACTGGTGGCGATACTGGCCCGCGCCGCGGCCCGCAAGCATTTTATTTCACTCTCTTGAATACCGCGCCCGGCTTCGGTGATGCCGTGGATGCCACCGATGGCTGTTTTGATGATGCCGGGCTTAATACCGGTGTTGCCAATGCCCTGTTCTATTTCATTGACGTACTGTTCGGCGATGCCGTCGACGTCCATCAGGCGAAAGTGTTGGGGAATACCCAGTGCGTCGTTATAAAGCCCGGTGGCGATGATGATTTGCATGCCCGATTTTTCCGATACTTCGGCGGCAAACTCCGGGTCGCGACCCAGTTCCATGGGGCAGGGGTCGACGAAACTGGCAATGCCTAGATCGCGAAGCTCTTTGAGTTTGTCGATGACTTTTTTGCTGGCTTCATTGCGGTCAAAATCTTGATGATCCAGCTCCCAACCCGGCCAGCCAATGCCCAGGTGTTCGTGTATCAAGGTGGTGCCGAGGCTTTCTACATCGATAGGGCCTAAAACGGAATTGATTTTCATGGTGTGTCCCCTGTTGTTAAATTTTTTGTGTGGGTGATTAAACATGATCGATGATATTGCACTAGAGTCGCTTGCGGTGCCAATTTAGTTTATGTCGCGTCTACATGAACTAATAGTGAAATTTCGTGGGCTTAGAAATTAGGCTTAGTTATCCGCTTGTTTCGAGCCGGCTTGTTTTTCCTGCTGTATGGCACCGTGTGAAAGTGGTGTCGATGCTATAAGAGAGTGCCAGGAGTTTTGCCTTCTCGTGGCCGTGAAAATCTTAGCGCAATTTCCATGAGGGTTTTAAGGTGACATTACTGCGCTGTAGTTATTCTTAATCATTATTTACTGTTGAGGCGATCCTGCTGCTGGGGTCCAAATGGCGAGTGATATTAGATTACCAGCAGAGACAATTCTGTCTGATGAGTTTTTAAAAACAGCTCGATTCTAGACCTGGAGAGTTTTCTGTGTTCCCATTTCTCGGCTTGCGGACCGAAAGGGGCGAACCCTCCGCTTGCTCAATCAATAATGTGGAGGAAAGTCTATGAAATTTATGACAGTAAAATTATTGCCGCTATTACTATTGCCATCGCTCGCTCTCGCCGAGAGCCTGCCGGTATCGACTTCGCCGGAGGGCGCTAGGGTCTATATTATTTCGCCTCACAATGGCGAGGAAGTGGCTAATAAAGTCACTGTGACCTTTGGCCTGCAGGGCATGGGTGTGGCGCCGGCCGGTACCGATAAGGCCAATACCGGTCACCATCACCTGCTGGTCGATGGCAAAACGTTACCGAACCTCGACCAAGCCCTGGGTGGTGAGGTGATGCACTTCGGTGGTGGGCAAACCGAGAAAACCCTTGAGCTGAGTTCGGGTCAACACACCCTGCAACTGGTTTTGGGCAACCATATGCATGTCCCCCACAATCCGCCCCTGGTATCAGAGGTGATCACCATTACGGTTAAGTAGCAGCCCCCATTGTGCTGGTTCCTGCACTGGAGTGAATTGATGGTTATTGACTGATAGAGGTGGGGGCGACAAGCACTGGGGGGTAGGGGTTTTAGTATGAAACTATTAATCACTGGCGGCACGGGGTTTATTGGTAGCCACCTTTGCCGTCGCTTATTACAGGCCCAGCATCAAGTGGTGGTTTTGTCGCGCCAGCCCCAGCGGGTACACCAGCCCATGGCGGCGATTCGCGATCTGCAGCAAATTGATAGCAGTACTCATTTTGATGTAGTGATTAATTTGGCGGGTGAAGCCATCGCCGCTAAGCGCTGGAGTGAGGGCCAAAAGCATGAACTTGTGCAAAGTCGTGTCGCTACCACGGCTGGCTTGATCGCTTATTTTAAACGGGCAGAGCACAAGCCCGCGCTATTGATTAGTGGCTCTGCGATTGGCTATTACGGGCTCGGCAATGGTGCCGAATCAGGCAGTGGCAGTGCCGAGCTTGATGAAAGTGGCGTCGCTGATGACAGTTTTTCCAGCCGGCTATGTCAGCAGTGGGAGGCGGTGGCCCTTCAGGCCGAGGGCCTGGGCATTCGCACCTGTTTATTGCGCACGGGCATCGTTCTCGGTAATGGTGGTGCCCTGAGTAAAATGCTGCCACCTTTTAAATTTGGTTTGGGTGGGCGGATGGGCTCGGGTCACCAGTGGATGCCCTGGGTTCATATCGCCGATCTCGTCGGTATTATTTTCCATTGCATGGCCGATGAGAGTGTACGGGGGCCGATTAACGGCTGTGGGCCAAACCCGGTTGAGAATCGCGAGTTTAGCCGGACTTTGGCTGAGGTATTGCGGCGCCCGGCGCTGCTGCCCCTACCGGCCTTTGTCGTGCGACTGTTACTGGGACAAATGGGTCGAGAACTACTGCTGTCGGGGCGGCGAGTGGTACCCCGTAAGGCTCTCGATACGGGGTATCGTTTCCAGTACCCACAATTGGAGCCGGCACTGCGCGAGGTGCTGGACAAGTAAGCTGTCGTGGTTCTTTCAGGCAGTTTCTCTCTAGTGAGTAAACCTCTTCAAGTACTGAGTTCGAGCGGTTGCCTGCAGGCCCTGTTGGTAGGAGTGGCATGTCACTTTCTATGTGGCATTTTTCCAGATGCGATCAGCGTCTCCTAGAGCGATTTTGAATTGTAAAATCGCGTCGCTAATTTGCCACTAGCGAGGAGGTGAACTTGCTAAAGCTGCAAAAAATTCTATGGTTAGTCATGTAAGCCCTGCGAAGCTGATTCGCACCTTTTCGCCACTCATTACTCGTCTGTTGATGGAGCCACTTGGCGGGTGCACAGCGAGGAGTTAGCAATATGCCTGATGCCAAAGCCAGCGTAACAAACGACAATCCCATGGGCACGGATGGCTTTGAATTTGTCGAGTACACCGCTACAGATACTCGCGCACTCGAGGGGCTGTTTCAAACCATGGGCTTTAATGCCATTGCCCGCCACCGCTCCAAGGACGTGGTGCTTTATCGTCAGGGCGACATCAACTTTCTGATCAATCACGAACCCGATAGTTTTGCTCGTGCCTTTGCCCGGGTGCACGGCCCGTCTATCTGCGCTTTTGGTATGCGCGTCGCCGATGCCCGCCGGGCTTATGAGCACGCTATCAAACGTCAGGCCAAGCCCTATTTCGGCGAGGCGGGGCCGATGGAGCTCAATCTACCGGCAATTCACGGCATCGGTGGTTCCTTGATTTATTTAATCGACCGCTACGGTGAACAGTCGATTTACGATGTCGACTTTATTCCCCTCGATAATCATTCGTCGACCAGCAATGACCTGGGCTTACAGTATATTGACCATCTCACACACAATGTTCACTACGGGCGCATGGACCAGTGGGCTGGTTTTTATCAGCGTATTTTTAATTTTAAACAAATTCGCTATTTTGATATAGAGGGCAAGGCCTCGGGGCTGATTTCAAGGGCCATGACTAGCCCTTGTGGGAAAATTCGCATACCCATCAATGAACCGAAAGACAGTAAATCGCAAATTCAGGAATACCTCGATGCCTATCATGGCGAGGGCATTCAACATATCGCCCTTGGCTCAGAGGATATTTACCACTCAGTTGAGCAATTAATTGCCAATGGGGTACAGCTATTGGATATCCCCGACACCTACTACGAGGTCATCGAACAGCGGATACCGGGGCATAGCGAAGATATTGCCCGTCTGAAAAAAAACAAGATTTTGATTGATGGTGATATTAACCACGGCCAGGGTTTATTGTTGCAAATCTTCACTGAAACCGTGATTGGGCCGATCTTTTTCGAGATTATTCAACGCAAGGGCAATGAGGGTTTTGGCGAGGGCAATTTCCAGGCTTTGTTTAATTCCATCGAAGAGGATCAACGGCGCAGGGGAGTATTGTAAATGCCGCAATGGATTTCCTTTCCCCGGGTTGAGGGCCTGAGTTCTCGGCAGGCGCATTGCGACTTACCCGAAGGCAGCTACGAAAGAGAGATGAGCAAGGAGGGTTTTTTTGGCCCGGCAAGCCAATTTTACCATCGCCACCCGCCCACTTCCTGGAGTCGTATCGATGGCGCCCTGCTGCCTCGGGCCTTTGACACTACAGAGCTGGAGATCGAGCAATGTCATCCCTGGGCGGCGGCCTCACTGCTGCATAACGAGCACTGCCATATCCGTTTTTGGCAAGCGAGCAGTAGTGTCAGCGACCTGGTGCGAAATGCCGATGGAGATGACCTACTTTTCATCCACAGCGGTAGTGCCGAACTGTTCTGCGATTTCGGCCACCTCAGTGTCACCGAGGGCGACTACCTGTTGATCCCCCGTGGCACCATGTGGCGCTTTGAGCACAAGCAAGCCTTGAGCGTGTTAATGATTGAGGCCACGGGTGCCAGTCTGGGTTTGCCCGAGAAGGCTCTGGTTGGCCATCACGCCATCTTCGATGCCGCCATGCTCGATACGCCGCGCATCGACGCCTCTTTCATTGAGCAGCAATCGGAACAGGCGCAGCGTCTGGTAGTGAAAAGGGCGGGGCAACTAACCACTGTGCACTACCCCTTCAACCCACTGGACGCCCTGGGTTGGCACGGCAACCTGTCTGTGGTGCGCATTAACTGGCGCGATATACGTCCCTTGATGAGCCATCGCTTTCATCTGCCGCCGTCGGCCCACACCACCTTTGTCAGCGAGCGCTTTGCCGTGTGCACCTTTTGTCCACGGCCGATTGAAACTGACCCAGGGGCTTTAAAAGTCCCTTTTTTTCACAATAACGATGATTACGACGAGGTGATTTTTTACCACCACGGTGAGTTTTTCTCGCGGGACAATATTCACCCCGGCATGGTGACTCTGCACCCCTGTGGCCTCAGTCATGGGCCCCACCCCAAGGCACTGCAAACCGGGCTCAAGGGGCAACGTAAGGCGACCGACGAGGTGGCGGTGATGATCGATACCCGAGACCCCCTGGCCGTCACCGCGGCGGCGGCTGAGATTGAATGGGCTGGCTATGTAAATTCCTGGACGGAATAGGGCTGGCGCGAAACCTTGAATACGCCCGAGGAGGGCTGTAATGAAACTGGCTAGTTTGAAGTCGTCGGCACGGGATGGACACTTGATTGTCGTCAATCGTAGTTTGAGCCACTATCTTAGTGCCGCCGATATCTCGCCCTCCCTGCAGCACGCCATTGAAAACTGGCAGAGCTGTGAGCAGGCACTGCACATGCTTTATGACACCATTAATAAACACCCCCATGCAGGTTTTCAACTCGATCAAAATGATCTCTGCTCGCCCCTTCCTAGGGCCTTTCAGTGGCTGGATGGCAGTGCCTATTTAAGCCATGTAGAGCGCGTCAGACGGGCGCGAGGTGTGGAGATGCCGGACAGTTTTTTATCCGACCCGCTAATGTATCAAGGTGGCTCCGACCATTTTTTAGGGCCCAAAGATACCATTTGTATGTCCTCTGAGGCCGATGGCATCGACTTTGAGGCCGAGGTGGCAATTATCTGTGATGATGTGCCCATGGGTACCAATGGCCACGCCGCCAGTGAACACATCAAACTGATCCTGCTGGTAAACGATGTCTCTTTGCGGCAGTTGATACCCAGTGAATTGGCCAAGGGTTTTGGTTTTATTAATGGCAAGCCACCGACCGCCTTTTCCCCGGTGGCGGTGACACCGGATGAACTTGGCACGGCCTGGCACGACGACAAGGTGCACCTGCCACTGCTGAGCACCTTCAATCAAAAGTTATTTGGCGAGCCCAATGCCGGTGTTGATATGCAATTTAACTTTGCCGAACTAATCGCCCACGGGGCGAAAACCCGGGCCTTGAGGGCGGGTACGATTATTGGTTCCGGCACGGTATCTAACTACGATGCAAGCGCGGGGTACTCCTGCCTGGTCGAAAAGCGCGTGGTTGAGATAGTGGAGTCGGGTTTGGCGAATACGGAGTTTATGTTGTTTGGGGACTACATTCGCATTGAAATGTTGGATCCAGCGGGCGCGTCGATTTTCGGCGCCATCGATCAGGAAGTGCGTTCGTGCAAGCTCTAAGGCTTTATACCTATTGTCGCAGCTCGGCGGCTTTTCGCGTGCGTATCGCCCTGAATATGAAGGGCTTGGTTTATCGGAGTGAGTTTGTTCACCTCTTGAAAGGCGGTGGCGAACAATTTTCAGAGGCTTATTCGGAAATTAATCCTCAGCGCTTGGTACCGAGTTTGAGTCGTGGCGATGACACGCTGACCCAATCCCTGGCCATTATTGAATACCTGGAAGAGGTACAGCCCAAACCGGCACTGCTACCTGCGGCGCCACTGGAAAGAGCCGCCGTACGTGCACTGGCCTTGAGTATTGCCTGTGATATTCACCCCCTCGACAACTTGCGAGTTATGCGCTACCTGGAGCACCAGCTTGGCCTCGCTAAGGACGAGCGCGAGCGTTGGTATTGTCATTGGCTCAGTGAGGGCCTGGCGGCGCTGGAAGTGAGCTTGAGAGCAAATAGTGTGGTCGGGCTAGGGGCAAAAGCTGGCGCCAGCTATTGCCATGGCGAGCAAGCCGGACTGGCGGATATTTGCCTGATTCCGCAAGTTTATAACGCCCTGCGTTTCAACTGCTCGCTGGCTGATTTTCCAATAATTGAGCAGATTTATGAGCACTGTATGGGCCTTGCAGAATTTCACCGGGCAGCCCCCGAGCAACAAGCCGATTTTGTCGAGATGCCCTAGAGGAGTGACTTATGGGCCAGCAACTAAGTGGCGCACAACTGCGCTTTGCCAGAGATAATCAACTCACCGGGCTCGGTAGTGCCTCTCTTCAGGCTCTGATCGAGCAGCGTCCGGCTTACTCGATCGATAGAGCAATGCACTTCCTCAATTTTCAGCAGTGTATTGATCGCGATTTATTAAAGCATCCTGTGATTGGCGCAAATGCCTATACGGCCTGGTTTGCCAAGGGTGGCTTTAGCCACCAACAGGCCCGTGAGTTTGTCGTACAATTTTCGGTGTTTTCCAATCTATTTCTTATCGCTCAGCTGCAAAAAACCATCAATGCCGACACCCTTGAGGGCATGCGTGCGTCCAAGGAAATTCTCGCGAATGAAATTGGCGTGGTGTTTAAAGCCTTGGGCTCAGGCCCTGCAGCGCTAGTGGGTGATGGGCAATCACCGGAGGCCGGTTTATTGGCTGCCGAGGGCACGGTAGAGGGCGGTACCTTCCATTTTCGCGCCGCTCATTTTGAGTGGTTACTGCGCATGGCGAGTGCTCTTGATTTAACGTTTAATCAAGTTGGCAAGCGTCATCACGGCTCGGAGGCAACATTGTTTTTTTGCGACGAGTTGGCGCGCCTCTATGGCAGTGAAGACTATATGACCTCACAGGCGGCGAGTTACGCGGTGGAAAATTGGGCGGCAGCGGGCTTCTGGGAGCAATTGATAAGCGGTTTCAAGGTCTACAACAGCCGGGTTAGCAAAAAGCTGCCGCTGGCCTTTTTTACCTATCACGCAAAGATAGAAGCGCAGCATGCGGCTCACACCCAGGAGGAGCTGGAAGAACTGTATTTTAGCCGCGACATCGATGAAGCACGCTTTATTAACTGTGGTAATGACATGCTCAATGGGGTCGAGGTGTTTTGGCAAGGCCTTGATGGGCAGAGAAAAACTGATCTGCAATGATCATACTGAGGAGCCTCTGAGTAAATCATGGGCTTGTATCTGGGGCTTTATATATTCAGTCTCTTCGTAACCGCATGTTACTGCAAAGGTATTGGCAATGACTGGTTGTTATCGGCACTTATCACCTTGAATCTAAGGGTGATATCTCGCTATTTACTGCGCCCAGGCTTAGTCAGAATCCCTGCTGGCCGAGTAAATATAAGTTTGAGGCTACCTGTGTCGAGTAAATCAGCGCAGTAAGAACGGTGAGAATGAGGAGCTTTAGGCTTGCAGTGATGGAGCAGTACCATTGGCCGCGTTAGTAAGAAGGGCTTGCAACTCGGGGGCTTATCAAGCCCCCGAGTGTTTTCTTGCTGGGAGGGGACTAGAGCTTTTCTGCCGCTTCTTTTTCTACCTGTCGAGCACCGGAGAGCATGCCGGCTGCGCCGTGATTACCTTCGTGACAAGCGTATTCAAAAAGCTGACTATCGCTGGCTTTTAGGGGGATGGTCACGGTAAAGGCTTGGCTGAAGGTGCTGAGGTCGGTCACCGTATATTCGTAAACAATGATAGCGTCACTGGTGCGGGTGAAACGCTCGACCAGAGTGAAATTTTCACCGGTACCCACAACGCCATTCATCGCCGGGTCGACCAGGTTGATGGGCATTTGGAAAGTGGGTGTTTTCCCCGTGAAGTTCGTCGTTTCAACGACCAGGGTATCGCCCTCCCAGTGGCCCCGTGAGTCCCCCGTCCACTTGCTCATTTCGGCGGGCAGGTGGGGGCTGTCATCAATGGGCACAACGCGGGCATCGTGAATCATCTCGGTGAAGATCACCACGTGTTTTGGCGATTGAATGATACGCAGGTTGTTGTTGTAGGCGCTGGGTGTCAGTGGTGGGCCAGCGTTAAAGCTTAGTAGGCAGCGCTCGGAAAGACCGAGGGTCTCCGGTCCGGCGGGGAGAAAACCTTCCAGACCAATGGAGAGAATGTCGCGCACGGGATATTCACGTAAATGATTTTGCTTCATTCGCGCCACGGCTTCCTCGGTCAGGGGGGGGAGGCGTCCGTTGGCGGGGTCGGTGATTAGAGAGGTTCTTCTATCCTCGTTCATCGAGGTGCCATAGTCGAACCAGAAATTATTGTAGGCACTCTCGACATCGCTGGTGCTATCTGTAGCGGCGTTATCGTCTCTATCCTTGTCAACATCTAATACGTCAATTGTTTGTGATTTGAATGCCGCTTGCTCCTCTGCCGTGAAAACGGCTTTATCGCCCAGTTCTTTGGGGCGCTCGAGAGGTGTCAGGGTGCGGAAATCCCAAACGCCCTGGAGGTCGGGGTGACCCTGAGAGTTGCGTGGGGCTTGGTAGCCGGTGCTCTTGGGCTGAGCTTGTTTGTCCTCGCTTTGCTTGTTCTCTGAACAAGCGGATAGAGAACAGGCAATGATAGCCATAAGACTCAATTTTGGCAGAATTTTAAGGGTTTGCAACATGAGGCACTCCTTATCAATTAGTGGTTTTCAGTGCGGTGTAAATTACCATAATCTAATGGATAAGGGCCATATTTAGATAGCGGTATGGATAAGCTTTATCTAAGGGCCATAGAAAACAGTTGCTGATGAAAAATACATAGAATATTCAGGAGTGGGCGTCTTGGTTTTTTTCGTCGTAGGTCTTTGGCTGTACAAAAAATCAGGTTTTTTCAGAATTCTACGGAGGAGGTAAAGATAGGGGGTAAAGACGATGGATAAACCGTACTTTACAAGCTGAGCCCGACTGCCAGTGAAGAATGAATCGTGCCGTGAAAAATTGTCGAAAAAAAAGCCCGTATCTCTACAGGCCTCTTTTCATCATTGTATGGCTCCGCCTGCTGGGCTCGAACCAGCGACCCAATGATTAACAGTCATTTGCTCTACCAACTGAGCTAAGGCGGAAAGGTATTCACTAATGCGTATGGACAAAAAAAGCCTTTAAGAGTTAATCTTAAAGGCTTTTAAATTTGGCTCCGCCTGCTGGGCTCGAACCAGCGACCCAATGATTAACAGTCATTTGCTCTACCAACTGAGCTAAGGCGGAACTGCAAAAGCGGCGTCATGGTATAGTCAGGCCTGGG
>MAAC01017915.1_pt1 | contig 25689 bp, 28 predicted proteins | sample 1115981 | NCBI WGS metagenome assembly MAAC01 (sample SAMN04961126, study PRJNA320927) | seawater metagenome | isolation source: sample BD02T64 sea water enriched with oil for 64 days | place: USA:Gulf of Mexico | collected 2013-07-27
TATAAAAAGTATATTTTAACTTTAGCGTATCAAGAGGTCTTATTTCAAAAACCTCTTATCAACTATTTGTCTTCTACCAAAGAACTTATCGACCCTTAATTGTATTTATGAAATACAAGACTATTATTATTTCTTTATTTTTTTGTTTAACTATAATAACAAGTTGTACCCAAAATGATCCTAAAATAAACGGAATTAGTTTTGTAGCTTCTTCTAAAAAAGTAACACAAGAACATATAGATCCTGTAATAAAAATAAACGCTAACCATGCTTCCGTCATGCCCTTTGGATTTGTAAAAAATTTAAACCACCCAGAAGTTCAGTATAATTCAGAAAGACAATGGTATGGCGAATCGAAAGAAGGGGTAAAGCAATATATAGGGAAATTGCATGAAAATAATATTCAAGTCATGTTAAAACCTCAAATTTGGGTCTGGCAAGGAGAGTATACTGGACAATTACAAATGCATTCTGAAGAAGAATGGGGAATATTTGAAGATACCTACAGAAACTTTATTTTGGACTTTGCGAAGGTTGCTCAAGTGTCTCAAGTTAATATATTTTGTATAGGTACCGAATTAGAGCAGTTTATTGTTCATCGTCCCGAGTATTGGAATTCTTTGATTTCTGAAATTAAAGAAGTGTATTCTGGAAAACTTACCTATGCTGCCAATTGGGATGAATACAAAAGAGTTCCCTTTTGGAACCAACTAGATTATATAGGGGTGGATGCTTATTTTCCTATTTCTGAAAGTGAAACACCGACTCTAGAAGAAGCCCAATTGGGATGGAAACCTTGGAAAAAAGAGATGGAAACACTTTCACTTTCTTTAAATAAAAAGATTTTGTTTACTGAATATGGTTACCGAAGTGTAAACTATACGGGAAAAGAGCCCTGGGTTAGCAACAGAGATAAGTCTGGTGTAAATTTAGAAGCACAAAATAATGCTACCAAAGCCTTATTTGAAGAGGTTTGGAAAGAAGAATGGTTTGCAGGAGGATATGTTTGGAAATGGTTTTTACAATATGATGAGGTTGGGGGAGTGGAAAACAATATGTTTACTCCACAAAATAAACCGGCAGAAAATATTATTAGAGACTATTATATGGTAAATTAATTAGGTTGGGTTGCGATATGTTTTTTGTAATAATCATATATATCATCTGCTGAAGCTCCAAGCCAACACTTTACATAAATTGCCCAAAAGTGATATTGCAAAGTCCAAATTCCTTTTTGATTGTACAATCTTGCTGAGGTAATAATCCAGTTTTGTATTACCACAAATTGCTCTCGTTTATAAAGCTCATTAATTAATATATTGTCTTCATAAATCATAAATTCTTCATTATATCCACCAATATCATTAAATAAGGTCTTGGTGATAAACTGGCTCTGATCTCCACCTCGACATGCCCTCCATTTAAATTGAGTTAACCAAGAGGCTAATCGTAACCACCAATGCGGATGGTCAAATTTCATTTTAAAACAACCAGCTAGATTTCCTTTTTCTTTTTCGGTTATAATTAATTGGTCAAAATTTTTGGGAGGTAAACTATCCGCATGTAGAAAATATAGAATGTCTCCATGGGCTTGTCGAGCACCAGTATTCATTTGGATGGCTCTCCCTTTTTCAGATTCTAAAATGCAATACAATTCTGAATATTCGGGATTATTTGAAGTGACAAACTTTTTTATTATTTCTCTAGTTCCATCTGTACTACCACCATCTACAATTATTATTTCAGAAATATTTTTATGATCAGCATTACCTTTTAAGTGGTTGAGTAGTTTGCCGATGGTATCAGCTTCATTTAATACAGGAATAATTATACTTATCATGCCCTAAACATACAAAATATCGATTTATTCTTTTTGGTTGAGGTTCCAGTTATATTCCTTGTAATCTACTTTGGCATCTAAATCAATTTTTATAGTGCTATATAGATTTATAAAACTGATTAGGTTATTATTCAAATCAACTTTAAAATCTTTTTTATACCATTTAAAAATCTTAGATAGTTTTGGGTTTGATACTGATATGTCATTTTTATCACTGTTGATAAAATCTAAAGTTACCCGTTCTAATTGTTCTTCTATTTTTGATGCAATAAAAGCTTCATTCAATAATTTAGGACAAGAATAAGAAGCGCAATTAATCGCAAAATGAATTCTTGGCTCTTTCATTACTCTTAAAATATTATGTTCTATATCTCCTAATGAATATTTTTTCTTGCCCATAGTAATAAATGGTGTTGCCCAAGGTTTATGGATATCCTTAATACTTTTAACTGGATAATTTTTAAGGATTAAATCTATAGTCGCTGCATTGTAAAGGTTGATATAATAAGCTAACTGTTCATTAACATTCCAATTGTCATTAGGTACATTTAAGGAAAGGTGATTTAAATAACTAGTTAATTGATCTTGATCGTTTAAAAAATCGTTATAGGAAACAAAACCATTTTCATCCACATGTTTTTTAAGTAAAACGTCCCAACTATTATGATCTATTTTTGATGATTTTAGGTTAAGAGAGGGTGAATAATTAAAACTAAGTAAAACAAAAGCACTTAAAATGAAACCTATTAAAATGAATGTTTTTTTCATAATATTTATTTTTAATTAAGTCTCTTGTAAAACTTAAACATTACTTTTAGCAACAGCCTCCTCCATCATAATGAAAAGTAGATTCTGAAATGTAAATATCATCTCTACCCAATTCTTTAAATTGCCTCGCCGTTTTATCGCAAATGGCTAAGGGTTGATTTTTTACTAAAATGTGCCCTTTTTTATCATCAAAATAATCTTCATCGCCATAATATATAGCTGCTTTTCCTGTAAAGATACATGGACCGTCAGGCAGAACAGGATCTTTAATAGCGGCAATTTCAATGCTTTCAATATAGATTAATTCATCGGTTGGATAATTTTTTGTATCTAAAATTCTATACGGTTTTCGAGCTCTAATTTCAATGGTGCCAAAACCAGCATCGGTTAGTGCTTTAATATATTCATTAATAGGAAGGCTTCCACTTAAACACAATGCACGAAGACGTTCGTCATTACGCAAGGTATCATTCATAGGTTGCTCACAAGTAGGATCGCTCATTACCAATCTTCCGTGTGGCTTGAGTACCCGATACATTTCTTCCACAGCTCGTTTTAAATCCTCTGCCTTAAAAATGTTGAACAAACAATTTTGAGCGGCTACATCTATAGAGTTATCTGCAACAGGTAGGTTTAATGCGTCTCCTTTTTTGAGATCTACAAATTCACTTTTAAACCAAGGATTCACTTCTTCTGCTTCCATAAAATTTTTACGTGAGGCTTCTAGCATTTCATCAACTACATCTACCCCAATTACTCCACCTTTTTGACGTGAGAAATAAGCAAATTGCAATAATTCCATTCCGCCACCAACTCCCACATATAATGTTTTAGGGTTGTTTGTTAAATCGCGAGCATTAACGGTACTGCCACAACCGTAATTCATTTCTTGCATGATTTTAGGAATCTTTAATCCTGGTAGTTCCCAAATAGGGTTGGTAGTACAACATAAGCCTACATCTGGTGTTAGGGCTGCATCTTTATATAAGTCGTGGGTAGTTTCTAAATAACTCATGGTATGTGTTTTTGTCATTACGAGGAATAAAATGATTAAGCAATCTCTCTATGAGATTCCTTCACTTCGTCCTAGATGACATTATAATATTTTTATTAATTCCGTAAATAAGGTAATCATATTGGGTTCTGCTTTACCAGCTATGGCAATAATTTCTTGAATATTTACTGGTTGTAAGTTATCTGGGTCGCATTCATCGGTAAGAACTGACACGGCAGCTACAGGTAAATTTAAATGATTGGCAACTATTACTTCAGGAACCGTGCTCATTCCTACTGCATCTGCGCCTATTATATTTAAATAACGATACTCAGCTCTTGTTTCTAATTGAGGTCCCATCACACTTGCATAAACTCCTTTTTGGAGTTTTATATTATTCTTTATAGCAATTTGTTCCAACTTTGTATTCATTTCTACATCATAAGGCGCACTCATATCCACAAATCGTTCTCCCATCTCTTCAACCCCCTTAAATGCTAATGGAGACCCTCCTAATAAATTAATATGATCATCAATAAGCATAATTTCCCCTTTTTTGAAACTTTTATTGATAGCTCCTGAAGCATTACTAACGAGTAATTTTGAGATGCCTAATTGCTGCATGACCCTAATTGGAAAGGTAACATCATAATGAGTATAACCCTCATATAAATGAAATCGTCCCTGCATTACAATTACTTTTTTACCAGCTAAGGTTCCATAGATGAGTTTTCCTTTATGAAATTCTACTGTAGCAGTAGGAAAGTTGGGAATGTGATTATAACTAACACTTTCCTCAATAGTTATGTCTTCTACAATTCTTCCTAATCCTGTGCCTAGAACGACACCAATTTCTGGGCTTTCAAAGCCTTTTTTCTTTAAATATTCAACGGATTCTTGGATGTATTTTGGCATGTTTTTAATCTATTTTAAAAATTGTTGAAAAACGTTGATCTCTTTGATATCCTCAAAAATATCGATATCGTTTCGGAGGGGTAAAAGTTGGTAGGATTCATTTTTCAGGTTACTTAATGTCTCATTAAGCACAGAGTCTGATCCCCATTCTTTATGCTTAAATAATGGAGATTTCATCATTTTCATTCCTAATAAATAATAACCTCCATCTTCTGCTGGACCAAGAACAAAGTTATGATTTTTTAAAGTGTTAAAAGCTGTTTCTAAATCAAATTGAGAAATGTCATATAGGTCACTGCCTATAAGGATGATGTTCTTATATCCTTCTTCAAATCCTTGTTGAAAAGCATATTCCATCCGATCTCCTAAACCCTTTCCATATTGTTGTTTTTTATGATAAACAGTATGATCCCAAATGTCATTATCTCTTATTTTTATAGAATAATGTACTTGTTTTTCAACCTTTAAATCTTTTGTGACAGATACGGTATGTTGAAGTAAAAATTTATAAATATTTAAAGCAGCAACATTACCAATTGTTGCAGACAATCGAGTCTTTACTTTCCCCAATTCTGGATTTCTGGTAAAAATAATTAGGAGGTTATTATTCATAAACTGCCCTTCCATTTTTTAACCATTTGTTCCATTGTTTGGAAAATGTGTGAACGTTTTCGGTAGCAGTTTCAGTAACATCAACAACTGGATAACCTTTATTTTTCCATTCGCAAATACCTCCATATAGATTTCTTAAATTGGTGTGTCCTGCTTTTTTAAGTTTGTTTGCGACTACATTAGAACGGATCCCTAAAGTGCAATAAACTACAATAGGAGTTTTTTTGTCTATAGTTTTTTCTAAAAATTCTTTAATTGAAAAATGATCGTATCCAACAAAAATTGCTGATGAAATATGACTCACATTAAATTCATTTTGTTCCCGACTATCCAAAATTAAGACATCTCCTTGAGATTGTAATTGTTTTAATTCGGTTACTGAAATATAGGGAATATTGTCATTGTTATGCTTTTTCAAAAGTTCGTCTAGAGAATTTTGAGAATAAGTAGTTAATCCAATTAATGACAATAGTAGATGTAATGTTTTATGTTTCATAGGATGAGACTCCTTCCTGCGAAGGAGTTATTAAGCTACAGTTCCTTGGCAACTACTTCCTGCACCTGCAGTACAGCCATAGCAATGTTGGGATATGGTGATGTTGCGATTGTTTAATAAATCCTCATTATATTCTGAAATGTGTTTTACTTTACTAGCTACTTTTAAACCAAGCATCTGATTAAAATCACAATCGTATAACCAACCGTCCCAGCTTACCGAAATCGTATTCGTACACATTAAATTCTCTACAGCAAGTGGATTATATGCCTCTACAAGTTGATACATATATTCTTCATAATTATCTGATGCTAATAAATAATCTAAAAAACGAGAAATGGGTAAATTGGTGATGGTAAAAAGACTGTGGAAATGAATTCCAAAATCTTCTAATAACGCTTTCTTAAAATCCCTTTCCAAGCTTTCTTGATTTCCTGGTAAAAATGCACCACTAGGATTATAAACTAAATCTAATTTTAAAGGACTTCCTGGCATTCCATAACCCAATAAGTTTAATTCTTGAAGTGCTTTAATAGATTTATCGAAAACTCCATCTCCTCTTTGTTTATCTGTTTTTCCTCGTGTCCAATGCGGCATAGAACTAATGACATGAACCTTGTTGGTTTTAAAAAATTGAGGTAAATCATAATATTTTTTATTCGCTCTAATAATGGTAAGATTACTACGAACGATAAAGTCATTTATTCCTGCTTTGGATGCTTGTTCAACAAACCATCGAAAGTTAGGATTCATCTCAGGTGCTCCTCCTGTGAGATCTAATGTCGTTGCCCTTGTTTTTTTTATAACTTCTAAGCATTGTTCCATAGTCTCACGAGTCATAATCTCTTTTCGATCTGGACCAGCATCCACATGGCAATGTGCACATACCTGATTACACATATAACCCAAATTAATCTGAAGAATTTCTAGTTTTTTCGGACGAAGTGAGGACTTTCCGATTTCTTTTATTTTATGAGCAAAAGTAGGAAGCTCATTATCACTAAAAATACCATTAGATAAAATCTCTAACTGTCTATTGGCATTTGCTAATTCTTTATTTTGTTTTTTTAGGGTCTTGGTAAGCATGCGTATTGTAAATTTTTAAGAATCTTGATTTTTAGTTAGATAAACGATATGTAATTTTTTAAGACGTATGCCAAACATTCTACTTACATACTTAATTTGTCATATTTATTCATCATTTGCACCCCATGAACTAAGGTTGCTCCACTCTCTATGGCAGCTCCTACATGAACAGCTTCCATCATTTCTTCTTTAGTAATACCTCGTTGTAAGCCATCTTTGGTATATGAATCTATACAATATGGACATTTTACTACGTGAGAAACAGCTAATGCAATTAAAGATTTTTCACGAGCAGTAAGTGCACCTTCTTCGAAGACTTTGCCGTAATAATCAAAAAATTTTGTACCGAGTTCTTCACTCCAATCAGTGATTTTTCCAAATTTTCGAAGATCTTTTGGATCGTAATAAGAATCGTTTGCCATCTTTTTTGAATAAAATAATTATTTTATCTATTTGAAGTCGAAAGAAACTGAATTCCTTACCCAAAAACTAAATTTTAAATATAAAATTGTTATAAATGTTTCGTGTATTAAATTTTATATTAGCAATCAAGAAAATTAACAATGGATTACTTTTTAATCATAACTGAACTTGTTGTTTTAGCAGCAGTTTTTGGATACATCAATGTTAGGTTTATAAAATTACCTACCACTATTGGTTTAATGGTAATTACCATACTTTTTACGCTTGGGGTCTTTGTTTTAAGCTACTTTGACTCTACTCTTTTAGATGCGGAAAGATATATCATTAATCATATAGATTTTAAAACGGTTTTATTAGATATTATGTTAAGTTTTTTGCTGTTTGCAGGGGCTTTGCATACTAACTTTGAGCAACTAAAAGTACAACGTTGGCCCGTATTGGTTTTTGCAACTTTAGGGATTTTAACTTCTACATTTTTAGTTGGGATTGGAGTTTATTATGGAATCCAGTTAATAGGTATTGAAATAAATTTCATCTATTGCTTGCTTTTCGGTTCCTTGATATCTCCTACAGACCCTATTGCAGTTCTTGGGATATTAAAAAAGGCTGGAGTTCCAAAAAAGTTAGAAGCAAAAATAGTGGGAGAATCTTTGTTTAACGATGGGGTAGGGGTTGTTGTTTTTCTTACCATTTTTAATATAGCCGTTAGAGGAGACGGTAATGTAGCACCCATAGAAATAATAGAATTATTTGGGCAGGAAGTAATAGGTGGTATTGGTTTAGGATTGTTATTAGGGTGGGTTACTTATAGATTAATGAAGTCTATAGATGATTATGATATAGAGGTGATAATTACTTTAGCTGCGGTGATGGCGGGAACTGCTATCGCTCAAAAATTGCATTTGTCTGCCCCTTTGGCAATGGTAACAGCAGGACTAATGGTTGGTAATGATACGGTTCGTAATTCAGCGATGTCAAAAATCACAGAGAGTTATGTAGATAAGTTTTGGGAGCTTATAGATATATTATTAAACACAATACTTTTTGTGTTAATTGGTATGGAGATTTTAGTACTAACTTTTGAAACACATTATTTATTAGCAGGATTAATTGCAGTACCTATTGTGTTAATTTGCAGATACCTCTCTTTGGTAATTCCTGTAAATATTTTTAAAAAGAAATTAGATTTTGTCCCAAATACCAACCTAATTATGACTTGGGGTGGATTGCGAGGAGGAATTTCCATTGCCCTAGCATTAGGATTAACTGATACCATGCACCGAGAGTTTTTCTTGGTAGTTACTTATGTGGTTGTGGTTTTTTCAATAATAGTACAAGGGCTTACGGTAGGGAAATTAGTTAAAAAACTTCAATAATATTTTGTCTGAAATTAAACTACACCAACACTTTATACTTCATAAGCCTTATGGCTATTCAAGTCAGTTTATTTATGAAGGAAAAAGAAAAAAAAGAAAAAAATTATTAGGCGAGCTATACGATTTTCCAAAAGGAACTATGGCTATTGGTAGACTTGATGAAGACTCTGAGGGTCTGTTGTTTCTAACCACAGATGGTAAAGTAAGTTATGAAATTTGTAGTAGTAAATTGGAAAAGGAATATTATGTGCTGGTAGATGGAATTATTACTGAGGCTGCAATAGAACAACTTCAAAAAGGAGTTGAAATTGGATTTGAAGGAAAAAAATATATGACCAAACCCTGCAAGGCTACTAAAATTGAAGAACCAATCTCTTTTACGTTAGAAGAAAGGCATGTAAGAGATGAACGCCATGGTCCTAAAAGTTGGGCTTCAATAGTGGTAAAAGAAGGTAAGTTTCGTCAAGTTAGAAAAATGACAGCAGCCGTAGGATTTCCAACCTTACGATTGGTTAGAGTTAGGATAGGAAAAACACTTTTAGAAAACCAAACAGGAAAAGTTGTTGAGGTTGAGGGATTGCTATAAACTCAACATATACTGTTTAGGAGTTGTGCCATATTTTTTCTTAAAGGCACTAATAAAATGACTTGCGGTACTATAGCCTATTTGATTACTGATTTCGGTTATATTATGTTTTTTAGACAACAATAATTTTCGCGAAAATTCTAGTTTGTAGTCCAATAAAAAATTAAATACCGTATCGCCATAAATATGTTTAAACCCTTCTTTTAATTTGGGAACAGATAACGCTATTTCATCTGCAATTTCTTTTAGTGTAGGTGGTTCAGCCATATTGCTAATCACAATTTGTTTGGCTTTTTTAATCTTTTCTACATTGTCTTCGTCATCTAAAAAAGGGCAACCTTGTGCATCGTCTTCATTTTTATTAAAGTATAAACTCAACAATTCATAAACCTTTCCTTTTAAATATAAATCGTGTAAAGAGCTATTTAATTGTTCTTTAAATATCTGATTCAATATTAGTATTTCAGAAGGAGCTAGTTCTTTGTCTAAATAATACTTTTTGTCTTTGTTTTCATCATTTAAAAAATGAATTAACCCTGCAACTTTCGAAAAGAAGGAATGAAAAACCTTGATGGAAACTATTAAAATTAAATGTTTGCCTTTAGGTTGAACGGTCAAATTTATAGGTAGATTTTGCTTAGGATTATAAAGTAAAATCGATTTTGTTTCCTTTATGTTTAAGGAATAGTGTTCATTAAAAAATAAACTAGAATTACAGTTAACACAAAAGTGTAATTGAATAAAGGTGGTATCCACTTCCTTAAAGAAGGTAAGGTTTTCTTCGGAAGTGTTGTTAAGCGTAATTACTTTAAATCCATCTTGGATAGTTATCTCTTCAGTCATTATTTTTAACGGTATATTTTAGAAGTAGTTTCTTTTATTTAATAAAATAGAAACAGTTTTCACTCTCCAAAAGTATTAATAATACTAACGAGAACAAAAGAAAAAAAATATTTTATTAATTTTTCAGAATTTTCTTTCAGCGATATATTCCGAAGAAAATGATATCCATTAATTAGTTGTGTTCATTAATAGCTTTACCTTCTAAAAACATTAAGTTGTTTTTAAAGAATTGTTTTTTAACGAATTATTAAGGAAGTTTTTAGTAACACAATCGGATATTGCGTGTCTAAGTAAGAATAAAATTATTTTTAAATGAAAACAAAAACTACTACTACTTTTTTAACTGCCCTACTTATTGGAGGAACTATTTTGGCACAATCGAATAGTGATATTCCGAGTAATCCAAAAATTGATGCAGTAGACACAGAAATTGGAACCATTCAAACGACTATGGATCTAACAAAGGTTATAGAAGATAAAGTACCTATTACTATTAATCCTGAAAGATTTAAACAAGATACCGTTATTTATAGATTACCAAAAGTGATTCCTGGAACTTATGCTGTTAGTGATTTCGGAAATTTTATAGAAGGGTTTAAAGCCTTAAATTATAAAGGAGAAGAAATGGTTTATACTAAAACCGATAAAAATACCTGGGTAATACACAATGCAACAGAATTAGATAAAATATCTTATTTGGTAAACGATACTTTCGATGTGGAAAATACAGAAGGAATAGCAACTCCATTTTCACCTTCAGGAACTAATATTGATGAGGATAACTTTGTGTTAAACCTTCCTGGATTTATAGGATATTTTGAGACTTTAGAACATTATCAATATAAATTAGATGTTACTTCTCCAGTTTCTTTAAACAGATCTTCAGCACTACAACTTGTTGGTGAGGAGATTAGTAAAGACAGTTTATCTATTACACATAATTATTATGCCCCAAGATATTTCGATATTACAGACAATCCAATGATGTATGGGGATTTTGAAGTTGAAGAATTTCAAGTGGGAGATATTAAGGTAGTGTTGAGTGTATATTCTCCTAATAAGGTACATACTGCTTTAGATTTAAAAGAAACTATTTATGAGATGATGGAAGCTCAAAAAACATATTTAGGCGATATTAATTCAACTGCACGTTATGATATATTTTTGTATTTATCTGAAATGAATGAGACTTCTCCAACTGGTTTTGGAGCCTTAGAACACCATACTTCTACCATAGTTGTACTTCCAGAAACTATGCCTTTTGAGGCCTTAGCGTCAAGTATGATTGATGTGGTTTCTCATGAGTTTTTTCATATTGTAACTCCTCTAAGTATTCACTCTGAAGATGTGCACTATTTTAACTATTACGAACCAACCTTCTCTAAACATTTATGGATGTATGAAGGGGTAACCGAATATTTTGCAACTCTGTTTCAAGTAGATCAAGGTTTGGTTACTGAAGCTGAGTTTTATAATACGATTATGGAGAAAATTCAAACAGCTTCAAGTCTGGACGATACAATGAGTTTTACCGAAATGAGTGAAAATGTTTTGGTAAGCCCCTATGCAGATAACTATTTTAATGTGTATCAAAAAGGAGCTTTAATAGGAATGTGTATCGATATTATATTGCGAGAAGAAAGTAATGGAACCAGAGGGATTTTATCTTTAATGAAAGAGTTATCTCTTAAGTTTGGGAAGGATATGCCTTTTAAAGATGATATGCTTATTGAAGAAATTGTAAAAATGACTTATCCTTCAATTGGAGACTTTTTTGAAACTCATGTTGTTGGGACCACCCCTATAGATTACACTGTATTTTTCGATAAAGCAGGTTTAGGAATTATAGAAAGTAAAGTGGAAACAAATTATATTCAAAATAATGGAGTTTTAATTTTCACTCCTACTGAAGAAGGTGCCATTAGCTTTACAGAATTAGTGGAAAAAAATAGCTTTTGGAATGAACAAGGTGTTTTGCCAAATGATATAATAACTGAAATTAATGGTACTGTTGTTAGTATGCAAAATGCGCAACAAGTCTTTACCGAAGTTTATATGTGGGAACCTGGAGCTGAGGTTGAAGTAAAATTGTTACGTGGCGAAGAAGAGGTTATTATAAAAACTACCTTAACTCAATCTTATACTATGGGAAGTAGTCTACAAGTAAAAGAAGAAGTTAGTGAAGCTCAAAATGAATTGCGAAATGCTTGGTTAAAAGGATAGTAGTTTTTAACAAATAATTATTTATAAAAAAAGCCTAACTATTACGTTAGGCTTTTTTTTGTAGCAAAAGAAAAATAAAGAAGTCCTTCAAATTTAGATTAATTGGTTTCTTCAACATATTCTATAATATAGACAATCGGGCTGTTTTTTTCAAGCATTGCACTTACTCCACAATATTTTTCTTTCGATAAATTAATTGCTTTGTTTACTTTTTCTTTATTCAATTGAGTCCCAAATATTCGATATTTAATTCTAATTTCTGAATATACTTTAGGATGTTCTTCTGTTAAATCGGCATCGATATCCATTTCAAAATTAGTAAAGGGAACCCGCATTTTTTTTAGTAGAGAAACAACATCCATACCTGTACAACCTGCTAAAGAGGCAAGTAGTAATTTCTTAGGACTAGATCCAGAATCATCACCTAAAGGCGCAGCTGCATCCATTCTAACTGTATGGTTACCTATTTGGCTTTCGAAAGCCATATTTTCTTTCCAAATTGTTTTTACTTGATGTATCATAATTATTTAATTTTTTAAACCATTGTTTTATTACAATAAGTTGCTTTTTCAAAATCTCTAATATTTATCGAAATAAATGGGACATTAGGGAATAATACTTTCAATTCACTAATTATTATTTTTGAAAGGTTGCTTTTTTGTTCCGTAGTTCTACCTTCCATAATATTTGAAAATACATGTATAAAATCTTTTTTTGTATTCCCAATATTGTAATACTTAAAGGGGTGGATTCTAACTTTAATATCTCCTTTATCAAAAAGATTTGTTGATTCTGCGGCATCATATACTTTTTGAATAATTTCTACTGGAGTTTTTAATTCTATGATATTTTCAGAACAATCAATTACAAAATGTGGCATAATTTTATTTTTTAATTAGAATTGGTTTTTGATAATATTGGCAATTTAAAAGTTTTCAAAAGTAAAAATAGGTTTTGCTTAATGCCTGCAATTAAGCTTATTTATCATTTTTTTAACGCTCTAAGAGAATTTTGACTTTCTAATTCATTTTCTAAAGCTTTGATCCGTTCAAGTAAAGGTTTAGTTACCTTTTCGATATCTTCTTGTGTAAATCGTTGTTGAATATGTTGGGGACAATTCATATCCCAAGCTTCCACTGTAAAAATAACGACTCTTTCCAATTTTGCATTATAAGATTCATCAGACAAGGATTCTAATAGTTCTTTATCATCAAAAACTACTTTAGCGGTTCCCCAAATTTTTATTCTTGATCTATTGGGATAGTCCATTAAAAAAATAAAGGCTTTATTATTTTCACTTAAATTTCCGGTGGAAATATATTGTCGATTTCCAGAAAAATCTGCAAAAGCCAATCGTTTTTCGTCTAATACTTTTAAAAATCCTTTTGGACCTCCTCGGTGTTGAATATAGGGTTGCCCTTCGGTATTGGCTGTTCCTAAATAAAAAGAGTCCATAGACCTTAAAAACATCTCTAGAGGAGGGGTGATTATAGATTGCCAACCCTCAGATTGTTCCATAAGTGCATAACTGGAACGGGAACGATATTTTTCTTGAATTGCTTTTACCTTTGGAGTAAAGGCAATATCGCTTGTATATTTTAATGGTTTAGATTTCATTTTTTTTAAGTGTTCTTTTGTATGCTTCAGATAAACTGTCACATTCTTTTTTTAGAATATTTCCGATTATAGTTGGTGGATTTCCCCATTTAGGAACCTGTGTAGATTTCAATACTGGTAAATCTGATGTTATTCCTCCTACATGAGGAGCCTCTGTCCCGTAAATAATGGTGGTTATTTTATAATGTCTTAATACATAGGAGCACATAATACATGGCTCATGGGTGGTGTAGAGGATACAATCACTTAAGTTGTTATTTGGACTGTTTTCTAATGCATTCTTTACTGCTTCAATTTCGGCATGTTTGGTGATGTCTTTAGAAGATTTTCCAGCTTCTATTCCAATCCCTAATACCTTTTTATCTTTTACTACAATAGCACCAACCGGAGGATTTCCTTTTAGCATTGCTTTATTAGCCAAGGCAATGCATTGTTCCATAAAGCTGTTGTGAATATCCATTTCGTGTTTTTATAATTAATTAGATTAGACAAAAGAAACTATTGTTCCTTTTGTCTAAAACTATTTCCTCTATTTAATGCTACTTACTTTTATTGGGTAACTAATTAAAAAGATCAATGGGATTGCATAAGCGATATGGCGTAAAAATGTTATGACTGGCATCATAGGAGAGGCATCTATTCCAGCAACTCCAGCTCCTAAAAGGGGTAACATAAACAACCATACTAGTGCTACCATCTCGGCAATTACAAATAGGATAGGTCTTAGCCATTTTGGACCCCAGAGCGATGGTTCTAATCCTGCAAATAATATGGCCAATAATATACCGTTTCCATAATGACCGCCGATTCCATATGCGAATCCAAGTCCTGTTTTTTCTCCAAGTAAGCCAGGAATATCCCACCAATTTCCTGTTAATAATAATCCTGCAAGGTCAAATAAAAGGGTTCCTAAAATACCAGCGATAATTGCATATTTCCAATTTATTGTTTTCATAATTTTCGTTTTTTAATTGATTATTTAATGTTGTTTTTATCTAAGAAGTTTAAAATATAGTCAGCGATTTCATCTCCTTTTTCTTCTAAAGCAAAGTGTCCTGTGTCCAATAAATGAAATTCTAGATTTTTCAGGTCTTTTTTGTAGGGATGCGCCCCATCAGCTGGGAAGATATAATCATTCTTTCCCCAAACTATAAGGGTAGGTGGTTGGTGATCTCTAAAGTATTGTTGCCATTCTGGATATAAAGGAACATTCGTTCTGTAATCGTAAAACATAGCCAATTGAATCTCATTATTCTCTTTTCTAGTTAAATGTTGTAAATCTAAATTCCAGTTATCTGGACTTATTTTAGAGACATCTTGAACCCCATGTGTATATTGCCATTTAAGTCCATCTGGAGAATGGAACCCTTCTAGAGGTTTTCCGTTTTCAAGAGTATAATCATTCCAATATTTTTTAATAGGAATCCAGAAGTCTTTTAAGCCTTCTTCGTAAGCGTTACCATTTTGAATGATAAGAGATTCTACTCTTTCCGGGTATTTCGAAGCAATTCTAAATCCGATAGGTGCACCATAATCCATTAAATAAATACTGTATTTTTCTACATTCAATTCTTCTAGAAAACCTTCTACTAGGATTGCCATATTGTCGAAGGTATAATCAAACTCCTTCATCATGGGTTGATCACTTCTTCCAAACCCTGGATAATCTGGGGCTAATACATGATAACGAACAGACAAGTCTGTTATTAAATTTCGAAACATATGTGATGAAGTAGGGTAGCCGTGTAATAATAAAATAGTGGGTTTGTTTACATCTCCAGCCTCACGGTAAAAAATATTAACTCCTTTTACGGTTACATTTTTATGAAATGTAGTTTCGGTATTATTGGTAATACTGTTAATTGTTTTTTCTGTGATGGTGTTAAAGGAAAATATTCCTAATGCTACGATTGCTAAAAGAGCAATACGAATTACTGATGTTTTTAATGGTGTTTTCATAATATATTTGTTTTTATTGTTAATTTAATTACCAGAATAAGAATATCTTATTAGTGGCGTAGTTTACTTCGTAAGGTGTTACCTATTGAGTTTTTAAAATATTGAACTTGATTGTTATTTACTTGTTTCATGATTTTTGGTTTATTAATTTATTTATAATCTTTTTTCGTTTTTATTTATTTTAATATCATTGGCGCTCATATCCCTTACTTGCATTTTACCTTCCTTGTCGAATTCCCAATGTTCATTTCCGTGAGTTCTAAACCATTGTCCAGTTTTTCCATTCTGCCATTCGTATTCAAATCGTACAGAGATTCTATTATCGGTAAAAGACCATAAATGCTTTTTTAATTTATAATAAGTTTCATCTTTCCATTTTTCAGTTAAGAAAGCAACAATGGCTTTTCTGCCTTTAAAAATTTGATCTCTGTTTCTCCATTGGGAATCTATGGTATATGCCATAGATACTTTTTCTGGACTTTTACTATTCCAAGCATCTTCTGCTGCTTGAACTTTTGCTTTTGCTGTTTCCTTTGTAAAAGGAGGGATTAAATTATTCATGTTTTGTTATTAATAAACAGACCAGTCTGTCTTTACGTGTTAAATAAAATAGTCGCTGTTAAGTTAATAAACTTACACAGGCACTTTTTGCTCTTTTAATTGGCCATTCATTTTTTTGTATTTGTGATAATATTATAGCGCCTTCAATAAGAATTAAAATTTCATCTCCTAATTTTTCAGCTTGATCCTTAGTATATTTATTTTCTTCTTTTAGTAAATTATGGATCCAAACTCTAAATTCATTTTTATGTAAGATGGCTTGATCAATTATTTTAGTGTGATCCTTTGGTATATCTGTAATGATATTCTGCCATCCACAGCCTCTAAAATTTACTTCGGTTAGCCATTCGGTTAGGTAATCAAAACAACCTATTACTTTTCCGATTTCATTGTTTTTTCTTTCAATACATTCGTTTAACTTTCCCATCCACATGATATGCCTTCCTTGTAAATATGCTACTGCAATATCCTCTTTAGATCTAAAGTGCTGGTACATACTTGCCTTTGCTACACCTGCTTCGGCAATGATTTGATTTATTCCAGTCTGGTTATACCCATTAAAATAAAACAAATTTGAAGCTGTTTCTATCACTCTTTCTTTTACACTTAATTTTTTCATAGGACAAACTTAAAACAAATAGCGCGACAAACAGACAAGTCTGTATGAGTTTAACATTTCTTTAACAAAATATAACTTTATAACTAGACGATTTAAAACCTGATGATATTGTAGAATAAAAAAATCCCCAAGCAAAAAGCAAGGGGATTTTAAGGTGGTGCCTCCAAGACCACATTAGTTAATTTCTCCAATTCTATGTTAATGTAAAATAGCCTTGTTAATTGTTGTAACTAGTGTAAATGTACTTAATTAAATTTAAATTAATTTCATGTGTTTAACATATATTAACTGAATGTTGTCCCTTTGTTTGTCCCCTTTACATTATATTTGAATATAAATTAGCCAACATGAAAAATTTAAAAAGAGCTAAAGGGACAATTTCCTTCAGACTTAAAAACTCCAATAGTGAAGAAAAGCCTATTAGATTAGATTACTCTTATGGTAGAAGCAAAAGATTTAGGTATGCAATAGGGTATTCTGTTAACCCTGATTATTGGAATAAAGATTCTTTTAAAGTTAAGAATGTCAATGCAGTAAGTAATTCAAGTCTTATTAATAATCTTATTAGGGATTTAGAGACTGAACTAGAGGGTTTTGTTGCTGACTGTGATTCTAAGCAGATCACCATTAATAATAAATTAATGAAAAAACAATTGGATAGGTTTAGAAATAAAGATGAAGAAGGAAGTGCTATTGAAAAAGATAAAGGAATTATTAACCTACTTACATTTATTAAAAAGTTTATCAATCAAAAAGAAAAGGAATTACCAAAGGCTAAAAATGAAAATAAAAACAATACTGTTAAATCCTATGAACAGACTTTAGGGCATTTAAAAAACTTTCATGAGGAAACAGGTTATGTTTTAGATTTTAATACAGTAGATAGTGAGTTTTATTCAGAGTTCATTGATTTCATGAATTCTAAAACATATATAATAAATAAGAAAGAAAGACACTATTCTTTGAATACAATTGGTAAACATATAAAGAATTTAAAAACTTTTATGGGTGCATCATTATATGAAGAATTACATACAAACTTAAAATATAAAAAATTCAAACCTTTAGCTGAAATAACAACTGCAGTCTATATAGAGTTAGATGAATTGAAAAGAATAAACGAGTTAGATTTAAGTGATAAACCACACTACCAATTAGCAAGAGATGTTTTTATAATAGGATGTGAAATTGGTCAAAGAATAAGTGATTATCACTATTTAAGTGAACAAACAATTGTTGAGCATCAAAATGAAAGATATATAAAAGTTAAACAGGAAAAGACTAAAAAAGAAGTGTGGTGTAGAATTACTCCAGCAATAGAAAAAATAATGAATGATAGGTATAATGGAATGTTACCTCCAAAGATAGCAGAGCAAAAGCTCAATGATTATATTAAGATAATTGGACAATTAGCTAAAGTGGATACTCAAATCAAACATGAAATAACAAAAGGGGGTAAAAAGAAAGTGAAATATATGGCAAAGTATGATTTAATCATGGGTCATACAGCAAGAAGAACATTTTGTACGCTGAAATTTAAAGCAGGTATGTCAGTGCATTCAATAATGGAATTAAGTGGTCATTCAACGGAAAAAGAGTTTATGAAGTACATAAGGAACCCTAAGGAGGAAAGAGTGTCTCAAATCACTTCTACGGAAGCTTTTAAAGAGTCTTGTATTGCTGTCTAATAGGAAGTTTTATTAATCTTTTATAACTTTGAATAAATTAGTAATTTCTTTGTGGAAATAATCTTGGGTCAAAGAGTTATTTGATTAATATTCTATCTACTAAATCTGATATTTCTTATTACCCCTATTTTTACATTTATTTTATCCAAGCCTCGATTTTATAAGCCAATAAATCCTTGAGTTGTTCTGGTGATTCATATTGAATATGCTGTAAAGGTTGTATGTCAAAATGCCTTTTTTTAAATTCCTCTTTACTGCAAGTATAAATAACTTTTTTTCCTAGTCCGAGGGCAAAACCGCTTTCAAAATAAACACCATTACTGTGATGTGAAAAATCAGAAATACAAAAATTACATTTTTTTAAACTAGCAATTATCTCATCATTTATAGTTCTATCACTGTCAATATGACTTTCGTCGATAATTATAGGTCTGAATCCTGTGTTTTTTAATGCAGATTTAATTGCTTCTCGAATTGGGACTGTTTCTTCTTTGAATGACATTGCTACAAAACATAAATTAGAATTTTCTCCTTCTGTTTGTAATTCAATGACCTTTGAAAGCCCATCAATAGTTATTTTATAAAAAATTAAATGTTCGTAACCATTACTAAACTTGCCTATAATAAATCCTTTTTCCATTAAGCTTTTTGCATAGAAACTTAACTCTCCTTTTGATTTAAAAAATAATTCCAAGGACAGATTATCTAATTTGTTTGCAGAATGAACTTCTATCTCCTCACCATCTTGATTTTGAAGTGAATACAGTTTTAAAAGCAGGCTATTTAATTTTTCATTAGGAGTTATTGGGTAATCTGACTTTAAAGTAAGTTCCTTGAGATTTTCAATTGTAATTAAATCGTTCTCATTATCTAACCATTTATCATTGTAAATTAAACAATGTAATAGATGTTTATTTTCCTTGATAAAATCACTATTCACTAACCATTCGTAGTCATCGGAAAGAAATTTTAATTTGTGCTTTTTACCGTTGATTTCTATAAAGTAATAGTATCCATCAAAACTTTCTTCAATATCATTAGTCATTAAACCCGTAATAAAGCAATTAACAGTTGTTATATTTCCCATAATCTATTTTAATTTTATAGAAGGTTAGCGTATTTCCATTTGTAAATTATTGTTTGTAATTTTATTCCTTCTCCAAAAAATCCACTTAACTTTTTCAATCATTATTATCTCAAAGTTTCCACTAAATTTTTCAACTCATTCATTTCTTCTAAAGGTATAAAGTCACCTACAGTCTTGTTAAGGAAAACACTATTAGCTATTTCAACCTTTCTCAACATAGGTAAAATATAATTTAAATAATGATTAAAATAAATGTGAACATCTGATTTGTTTACAGCTAACTTATAACCACTTTTACTTGAAGATGAAACTATAATTATACCTTTAAATCTTAAATTCTTTATTATAATTCTTAAATTTTCAACTGAAAGTTCTTTACCAGTATTATGCTTTAAAGCATTAGTGATTTCATAGGTTTGTGTATATCTAAAAGGCATTACTTTTTGATACCAAAGCAAATACTCAAGAACACTTTTTATAATAATATCATTTTCCAATTCAAAAACATCTAGAGTATCATTTCTTACAATATTATATAATTCTTCATCTATTTTTTTCTCTTCATTTACTGCAAATGTTTTACTGTTCTCTTTAAAAGGAAAGAATGAAACATTAGCTGTTATCGGTTTCAACTTATTAAAAATTTCTTCACTATTATCTGTGATAAAAGCAGTGTTAAAAACCCTACCATATGAACCTGCTAATATATCTGCTAATTGAATTAATGGCTCGTCTTTATCATCTGATATATGATATTTTTCAAAGAAACTATTTTGATAATTTTGAGCTATATAGTTTTTTAATTCTATTTGATATTTTTCATTGATTAGGTTATCCATATGGATTTCAAAATCAGAAAAATTATTATTTATTTGTGAAACAAAAATTTTTTGAAAGTATTTATAAAAGACTTCTTTAAATCTAAGTCCACCTTTTTCTTTATCTAACTTCTCTTTATCTATTACAAGTAAGTAGACTATAAAATTTAAGTTTTTAATTAAATAATCTAATACCTTTAATCTGGTTTTTTCACTCCTTAATATTTTAGAATTAGATTTTAATATATTACCCTTAAAAAACTTTTTGCTTATTTCATCTCTAACTTTTTTAGCATTTTGAAGTTGAGATTCTTTTATGACTATTGCTGCATAAACAAAATGTGTTATATTTTTAACATCATTACTTTTTAAAGTAGAAGTGCCAAATTCATCACCATAGATATAAACTTTTTCACTCATAAATTAACTGTTCTCTACAATTTGTATTTCTTCTTTATTTAACACATACAACTCACGTACCATTGTGTCAATTTCTTCTAATGAATAAAGTTGCCTTCTGTTTTGTTAATAAAAAACAATTAGCTATTTCAAACTTTTTTATCATAACCATAAACAAACATCATTTAATATTATACATAAACCTCCTTGTCGTCTGTTTGATATAAAAACTCATGAGGTATATAAAATTGATTGATATTGTCTTTTTCTATTTTAACATCATTCGGATTTGAGAAGATAGAATTAATAATATCTTGATTTGCATTTGGGTCTTGATATATAACCCTTCCACGATTATTGTCTTCAAAAGCTTTAATCAACATACTATCTATTTTTCTATTAAAAGAAGGGAAAGAATATCCAATAACAATTAAAACATCTGTTTCTTGCATTATCTTTTTAGCTTTTTTTAATAAAATTGAATCCGCTTCCCAAGCATATTTAATACATTCTTTATAATCTAGTTCTGATTTTCTAAATTGATCCTCATTATCTAATAATTGAAATAAGTAATCTTCTAAAGTTGCTTGATTATTAATATCTACTGTAGGATACCTTTTATTTTCATATTTAAATTCGCCTCTATATCCATTTAAATGTATAATATCTTGTTTCTGATCACTTTCATCATCTATAAACTTAATGCCAGAATTAATTACTTCAAGTGTATTGTTATTTGTAGGTAAAAAAGAACTGTAAGCTTTTTCAAGTTGTAGGTCATAGTTCCATGATATAAAAGAAATGTTATTATTTAGTTTGGGTTTTTGGTCATTTTTTTCAAGTAAGACAGATAGCAAACTAAAATATCTTTTATCAATTTTGTCAAAATATTTCTTTTTAGATTCATTTTGTATAGTTTTAATTCCAAAAAAAGTTTCCCATAAATCGAAATAAACACTCAAACAATACTTTAGATTGTTTAATTCGGTAAAATTACCTAACAATGAAAGCCTTCTAGCATAAATATCTATGGACCCATATTCATTTGCTAATTTTCCAAAATGAAAGAGATTATTTTTGAAATTTAATAGTTTTTCGTTTTCAAATATTTTACTTGATTTTGAATTAGGGAAAAGGTTTATATCATTTATTGCAATTTGTAATGAATTAGCAACTTGCATCATAGACTTACCTTGACCCTCTAAAATAGGTATTGAATTAAAACTAGCCCCAGCACCTAGTAAATAAGTGAATTTTTTATTCATAGTTGAATTATATGATGATTCGTTTTTATTCATTAATGTTTGTTTTTTTTCTCGTTATATTTTATCTCTCTTACTTTTCTTAACTAATCTCTACTATCTCAATTTCCACTTGTGTTAACCCATACAACCCATACATTATTTTATCAATTACTGTCTCTGAAGCCTTAAATGGAAATAGAGATTACCATTGGTTATTGAGTTGAGTAATGCCCAATCTCTTTTAATCTAGAGGTTGGGTTATTTTTATTTAAATAGCGGCAAGGGGCGATTTAACGAACCTATACGTTAAATCATATTTTCAGACCCCGTTAAACCCATCATTTACTCCCTTCAATAGACATTAAACGGCGGGGTTAATGAGTTTGGATAATAAATCGCTTACCCGTAAACATTCTACTTCTGTGTGTATGATCATCATCATAGAAAAAAGTGTAATCACTATAAATGAAAATAAGACAAGTTCAGCTGCAATTGAAAATAGCTTATTGTATTTTCAGCTATTATTGTTTTTCATTATAAAAATAGGGAGGAATTATATACTTACTAAGCCCTGAAACTGCATCTTACAGAGGCTTGAGCATCTGTGTCGCTTCTATCGCAACCCTAGTCCATTTTACCTCGTTTTGATTGCGATACATTGCAGTTCCCTTATTGTTGCTTTCAATATTGCTAATAAATAACGGCATGCAAATCAGTGCAGTTATTAGTTTGGGGTTTCAATAGCATGAAGAATAAATATAGTAACAATAAGCCACTCTTGATCTTGGTATTAATATTGATACCTGCATTATTCATAGGTCTGCAGTTATTAAATGACGAAGTAAGTAATCAACCTGATGATTCACACGTAGCCTTGGTAAAAAATGACATTGAAACCAATTCAGATAAACACAGTGGCTATTCTCAATATAATAGCAATGTAATTTGGGCTGTGAATGTCGGCGGCACTAAATATGTGGGTGTTGACGGCATAACCTATCAAACGGATTCATCGTTGATTACCGGCGATGTTGGCAATATCGAAATCATAAAAGGTTCACAAGATAGCTTTATTTACCAATCTTATCGAACGGGTGACGTAAATATAAATCACGCAGTAGAAAATGGCTTGTACGATATTATTTTTAAATTTGCAGAGCCTGAAGATAGTTCTGTGGGATCAAGAGTTTTTGACGTTTTTGCCGAGCAAGAGTTAGTGATTGACAACTTAGATGTAAGGGGGGCACGAGATGGTAAGCATATATCTGCCTTAGCCAGAGCTGTTTACAATGTCGAGATAACGGATGGTCAGTTAGATATAAGCTTTCAGGCAATCAAAGGAAAACCTATTCTTAATGCCTTGATTGTGCGTAAAAAGAATATTGAGCCGAATCAATGGACATTGGTGTGGAGTGATGAATTTAATTATCAAGGCAGACCTGATCCAAAGAAATGGAGTTATGATATTTGGCCTGCACAAAAGGTTAATAGTGAAGATCAAACTTATACCAAGAGTCTTAAAAACCTTCATGTAAAAGACGGTAATTTAGTCATTACTGCTCATAAAGAAAACCTAGATAATGCAAAATATACCTCTGGCAGAATTCATTCTCAAGGAAAAGGCGACTTTCTCTATGGACGCGTTGACGTTCGAGCCAAGCTACCTGCTGGACAAGGCACTTGGTCAGCTATTTGGATGTTACCAAGCAACCCCTATAAGTATTCTACAAGCTGTCAAGAGAATGAGGATTGGCAAGGCAGCGCAACGTGTGACGCTTGGCCAAATTCAGGTGAAATAGACATCATGGAACATGTGGGCTACGACATGCAGACCATCCATGGCACCGTGCATAACAAAGCCTATTATTGGGCGAACTGGGAGCAACGTAAAGGCAGTATTGAAGGCGAAAATGTTGAACAAGCCTTTCATCTTTATTCTGTCGAATGGACCCCTGAAAGCATCACGGTATTATTTGATAACACTCCATATTTTTTCTATAGCAACGAATCCAGTGGTTGGCGTGCTTGGCCTTATGACCACCCCTATCACATCATTTTAAACCTCGCTATTGGTGGTATGTGGGGGAAAGCAGGTGGACCTATCGACGACAGTATTTTCCCAGTCTCTATGGAAGTTGACTATGTCAGGATATTTAAACCATTAACACAGTAAATTTTTAATACCGATGAATTTAATCGTTCATTTGGCCAAATTTATTCAATTATTTAGAACAGTAAAAATACCTTAAGTTTAGGTAGGAATTCAAAATGAAAATATGTAATACAATCAACAATCAAGTGACTGGCGAATTTGTCACTATGGGTGGCGAAAGATTTTATGCCATTAATAATGTTAACAAAATGGCGCCATTTTTTGTCAGTGTTATTTCTAATAGTGACCATTGGTTATTTGTTTCGTCTACTGGCGGTTTGACAGCTGGGCGTGTATCGCCTGAAACAGCCTTGTTTCCTTATATTACGGTAGACAAAATTCACGAAAGTGAACTTAACACCGGTTGTAAAACCCTTTTACGCGTAGATACAGGCAGTGAAAAAGTTGATTGGGAACCTTTCAATCGAGAACATGAGCTTCGTTTTAATATCACCAGAAACTTATACAAGAACGTACTAGGAAATAAACTGTGTTTTGAAGAAATTCATAATGATTTGCAGTTAGCCTTTCGTTATACCTGGGCAACGAGTGATACTTATGGTTTTGTTCGAAAATGTGAGTTAGAAAATTTATCGGATAATCCGTTAAGTGTTGAACTTATCGATGGTTTTCAAAATATCTTACCTGCTGGTACTCCTCGTTTTACTCAATCAAATTCGAGCAATTTAGTTGATGCGTATAAATGGACTGAATTAGACGAGAGTTCAGGTCTTGCCTTTTTTACCTTATTCTCGGGCATTACCGATAGAGCAGAGCCATGTGAGTCATTAAAAACGAATACTGTGTTTTGTCTCGGTTTAGATAACACTAATATCTTACTTTCGTCTGAGCAATTAGCTGCATTTCGAAGTGGTAAGCAGGTTGAGCAAGAATTAACTAAACGTGGCATCCGTGGCGCTTTCTTAGTTAATAGCAGCATTGAACTTGCGCCTCATACGCATCAAAAGTGGCAAATGATCGCCAATATAGAGCAAAGCCAAAGTCAGTCTGTAGCCTTACGTCGCCAACTAAAAGATAGTGACAAACTTGATCAAAACCTAGATGACTCTATAGCAAAAGGTTCTGATGAGTTAGCTCGAATTATGGGGTCAGTTGATGGATTCCAATTAACGGGAGAAGAAAGCGTTTCTGAACATCATTATGCAAACGTGCTATTTAATACCTTACGTGGTGGCATTTTTGATGATCAGTACATGATCTCTTCACAGGACTTTTCGGCGACCATTAATTTATTTAATCATGACGTTTATCAGCGTAACCAAGCACTAATAAACAGTTTGCCTGAAAAACTAAACTTTGCTGATTTACTGGCAAAAATTGAAGCAACGGGCGACTCTCAGCTTGAACGTTTAAGCGCTGAAT
>MAAC01009450.1_pt1 | contig 25684 bp, 31 predicted proteins | sample 1115981 | NCBI WGS metagenome assembly MAAC01 (sample SAMN04961126, study PRJNA320927) | seawater metagenome | isolation source: sample BD02T64 sea water enriched with oil for 64 days | place: USA:Gulf of Mexico | collected 2013-07-27
TCATCACCCAAACAATCGCTTCATCACGATCAAATTTAATGGCTCTACCCATAACACCCTCAAAAAATAATACTGTACACTTGTGTACATAAAAGTTATGATGACCTTATTGTACACAGATGTACATTAATTGTTAAGCATTTGAACATTTTAAATGTAAATTTTAAAACCCTGTAGTTAAAAACAGAAACTAATTGGAGAACACCATGGCACATCACATAACACACACCATTAGAGTCGACGCTTCGGCCAGTCAAATCTGGGAAGTTCTAGGTGATTTTTCTAGTATAGAACGAACAAGCCATGCGGTTGAATTTTCTCCTGTTTTAACCGATATTAAACAAGGAGTTGGCACTAAACGGAAATGTCACTTTTATGATAAGAAAAGTGTTGTTGAAGAAATTGTTAATTATGAAGAAGGACATAGCTTTAAAATGGTTTTGAGTGAGTTTTCCATGCCAATGAAAAGTATCGAGGCTGAATTTAGTGTTGAAAAAGTCACTGAAAACAGTTGTGATATTACCATGTCTATGGATTTCGTTGTTAAAGGTGGCTTATTGGGTTGGGTTATGGGGGCGTTATTATTAAAACCGGTATTGAAGAAGAAAGTACTGAAAAATGAATTAATTGGCTTAGCTTACCACACCATAAGTGGCAAATTGGTAGGGAACACTATGCCTGAAAGTGGCGATCTAAAACTGTTAATATCTTAGTTTGGTCGCTATTTAGCGGTAGAGCCGAATATCTTGAAATAATGATATGGTAAATAATTTTTGTTGATTTTTGATACTGATCTGATCATCGTGTATCAACAAAGTTCAAAATTTCTTTATTATGCCGTGTTATTTATCTGAAATGTGTGATCCTGCCCTGTAAAGTAAGTGCCTTTTAGGCATTTATTTTGCTTTTTTACGCTTTACTTAATTGACTGCTTGGTTATATTTACTTATTTCTTTTGTGTAGGATTATACTCAGGTATCCTGAAGCAGACATTTTGAAGTATCATGAGTATATACTCTTGCTAATTAAGGCGTTATATAATATTTCGATTGATGGTTATCGTATCGCTCTTAAATAGGACTAAAATCTTGAACTTCAAGGCAATTAAGTCTTTGACTAAAGCAGCGAATAATTTCCTTTTGGCGCTCTATTGACATAAAACTACTCTCAATTGTATCTATTACAATATTTTTCTTCTTAACTGCATCCGAAATAATTTTGATAGTTAATTTACTGTTTAAGCCTATGCCCTTTCCAAACGCTATGAAATCATAACCTATATATTGACCATATTTTGTATTAAACCCAGGTGCTAAATCATTATCGTTTTCCTCTATTTTTAATAAAGGTAAAGCCATGAAGCAATCAGAAAATGTATCTAAATATGGGGCAGTAGAAATAAAATCATAGATAGGGGCAATTTTATTTTTTTCTTCATTAGGCATGATAATACCGAAATTTCTTAGGTGAAGATCGTTATTTCCTAAAAGATATGCATACATAATGCGTTTAAATAATTCGCGCTTAAACGGTAGGCTAGTATCAATGCTTTTTATCAAAAACTGACATACCGCCTCATAACTAACAGTTTGGATGTTATCAATTTTTCCATATTTTTCATTTATCCCCATAGCCCCATCAAGTTGTTCTTGATGTACTTTACTTTGAGCTTCCTCATTCCTGTCATAACGTTTAATTATAAATGCGTATTCAGTCTTGCCACTATCAGGATCTTCTTGAAAAGGAACCAAGCCGAATGGCGGAACTTCAAAATTTAAATTTTTCATTACAGACATTATGGCATGTTCATTTTCTGCTAGGTGTGGATATTCCTCAGGTGATGGCTTTAAAATATAGGTTCCAAATGTTTCAACGACCTTAAATTGATTACTCATTATTCGCAGCGATAGTTTAGGCTGATACCCTGATATGCTCATTCCTTTCTGTTTTTTTGGTTGTTCAGTAACAAATTCTCTGCGGGTGAAAGGTAGTTGTAAATTGACATCTGATTTACCTACAAGGTATTTAATACCTTGTAGGGAGTAGCCCGGTTGATGTTCTTTTTTACCTTCTAGAGGAACTAGTGTCACTCGGCAGTTATTCATACTCATACCCGTTAACTCTTTTTAATAGAAATTGCACCCAATAAGTCATTACCGTTTTCAATTAGAAAACCCAATGAGTCACGTTCATCAATTTGTTGTATTTCTGAAAACCTCTTTTTCAACCATCCTTCAGGAGCCAAGCTCTTGAAAAAAGGATGTAGCTCTTTACTCGTATGACTTTGAACATTTATCGGCATGCTTAAAGATATAGGTTTTCCTTTATAGTTTTTGTCATAAGAAAAAATGTATTCATTATCCTTTTCTACAAGAACTCCTGCTAGTTCATCATACATATATATATTTACCGTTCTGCCCATGACTCAATACCTAGCTCGTTAAGTACTACAATAACATTCGAAAATTTAGCTCCTGCTGGATCTGACATAAGACGCTTTAATGTTGATAGTGATATATCAGTTTGAAGCTCTAAATCTTCTAAAGTTATCTTTAATGTTTTTCTTTTATATACCATCAAGGATTTTAACTCGTTGAAATCCCCTAATGGAATGCTGTCTTTAGGATTTGATAGCTTTCTTTCAACTTCATCAATCAAGTTCACTATAGAAAGGTTTGTTTCTTCTGCTTTATGCCGAAGTTTTAATACTATCTCTTGGTTCATATATGCCCCTTCTCTATTGATTTTAACAATAATAGCTCATTAATAGCTTTTGATAAATAGAAAAGGCTCATATATTGAATTTTTTGTATGTTTTGTTGTTTTTTGGCTCACATAAGGACTTGTGCTATAAAGCAACAGTGTTATTTGGTATGTTTTACTATATATAGTGATTTAAAGCTCAACTTTGAACTTAATTTAATTGTTTTTAAGCAACCACCGACATTAATTTTTTTGTTAAATATTATCGGATCTCGTATAATCCATCAAAATTTCAGTTGTTATTTTCAACATCTGAATTTACTTTTAATTCATAGGTTTTGCTGTTGTTTTTATGATCTCTCACAAGTTATCCGTAGCACCCATGCTCGATGGGACGCATACCTGAAAGCAACCTCCTTAAGTGGTTGTTATTTAATGATTTAAATTGCAATTGAGAGGTTGATGTTCTTGTGGGGTCATGTGAGGGGTCAAAACCATTAGGAAATGAACTTTCAGGTTTAAATTAAAGAAAAAGGTAACTCTAAAAAATAGAGTTACCTTTAGTTTATACAAAAGAACTAACCAATTTGAAAGGCTTTCCATATCCTTCTTTCCTCGGCATTCTTATTGTCGATATAATCACTAAAATCACTCAAATGTACGACCATTGGAGACTTGTTAGAGTTTCCTAGCCTAAAACAAGGAAAAGGCAATTGATGCGTTTTTGCCATATTTAAAGCTGTTCTTCGTGCAAGATGTAAATACGATTCAGCAAGATCTTCAACGAGGATAACCACGCTTCCAAACTGTTCGAAAAGTTTTGTATGAGTTAGTGAGTAGTTATCATTTTTTTTCTTTTTCATAGTTATAGCCCAATCGTGGAGTTGGGCCATCGGCATCCGATCCGATAGTCGGTATAACTTTCGTTAATCAACACATATATATTACTAAATTCACAATAATTAGATATATTATTTTAAGATAAATTTTTTAATCTATACATATTGTTGTTGTCAGTTTTGACAACAACAATATGTATAGATTAAAAGGGTGCGTGATATAACAATTCATATTCATTATGATTATTTCTTATCAACCATTTCGCAGCTATTAATTTTTTTACACTTCTTAAAAAATTAGATTTATCAGACTTAAAAATTACCTCTTGAAAACAAGTATATTTTTCATAAGAAAATTTGTCGTATTTATTTCTATAAATATACATTTGAAAAAAGATAAATAAATCTTTTTTTGAAAGTTCAGATTTAAAAAACTCAAAAAGCATTCCTTGAATTTCAAATAAATTACTATCTTGGAACTTATCTTTATTACCATTCATAAGAACCATCCCAACCTCCATTTTTATTATTTTTAAAATTCGTTTTCTTAACCATTTTATTGACCTGTAAGCCTGTAATGTTTAATTTCATTAATTTCTTCTCTTAAATAATACGCTTTCATTTTTAAATCATTTATATAATCTTCATAATCGTTAATAACACATTCAGAGTGATTTTTTAGTAATTCGAGAGAGCCTTTAATTTCATAAATTGTAGATTCTAAAAATGACTCTTTTTCTTTTAAATCATAACCAATATATTCTTCTTTGCTCATTTCAGGTAAAAAATCATCTTCAGTACAAAGCTTGCATTTTTCATCAACATTTTTTGAATTACTACAATTTCTACAACCAACTTTAATCATAATTTAATCTCCCATCGTCCAATTCTCTAAATAAATTTTTAATCCTTTCAGCTCTTTAATTTTCTCTTCTATAAACTCGACATTAGCAGTATGTCCCCATTCAATTTCTTGTTTTAATTCTAATTCGTATTGATGAATTAACTCATCATAAAGTCTTAATTTTTCATCGCTAAACTTATTTTTATACATAGTTATTACTCCTCAATTTTTGAAACTTTAAAATTATCTAAAATAGTTTCTAATTTAATTAATTCACATTCAAGGAACTCTTTTCTTTCAAGCGTTGTTTGAGTTTTCAACTCGTTTGTAAATCTTTCTTTTTTGTTTAAGATAGAACTTTTAACTATCATTCTCGCTAAACTCATAATTATTCTCCTTTTAAAAAATTAACAGCTATTAATGTCGTATCATTTATTTTTAAGTTGTCAAGACTGACAACAGAAATGAAAAACACGATATACAGATATCGCATAATTAAAATGCCAAACATCACATAATAAAAATATTCAGAAAGGCGCTTGCGCCAATGCTCTTGGCGAACAGCCGATAAAACCAGTGCTAATTTGACAATAATTTCATCAATGATAAAACGATAAGAAAGGATATATTGCAAGATGATGTTCGGAAATCCGAACTCTTGTATTTTCTACGAAAATAGAAATCGGACACCCGATTTAAGTAATAAAAAACAAAGAATAAAAGATAAGTTTCCGCATTACATTTGGAGAACTTTACAACAAAAAAGGAAATTATCATGGATGATAATAATGAAAAAAATAACAGAAGAAAAAGTATAACTATAAGGTTAGATGATCCCGTTTTTGATGAACTTCATGATCTTAAAAATCTTGGTAAATTCAAAACTTGGGAAATGTTAATTTTATTTTTCTTGAACGAAAATAAAAGCTTTAAAAAAGTTTACATTGATAAAAACGGCCATTCTTTAAAAGTATTAACACACTTAAATAAATACGCTTCAAACTTAAATCAATTAGCCAGAAAAGCGCATGAAACTAATAAAATAGAACTAAATGAAGTTAATAAAATGCGTGAATTCTTCACGCAAGGCGTAAAAGCTAAAAATTACTTTTCTAAAAAAGTCATTTCAAATTACGACAGTAGAAGTAAATAAAATGGCTATGTTTAGAAACCTGCACAACGGCCAGACATTAAGAGATTTAAGAAATATAATACGTTACAACAGTAACGATAAAAAAGGGCTTAATTCTGCTGAAAACCCACGCTTAATTGATGTTATTTCTAACGTTGATTATTGTTCTGACATTAATAATAAAAATGAATATAAAAACTTCATTGAAAACTTTATAAATACAGTCGATTCAAATTTCCAATATCGTAAAAATCAACGACAAAAATACCTTTATGAGCATAATGTCATTTCTTTTGATCATGAAGATGATACAAAATTAGGCATGAAAAAAGCTACTGAGTTAGCTATTGAAATGTATAAGGGATATGACTCTAATTTTGACGATACGCCTTACCTAATCTACCCTCAGATTGATTCAGAGAAGCTTCATTTCCACGTAATTAAAGCATTTCACGATGAGAACGGTAACTATAATAAACAATCAGACAGTAAAACGAAGATGAATAGTGCTGCTCAAAAATTAGAACGAAAGTACGGTTTAAAATTAACAGGCAGAAACGACCCAAACAATTACATTTGGAAGACCTCTAAAAACGGACAAAAAACTAAAAAATACTTTCCACAAGCTAATAATGGCAATTACAAAACAACTAAAAATAAGGATCTTGATTTACAAATAAGAATTGATGAAAAAGGTAATATTGAATATTTCAAAAAAGTTAGTAAAAACATTGAAAATCTTCATGCAAAAATCAAAAAATTAAATGACACTAAAAAGAGCATTAAATCAAAAGAATCTGATGAAATATTAAAAAGAAAAAATGAAATATCTGAACTTCAAAAGCCTATCAAATATAGTTTATTTCAAAAGCTTTTAACTGGTGATAGAGAAATAGATCAAGTAAATATTAAATCTAAAATACTAAAAAATCAGAGTGAAATAGCTCAGATTAAAAAAAGCACAAAACCAAAAATATCAAAAATTGGCAAACAAAATTCAATATTAAATAATTCGTTAAAAAATCAGAATGAAAAATTAAATAACGTTAAAAAATTAATATCAAATGACAAGTTAGTCATTGAAATAAACAAGTCTAAAACATCTGAATTAAACGATTTTAAAAACATTATCAATAATACTTATCGTAACTCAAAAAATGCTGAAAAGTTCTTAAACACACTTAATGACAATCATATTGAAGTAGCTATTTCTTATCGTGAAAATGGAATGGGTGGAATTAGTTTTAACGCTTTGAACAGCAATATTTCACTAGCGGGGGGTAAAGTAAATTCATATCTAACTTTTGGAAAAATCAAAAAAAATGATCCTGATTTATTCAATTTACTGTCTGGTATTGATTCATTAAATGAAATCACTTTTGACAATAAAAATGATGTTAATAACGATATAAAAATTAATAATATTAATAACAATTATAATCAGAAAATCAATAAAGATGGTTCAACATTAATCTTTTTTAATAAAAAAGATTCCTATAGATACCCGCATAATTTTAACTTAAAAATAAACGCTGATAAAAGCAAAATATCATTTGGGCAAAACAGCAATGCACATGATTTGAAGCTTGCCTATGAATTAGCTAAACAGTCAGGTTGGACTGGCGCAAAATCTGAGAATAAAGAACTTGTAGAACGTTCTATGGCTATTGCTTATAAACAAAACAAAGATGACTTATTCTTTTTCTCTACAAATGAGCCAACGTTAAAGTTTTCAGAATTAAAAAAAATTATCGGTGATGATTTATTGTCGAAAGATAATTTAATAAAGTTGATTGATAATAATTTAATTGCTCCCGAAGATAAAAAAGAGGCATTAGTATTTGTTAAACAACAATTGAAAGAGCATAAAGAAGATTTGACGGTTATCAATTCACTTGTAAAAGATGGTCATCCATTAAAAAAATGTGTTGAAGTAAGCAGTAAAAAAATAGAAGAGAAAAAAGCAAAAGATGAAGATGAAGAAAAAAATAAAGCAGATGATCGTAAATTCAATAAAAAAATCACTTATGAAATAGAACCAAAAACGAAAAATATAAGACGTTTAAAAAATAGGATTTAAGAAAACTTGGAATTAAATTCTTCTAATCATGAATTATAGATCTGACAGACAGCAATAAGTTCATTGCAGTCGTTGACCTTCCTATATTTAATGTTAACAGATAGCCTGAATTGTTCATTAGTAAAGGTAATTTAGAATGTATCTTAAATTACCTCTAATACATTATCGAACACATACATAAATAAGTGGGTGGTCAAATTAACTATGCTACCTCAGGCCATACGGCTAAGATAAGGTAGACATATCCCTGCTTATTTTTTAGCCGTACATTTCAAATTATTATAAATCACAAAACCCATTTAACTCGCTATCTTTTTGAATACATTTAATAGCCAACCATTTAATTACTGGAATTGATATCGCCATATTACTCACTTCTTCTGAATATGGCTTAAATATAGCTACATCTTTGTTATTACGACTTTTCTTAGAGTGAATAACCGCACATCTGATAGAGTACATCCAGATTGAGAGCTTTCGAACTAAATTTGATTTTATCTTAATATCTAACCCTTTAATGCTAATTGTTGAAGAGGTTTTTATTTCATTTTCAATAATGGAATTAAACTCAGGACTTTGTAAGGCAAAGAAATCAGTTATAGATTGATCAGTAACGAGCCAATCTAACACACATTCTATCTGCTCTTTTTCCCCCCTAGCTTTTCTATTTATGATAATTGGTGCTTCTTCAAAGTAATACTCTAGAACATTATAAAAGCCGATAAAACTCAATAATGGATTAACTTCTTTTAAACCAGAAAAATAATAAGGTAATAGTATTGGGTTGTATTTTTTATCAAGATAAACGGTTTCTATTGGCAATTCAAAATCATTAACATTTTCAATTTCAGAGCTGAGTGTTACCCACCCTTGATCAGGTTTAATATCTCTCGGCCCAAAACCATGCTCAAATTGATTTGCTTGATAATAATCGATTAAGCCATCATCACACTTTAAAAGGCGCATTTTACCAAAGTAGCCGTCACGATCTTCGGTAGGTAACATTTTTACTAATAATTTTTTATCTAGTAACTGTGATAAAGCACTAACATGATTTTTAATCATATCGTCACTATAAGCTTTAACTAAGCAATAATCATAAAAGTAATACTCAGGCTCTCCTTCAAGAGATTCAATACTTAATATAGAGGTATCATTTAATTCATCTAGCAATAAAGCTTGAGTATTAAATTGATCATATAAAGGATAAACCTCACTAATATGGGTACGAGAATATTTAAAATCAGTAACTTTAGTATTAATCTGTGACTCATCATGAATAACACTATATTCAAATAAATAATTATCTATGAGGTATTCAATTTGATTATCGTTTAAACGAGGAACTCCAGTTTCAAAACGTATTTCAGCTACGGATTCCATTTGTTCTAAGTAATAAAAGCCTTGTGAGGTTAGTATTGGATCTCCGTGAATAGTGGGATGTACTACCACAGAAAATTCTAGGCCATGAAATACAATTGCTTTTGATAACCCTTTACTCATTGATAATTGAAGCTGTATGCTTAACGCCATGAATACCCTGATTTTTTCTAGTCTGATATATCAACAATATCATATAGGTACTTCAAGTTCATTCATTAGCTTTAAATTACACTGCTAATACAAATTAAGTAATGATTGTATGAATAGATCTAGAATTAATTAATTTTAATGACCGCAATAGTGGCTTTTGCGACTGTCAAACTTGATAAAAATTATCTACCTGAAAGATCGTTAAGAACGCCTTTTAACATTCTTGATTTTATTATTTTTAGCTTCAATTTTTTCAGCATAAAATCGTAAATAATCATGTTCAATTTCATCTTTTTGATCATCTTCTTTATCAAAATACTCAATATTATACTCTTCAACTTCAACTTCAACTTCAACTTCAACTTCAATATCTTCAGTTTCAGCTGTTTCAGCTGTTTTTAGGCCAACTTCTTCAAAATGAAATTTGTAATGCTCTGGTAATTTTTTATCACTTTTCTTTTTAGGGTATATATATTTCCAAGTTAACAAATTAAGCTTTGCAAGTGTTTTGAATGGGTTCTTGATAGCTCTAATTTGATCAGTTCTATCCATGTTTTTACTAACATCTAGAATCTTCAAAAGATAATTTAGGTTTAAATATTTTTTATTATTATCTTTAGTCTTAGAGCTTGGGCAAATCATTGTTAAAATTGCTAATTTAGTCGTTTTAACATCTTGTAAAGATTTCAAAGTCATCAAGTCTACTTTTGAAAACCCACGCTTCAAAGTTGATCTAATATAAGTATCAGATAATTGAAATTCTATTTGTTTATTTTCGAATACTAGATGTTCAAAAAATGGAGAATTCATATCATTTATGATTTTTTTAAACTGAGCAAGTTTTAAACTGCCCGGTAAAACACTATCATCTCCCAACAATCCAATTGTTGAAAAAGTTTGCTTTCCGTTTTTTTTATTCGCTTTAAAAATCTTTGTAGCAGTTGCTAAAACAGTGATAAAAACTTTTAATTCAATGTTTCTATCAAAGTTTATTAATTCAGAATGTAATGGATGCTTTGTTTTCATAATATCGTGTGGAACTGCTAAAAATGGGTTGTTTTCTTTATTGTTTTTCATTTTATTATCTCTCTTAATGGTTGAAAAAACGCCTAAACTTCAACAATTAAGCAGAGATAAAATAATACTCATGCACAAACTAACTTTACAAAAATTAAATAGGTGCTAAAAATATAGTTATCTCATTCAGCCGAGAAAGTTCAATTTAAACAAGCCACCTGCAAAGTGGCTTTTTTTACGTCTTGATTTTATTAAATAGTATTTAAAACATTAGTCAAGAAAGGTTAGAGGCGACCACCCAAAAATGCGAGAGGCGACCACCTAAAAAACCGACACATAACCACCCTAATAAGTCTTTGATTAAGACTAATAAAGATTCTTTAATTAAGATCCTTTATTAAGAGTGAAATTGAGTTTATTTTTGAAGAGATTTTATAAGAAAAAGGTCAAAACATATTAACTCGCAAGCTCGCCTATTTCTGAAAAACCGATTTTTGAACTTGTTCAAAATTAGAGTTAGATCATTAATAAACAAATCATTCTTAAAATGCTCTTTTTAAGCACTTTAATTTTTAATCACATAATTCGATAGATAAGTTTAAATAATCCCTTAAAAGCAATTTTAAAGCTGCTGAATAAATATAATGTTCAGGTGTTGAGTTTATTTTTAATCATGCTACAAAAATTAAGAGTGATTTTAACGACACAAGGATTTTAAACATGAAAAAAACAAAATACGAAACGGACTTTTTAACCACACGAAAAATTGAAGAAAATAATTTATTTGTTCAATTAAATTCAGAAGATAACGATCAGAATTTAAAAAACAGTTTGCTTACCAAAGCAAAAACAGAATTGCAAAAAGTTCAGCAATTAGTCATTGCTAATGATAAAAATGAACAACTAAATGTTAAATATAATAAAGAATTAAAAAAGGATATTATTTTTAAAAATGATTTAATTCTGGAAAACACAGATCCTAGCCAGAAACTTTTAGATCGAATAGAAAGTAACCAAAGTTTTCTTGACGATTTAAGCGTTAAAATAGACTCCGTGACCACTAACATAGCGGTATCAGAAATAGACCTTAAAGCGGCAATTGCTGAACTTAGAAAAGTAGATCCTAAAGCTGCTAACGCTCTCGAAAACTCGTTGAACTTAAAAAATAAAAATAAAAAATAAACAAAAAGCTTATGTGTTAACTCAAACCTAACAGCCTCAAAAGCAGACACTCTAGTACCATTACTTATCAACAGGTATAGTAACCTAAAACGAAAAAAGCGCCGCAAGGGCGCTTCGTCGCATACAATCAGCCTACTAATTTCGGTAAATCATATGTACTATGTGTGTTAATTTTGAATCAGTGAAAAAACACACGTTCACTATAATCAAGGTAGATTAGCAATTGAGCAAAAGCAAGAAAAACCCAAATAATACCGACGCTGTTGATTATAATGACTTGGAAAAATATATATCAAAAGCTAGGTTATCGAGTTATGGACAAATAGTTCGTAAAAAAAATAAGAAAAACCTTGTGGCTGCATATTTATGGAATAAGCATGTTTCTTCTGCTGTATATCCTATTTTACAATGTCTTGAAATTACACTGAGAAATGCCTTGCATGAAGCAGGTTCAAAACATTTTTTGGCTAGTGATTGGTATGACAGAGCTATGAAATATGGCGGTGATGAAAAGTTTATATCTCAGGCTTCTACTCTAGAAATCAAGTTTTTCAGAAAATCTGCGGGGTATAAAAAAGTACAAGGAAAGAAAGCTTGGGTATCGAATCATGAAAATATGCTTAGAAATGTAAAAAATAAATTGCTCAGAGATGGTAAAAACATCACTCCTGATGCCGTTATAAGTGAAACCATGTTTGGGTTTTGGGTTGGCTTATTCGAAGATGCTTATTCAGGAACAGACCCAAAGAAAACAATTTGGCCTCATATTGAGCCTACTATTTTTCCGAATATTGCAACTTCAAACAGGAAGTTAGCGCACAATAAATTATTAAAACTAAAAACCCTTCGAAATAGAATGTCTCATCATGAGCCTATTTGGAAAGATAAAAATGTTATAGATGATAAGACCGCTGTAGAGTTTTTAAACCAAAGAATTGATGAAGCATTAATTCTAATAAAAGATATGTCTAAAGAGAGACATCAATACCTGATACGCTCTGGAAAAGTTGCCTATTTTAGAGGGATATGTAATGAAAAAACACTACTACATTATATCAAAGGCGATAATATAAGGACTTTGGATAAAAGAAAAATTCGACGAGTGGTAACTAGAGCACTCAAGGAGCCACAAATATTACCGAGTATTGTTTCGGTTCAAGGGATACCAAAAGTGGTAATTGATCTTTGGCCTGCATAAATTTCAGGCACAAAAAAAGCGCCGTAAAGACGCCATTCCGAAGGAAAACAACCTACTATATTCGGTAATTAACCTGTTCATTGCATTAGGATTATGATTACAGTGAATCCAAATGCGTTCACTGAGAGGAACTATATCTAAGAATAAGATCTGGGGCAAGCGTTATTTCACTAACCTAAATGTATTTAGCCTTTTTCAAACAAGATCAACAAAACAAGGAATAAACGATCAAATCTAATGAAACCAATTGATTATGTAGTGTATTTAAGTAAATATGGTATACCGTATTTACTTTATGCTAAGTGTGAATTTTTCAAATGGAAAGTATATTCAAGGAAACCGTTAAAAAAGCACCAGTTATTACTGCCGCATTTGTATTTGTAATACACATTTTCAGTAAAATATTAGATAAAAACATTCCAATTTGGATGTTAGCCGTTATTGCAACATTGACATTCTTCCTGTCAGTTTTAGTTATTTACATTAATCGTAATAAAGAAAAAAACCATGACCTGCAAATAACAAATCAAAAGATCTCAGGTATAGATACCGAAAAAGGTGATTTTACTATTGGTACTAAATCACCAGAAAGTAAAAAACTGATCATAGACAAAAATATAATAAAAGAAGTTAATACTGGTGGTGGTGATTTCACCGTAGGTACAAAAAATGATTAATATTTATGGATGAAAAGAATCTATTAGTTTCCCGTAATAATACTCTCGGAGCTATAAAAATAACAAAGGAGCAGTTAATGGCTACTACTCTTCCTCAAGATGTAGCAATCAAAGACAATACAATTACTGATGTTGACACTGGAGGTGGTAACTTCAATTTTGGTGTTTTTAATGCCCCTAGTCCTAATAAAATATCTCTATTAATAGAAGCAAGTAAAGCTTTGGCAGAAGACAGTCCAGAGTACAAAGATTTAATAGAGGAATTAGACAATTATCATAAACCTAGACCAGGTAGAGAAATTATAGGTTTAGAAAATAAATTAAAGAATGCTGAAATGGATTCTCTTATAGATGAAGCTAAATATCTAAAGGGAAGAGCAACAACAAAAATAGCTAGATATCAGCTTCAAAGCCATAAAGCAGCTGTTAATAATTATATATACGGCAAAATAAATGAGATTTTTAACTCTCAAATTCTTCCTTTAATTCGCAATAAGTCCTCAGCAGATGATGTTAATCAATATATATCCAATATGATAATACAGCCATTAGCTGATGAAATTTGTGCAGCAGATCCTACAATTAATAGTGACACGATAAGAGGGATGCTGTATATATTAACAGGTAACTGTCATCTGACATGGACATAGTATGTTACTTTATCACCCTTACAAAGATTCTAACCATTGTACTTTTCGTATATTAAGTATAATGCTAAAACATGACAACGAAATACCTTTAGATAAATTAAAAATATTAGACTTTTTTTATTTATTTCCTCATTTCTTGAAAGAAATTAAACCTTGGCCAAGAGATTTATCTGCGTTTAAAAAATATTTAAAAGATTTTGATAAACCATTTGAAAATACTCCAAATAAACAAAAGTTATTTTTTGATATGGAGAATGTTCAGAACCAAGCACTAATGCAGTTAGCATCCCGTGGGATTATGTCTGTTGAGCGTTTAAAAAAAGGGTTTGTCAAACTCGACGCTTCTAAGCTACCTGAGCCTATATTAGAACAAATAAACAATGATGACTTTAACGGCGGAGCTGTATTAAAGATATTGGTAGAGGGCCTTTGCAATTCACCATGGTCTGGTAGTGGTGGATTAAAAATGCGTTCAGGATTAATGGAATATAAATACGATGAATAATACAAAACTAAAGATAAATAGAGTCGTTATTAAGAAAGATGGAAATGATGTTTATAACCAAGTTTTTCACAATGGAATAAATGTGATACGAGGAAAAAATAGTACAGGTAAATCTACCATAATGGAACTGATCTCGTATGGATTAGGTGCTGATATAAAAAAACAGCATTGGAAAAAAGAAGCATTATCCTGTGACGAAATTTTTATCGATATTAACCTTAACCAAAATAGGCTTGTTTTTAAAAGGCCCATTGAAGGTGATAGAAATAAACCGCCCATCTACATGAAGGAAGGTAATTACGATTCGGCAATTACATCTTTAGAGGGGTGGAATAAATACGGATACCTTAAAACAGATAAAAAAGTTAGTTTTGCAACCAGAATTTTTGATTTATTAGGCTACGAGCAGCATACAACATCTGATAATGACAGTTTGACTATTCATCAACTATTCAGGTTACTTTATGCTGATCAAGATACACCTGCTTCGAATATATTCAGATGGGAATCAATGAATTATGATAAAGAGTCAATGCGAACGGCTATTGGTGAATTTCTATTTGGGTTTGATGATTTAACAATTCACAATTTAAGGCAGCGCTTAATATCTTCGAGTAATAGTTTTGATAAGCTTCATGATGAACTTCAAGCAGTTTATCGTGTATTAGGTAAAACAAACATAAAAGCTACCACCAAAGATCTCAATGATGAGATTTCCGCACTTCTATCTGATCTCGTAGATATTGAGAATCAAAGAAAGTTATTAAAAAGAGATAGTATAAACGCTGATTCAGAAGAGCTTACACTAAAAGCAAAACAACTTAATAATAAAATATCTTCACTTTCATCAGCAATTACAACTTTAGAAGAGCAGATCGTATCAATTAGTTATGACGTTGAAGAGAATGAAGAGTTTCTTAAAACATTAGAGTTTCGAAAAACCTCAATCAAAAACTCACAGGCCACCGTAAATACCTTAGGGTTCGTGGAGTTTGAGTATTGCCCTAGTTGTTTAACGAAAGTAGTACCACCTGATAGCGTGCATACCTGTTCTTTGTGTAAAGCCGAAGTTAATGAAGTGATTATTAACGAATCTTACCTTCAAGCTATGGAACAAATTGATTTCCAATATAAAGAAACTAAAGATCTTATTCAAAAAAATAAAGCTAAAAATGCTCTGCTGTTAGTTTCTGTAAATTCAAATTTAGATGAAATTAATAGGGCAAAAAGCTCATTTAGAGAAATTAATACATATTCTGACGATTATGAGTTAATCCTGACTAAATTAGCTTCTGAAAAAGGTTTTATAGAATCCCAGATTCAATCTCTCAAGGATAAATTGGAATTAGCGGCTGAAATAGACGCTAAAATTGCTGAAAAGGTTAAGTTACAAGGAATTATTACTACCCTGCAAGATAAGTTAGATCGGGCTGAATCATCTCAAGTAATAAGAAAACGTAAAGTATTATATGATATATCTTCAACTGTAGTGAAAATCCTAGCTAATGATACGGGTACCGAAGATAGTTTTAACTCGGCAGGAAAGTTCGAAGTCGACTTTGCACAAAACATCATGCTTCTAGATGATAGAGCAAATTTCTCTGCTAGTTCCAATGTACTATTAAAAAACTCCTTCCATTTGGCTACATTACTAGTTGCTTGTCAGGATAGTCAGTTTAGAATCCCTTGTTTTAGTATGTTAGATAATATCGAAGATAAAGGTATGACAGAGGATAGAAGTAAGAATTTTCAAAGTACAATTCTAAAGTTATGTAGTGAATTAAAGACAGACTATCAAATACTTATGACTACATCTATGGTTGATGAGTCTCTGGACAATAACATTTATGGTGTAGGTCCGTACTACAATAAAGGTGATCACACTTTATTATTGTAACTTCACTTTACAGCGGATAATGTTAACTTTTTATCTATTTTCACTAGGGTAATTTTTGAATAATAGGTCGATTTCTGATCTACCTATTATTTAGATTGAGTTGAGTAATAGGCTTCAAAGAATCTATTTATTTCTTGTCATTATTGGAGTGAAATCATTAATATCAAAGTTCTCCATATTAAACTTTTGATAGATGTTATGCAGTATATTTATGTTTCTATGGCCCGTAATGGAAGAAACTAAGTTTATTGGCAACCCTGCCAAAATTAGCTGGGTGGCGGCATACCTTCGAATATCGTGATATCTTATATCTCCTATATTTAAAGCTTTCCTAACATTACGCCAACCACTCGTTACACTCCTAGAGTTATACGGAAAAATCAGGTCAGATTTAATTACATCTTTTGATCTTGGTTGTCTTTTCAATATTTCAGAGGCATCACCAATTAAAGGTATGATTGAGTCGTTACCGATTTTGTTGGATGGAGATTTTCTATCTCGAATTCTTAATGTTTTCTTTTCATAATCAAAATCTTCCCACCTAATCTCTGTAATTTCACCAACCCTCATTGCTGTAAGAAGTGATATATCTAATATATCTAAGTAGGGTATTAAAGCACTTGGGTGAGACTGCCTTTGTCTTAATCCCTCTCTCATTAATGATAATTGGTCTTCTGTTGGAGATTTATCATTTCTATTTCCAGAGCGAGCAGTTAAATTATGCTTTTTTAGAAGAGGTAGAGCTTCATCGTGATAAGTTAAATTAGAGTTAACCTTGAATAACGGTTTTGCATCGACCATAACGGATCTCAAGTAGGTTATGTCATGATAAACGGTTTGTGGTTTTGGTTTAGAGGAGTCATTCTTACGAGATTTGCAGTGTTCTACTAAATCACTTGCTCTAAGATTACTTGCTAAAATTGAAGCTATTTTGTAGTTCAATAAGGCTTTTAAAGTATATTTTTTAGTTCTTCCGATGATCGGAACTGATGTGATTTGTTTATACTTTTTTTCGGTTGCTATCTTTAATAAATCAATTTTTGTAATTTTTTCTTCTTCTTTAATTTTTAATTTACTTATTACGTTAATTTTTTCTTCTTCTTCTAACTTTAATTTTCTTATCTTTTTGTTAACTTCAAATTTGGTAGTGTAATCGGCTAAATATAAGGTAATAAGTTCACCTATCGTCATTTCTTTAAGTTCTTCTTCTTCACGATATTCACCCGCTTTGATCTTTGAATATTTATCATCAAGAAATAAGCGCATTTTTTCAGACCAAAGGATCGCAAGTTTTTTATCAGAAAATGTTTCGTTTTTATCCTCTTTAATTTCACCTTTTTTTGTTAGCCTTACTTTGGCACGATAAGTAATTTTACCTGCCTTTGATTTTCTCTTTTCTATGCTTACGGATGCCATTATAATTACACCTATATTTTCAGAGAGTCAAAGCTATAGCTTGTGGGGTCGTCTGAGGGGTCAAAAGATTGCTAAAATGTATCATAATATGTAATAACAAGCAAAAATGTACATTTTTAACTAGAGGTAAAAAGTCATTAATAAACTAAAAAACAACAACTTAAATAAAAATACAATATCTCATAAGTTTTCAGTTGCTCCGATGCTCGATTGGACAGATAAGCACTGTCGTTATTTTTATCGCTTAATGTCAGCTCACACTGTGTTGTACACAGAAATGGTCACCACAGGGGCTATTTTACACGGTAAGGGGGATTATCTTTCTTATAATGATGCCGAGCATCCGTTAGTGCTTCAGCTTGGCGGCAGTAATGTTAAAGACATGACTGAGTGCGCAAAAATTGCTGAGCAGCATGGTTATGATGAAATCAACATTAACGTTGGCTGCCCGTCTGATCGGGTGCAAAATGGTCGTTTTGGTGCCTGTTTGATGGCTGAGCCACAGTTGGTGGCAGAGTGTGTTAGCGAAATGCAAGCGGCTACTAAGGTACCCGTTACGGTGAAATCTCGCATTGGTATTGATGATTTAGACAGTTATGAGTTCCTGCACACTTTTATTGAGCAGGTTGCACAAGCGAGTTGTCAGCACTTTATTATTCATGCGCGGAAAGCTTGGCTTAGCGGTCTAAGCCCTAAACAAAATCGTGATATTCCACCACTTGATTACTCTCGGGTTTATCAAATTAAGCAAGACTTCTCTAATTTAGAGATTTCTATTAATGGTGGTATTAAATCATTGACTGAAACAAATGAGCATTTACAACATATTGATGGCGTGATGATTGGGCGAGAAATATATAACTCGCCTTATATGCTGGCGCAGGCCGATCAACAAATTTATGGTGTTGCAAAGCCGCTTATTTCTCGTGAGCAAGTTATTAATTTAATGGCCGAATACGTTGATGAATATGTTAATGCCACACCAGAACATGGTAATAATAGAGCATGGCATGTGCTTCGCCATACGTTAGGGCTTTGTAATGGGCTAGCAGGCGCTCGTCAATATCGCCGTTATTTAAGCGAATGTGCAGGGCAAGCTGATGCTAATGGCAATACGCTAAAAGAAGCTTTTTTAAGAGTAAGCCAATAAGTACATATCAAATGCGGGGATCTTTTAACATATCTTGATAATGCTCTTAGCTTCATTGAGCTAGTAAGTGTTCCAATTTAGGGAACGACAGTCCCAAAACCGAAAATAAAATTGTTGAAAATAATTTAAAACAACTATTTATTTGTTAATTAAACCGATAAGTAGTTGTTTTAACCAAATCAAATCTTAAAAATTCCTTTCTGAATTAATAATTTCAAAAGTTAAAAATAAAAAATGATATTTATCAGTGTGTTAGTTTTTATTTGTAACGCTGGCACAACCTTTGTAACAGTTATTGCTACTTAACGTATATAGCCTAAGTAAATCTTTGTTGAATTACGGTGATTACGGGCTAATTTGAATAATTATTAATAAGGAATAACGCATGTTAACTTCAAGCATTTTATTTGCACTAATGATGATACCAGTTGTATCTATGCTGGCTATATCTTTGTTGGTGAGTGTTTTTGAGCAATCATAAGCGCACAAACACATAATCGCTAAATTACTGAATTAACGTTTCCTAAATGAATCAGCCCTAAATAAACCTTAAACTAATCTACCTAAAGCAATAGCCTCAACGGCTAAATCACTTTTCTTTATATTTCTTCTGATAATGTCGTTACTGTTAAAAATACTCTACATTTCTATCAAGTCTATTTCTGTATAAAAATATTCTTGTGCTATCAAGGTTTGTTGCACCTATACCTCACATATCCGTACATGCCACTAAATAAGAAAATATGGCATGTGCTTAGCCTACCAATCTAGCCACTTTACACGTTTAAATATCCTTATTATCGAACAGCGTCTATTAGTTGGTTATTTTCACCATTGTTGTGGCTAATTTAACCAAAATGTCGCACGACATATTATGTCGCGAGTGTAAGGGTAAAAAAGAAGGACATAATATTTATATTGAAATCAAAGGTATACGAAATAACAAACGATTGGCATGACACTTGTAATAGTACTTGTATTAGTTCAGGCGCAAATGATAACAACCATAGTGTTGTTAGTAATTTGCACAATTTTTATTTTATACAAGTCACTTAATAGACAAGAAGGAATTTCAACATGAACACATTAAACCGTAAAAATATCAGCATTGCTTTATTAATTACATTAGGCGCAATTTTTAGCGTCAATGTAAATGCAGCATCAACAAGCAGTATTGAAAACTCATTAACTGAAATGGTCATCGCACAAGGTCAGCAAGTAGTTAGTGATTTATCCGTTCAATTACAGCAATCAATCGAAGCAGAGTTAAGTAGCTTTAGCATAGATTTTTCTTTCGATGAATCAATCACTGAATCACTAACGTGGCTAACGGATGAACAAGCCGCTTCAAGCACTGAAGATAGTAAATCAAGTAAGTAGATAGCAGAAAACTCAATAACTTAATTTCACTTAAATTATAGTAATACCAGGAGAGAAACAATGGGATTATTTACACGTTTTACCGACATTATTAATGCAAATATTAACAGCATGCTTGATAAAGCAGAGCAACCAGAGAAAATGATCCGTTTAATCATTCAAGAAATGGAAGAGACCTTGGTTGAAGTTAGAGCAACGGCCGCTAAAAATATAGCGGAGCAAAAAACGCATGCCAGACGAATTAAAGCGGTCAATGCCAGTATTGAACATTGGCATAGTAAAGCGGAATTAGCTTTAACGAAAAACCGTGAAGATTTAGCTAAATCAGCGTTATCGCAAAAACATAAATATCAGAATGACTTAACGTTACTTGAGCAAGAAGGGGAGCAAATTGCTGAGTTTTTAGCACAAATTCAAGATGATGCGATGAAATTACAAGAAAAATTGTCGGAAGCAAAACGCCGTCAAGAAGCCTTAATGCTTCGTCAAGAATCAGCATCGGTGCGTTTAAAGGTACGAGAGCAAGCGGTTATATATAATATTGAAGAAGCGATGAATAAATTTGAACGTTACCAACAAAAAATAGATAGGGTTGAAGCGCAAGTAGAGGCCTACGATTTCACCCAAGGTAGCAATCAAGATCATAGCTTGCATGCGCAATTTGCGGAACTAGAGCAAGATGAAAGTGTTGAGCAAGAGCTTGAACAGATGAAAAAACAAGCCGCTAGTGCGTAATTTTACAACTCAGGTTTTACAACTCAGGTAAAGTAAGGAATATCACCATGAAATACGATAGAGAATATTCAGTGAACCAAACCATAGATAATAAGTTAGCAAAAGATAGTGTTCACAAAAAGCTGTCAGGCGTTTGTGCGGGTATCGCCAAACATTATGATTTACCACGCTTAGCGGTGCGCATTGTTGCTATTGCGGCACTTATTATGGTACCCGTCGCTACAGGTGTCGCTTATGTCGTTGCTAGCGTTTTATTACCCGAAAGTAGATACCATTAACCACTTTAGCTTACTGTAAGAAGGAGTTACTCATGAGTTTTTTCAAATCTTTATTATTGGCAATTTTTGCTACTTTATTCCTTACCTATGCTTTAGGAACAAGTTTTTTAGAGTTATTTGATATTAATGTCTATATGGACGGTGAATTAATTGAACCGTTAAAAGCAATTGGAGTTTCAGCCGTGGCAACCGTTATTTTAGTGTTAATTGCACTTGCTATTGTACTAAGTGTTTTTGGTTCACTTATTTTTGCGGGTTTATTAATTGCCGGTTCATTAGCTATGGTCGGTGTAGGTGTATTTTGGCCAGTGTTATTAATTGCAGTACTTATTTGGTTAGTGACTAGAAATAAATCAGAAAAACAATATAATCGAGTCAAACAAAACTAATTTTATCATCAACAAAAATAGTTTTACTATCAACAAAATATTATACAGGATGTAATAATGCCACAAGGTAAAATTGAACAATCTTTGCTAAAACAACTATTAATTGTAAGTTTATTTTCATGCACTAGCTTTTCACTATGGGCAGAAAGCTATAATGATGCTGACGTAGTAAAAGCGCTTGAGGAAGACAATGTCGCCTTGGCAAAAGAAATATTTACTCGTTTTGATGACTCGCAAAAGCACGCTTTAACGGGACAAATTTTAAATAGCCGTATACTTTTTAGAGAAGATAAAACAGAAGAGTCGTACGAGATATTAGAGCAGCTAAGTGAAGACAATAAAAACAATGCCGATGTTCATTATTACTTTGGCCGTAGTGCAATAGTGATGGCGCAAAAAGTTAGCATATTTTCCAAGCTAAGTTATGCCAGTGATGCGTTAGATGCATGGCAGCATGCCTTGTCGTTGAACCCTAATCATATTGATGCGCTAGAAGGAATTATTGGTTTTCATCTAGGTGCCCCTAGTATTGCGGGTGGTGATATCGAGCAAGCATTGAACTATTCTCAAACATTAATAGCGCTTGCCCCTGAAAAGGGTTATGCAAATTTAGCAAACGTTTATTGGCAAAAAGAGCAAGGCGATTTAGCTGAAAAGGCCATTGCTGATGGCCTAGCTATTGTGCCAGATAGTGGTCAGTTATACTTCACCCAAGGAACAGCTTATAGCCACCAAGCTGAAGATAACAACAAGCTTTGGGAAAAAGCGCGTTTTACTTTAAATAAAGCGGTAGTGCATGCTAAATCAGATGAAGAAAAACAGCATGCCTTATACCAGTTAGGAAAAATTGCAGTTAACTCAGGTGAAGAAACTCAAGCAGGTATTGCCGCTTTAGAGCAACTGCTTACTTTAAAAAGTAAGAAGTATAAGCAATGGGGTAAATATCGCTTGGCCGAGTTGTACCTTAATAATAAACAACCCAGCAAAGCGAGTGAATTTATAGCCTTAGTAAATTATCAAGATGATGATAATTTAGAAGATAAAGTAAAATCTTTAGCAAAAAAAATCAAAAAGGCGATTAAAAAACAAGGTAAAGCTAGTTAAATAACTCCCCTAATTCATCTGAATCTACCTTAAGACTCTTAATAAAGTCTTTTAAATTGTTGTCAGTGCATTGAGATCATTCTTTTACCTGTGATTGAATGTTATGGTAAAACCATCGTTTTTGTTGGTTAGGAAGTGTAGATTCAGATGAGAAATATCCATTTATTTTTATTATTACTATTATGCGCTCAAATTAGTTTTACTAGCTTTGCTCAGGTAAAACCGCTTGCTATTATTGTTGACAAACCTTACGTGAGAGCCAGTATTCCGGGCAGTAATATTTCATCGGCCTATATGAAAATCACAAATAAGGATGAAAAAACAGTGACTTTGCTTGGTGCTAGCAGTAATATTTCACCGCGCGTTGAAATTCACCAACATACAATGGTGGGGGATTTAATGCGCATGCGTAAATTAGATGCCGTTATTATCAAAGCCAATGAGCAAATAATATTACAACCATCAGGCTTACATTTTATGTTGTTTGATGTTAAAAAGCCTCTGAAACCACAACAAGAAGTTGAACTAACTTTGCGTTTTTCCGATAAAAAAACTGTCACAATCAAAATGCCTGTTTATAGCTTTAAACAGGAAAAGTCGGCGCAGGTCGCTGATGAGCAGTTATCAACAATGCAGCACCACCATTAGGCGTATTATTAGGAGTAAACTATGAAAATGAATTTCTCTGCAAAAACTATTAGCTATAGTGCTATTGGTCTCTTTTTGCTTTTTTATATTGTCGGTGTTTATTGGAGCGTAATGCCTGATGACATAGATATACAAAAAGAAGTAACCACCGCTGCTGCCGCTGACAATGTTGCCCCTGTTGTGGGTTACACCACCACTACCGCCTTAATTAAAGTTGCAGAAACACTGTTAGATAAGCCTGGTGGCTATTTATCAAATGATGCGCTACCACCGGGAGTATTTTTAGACAACATGCCTGCCTGGGAGTTTGGTGTATTAGAAATGGTGCGCGATATGGCGCTAATTATGCGCAAAGATTTAAGCCGTTCACAATCACAATCTTTAGCGAACAAACATATTAAAGTGGCGCAGCCTAAATTTAATATTGACAATAAAAGTTGGGCCATGCCTAGCGCAGAGTCAGAATATAGACAAGCGATAGCAAGTTTATACAGTTACAGAGGTGCGTTAGTTGGTATTAATAAAGGCAAAGATGATCGTGCGCAGTTTTATGCTCGTGCTGATAACTTAGCGTCTTATTTTGAAGAAGTACAAAAGCGCTTAGGCGGTTATTCACAACGTTTGAGTGCCAGTGTTGGCAAAGAGCGGGTGAATACCGACTTAGCGGGTGATAATGTTGCTCAGCAATCTAGTAATGAAGGCTCTCATTCGCAAGTGAAAACGAGTTGGTGGCAGCTTGATGATGTGTTTTATGAATCACGCGGCGCAGCATGGGCGTTATTACAGCTTTTAAAAGCCATCGAAATTGATTTTGATAGTGTCTTAAAAAATAAAAATGCTAAAATCAGTTTGCAACAAATAATAAGAGAGTTAGAAGCAAGCCAACAAACGCTATGGAGTCCAATGGTTTTAAATGGCGATGGTTTTGGTGTGTTAGCTAATCATTCGCTAGTGATGGCTAATTATATTTCACGCGCCAATGCCGCATTAATTGATTTAAATGAATTATTAAGAAAAGGGTAACATAATGAAAAAAGCAATATTAGCCGTAAGCTTAACAACATTACTTTGTACTAGTGCGCAGGCAGACACCTTGTTAGGCCTATATATTGGCGGGCAAATATGGGCAAATGAAGCCGAAGGTAGTTTTGGTGAAGGTGAGCTTGATCAAGCAGTCTTTAATTTTGATGATGAAAATCAAGGAAGTTTTTTTATTGCCCTTGAGCATCCCATTCCATTAATTCCAAATATTAAAATAGCCTCAACCACGTTAGATACCGTCGGTGGCGCTACTATTGCCAGTAGCTTCACTTTTGAAGGTGAAACTTACAATGCTAACTCTGAATTAGATACCACGTTTGATGCCAGCTATATTGACTATACCTTTTATTATGAAGTATTAGACAATGACTTATTAACGCTTGATTTTGGTATTACTGCGCGTGATCTTGATAGTCAAATCAATGTTGTTGAGCAAGCGAGTGCACAAAGTAGTGATCTTTCAGTATCAGGCATAGTGCCATTGTTTTACGTTAATACTATTGTCGGCTTGCCGTTCACTGGTTTTAATATTTTTGCTGAAGCCAATTTTTTATCGTATGACGATAATAGTATTTATGATTATCAAGTGGGGGTTAGTTATGCACTGCTTGATAACCTTGCTGTCGATCTTAATCTTACCTTGGGTTATCGCGGCGTTAAGTTAGAGTTAAATGACTTAGATGACTTATACAGTGATTTAACTTTTGAGGGTGTATTTGCTGGCGCGACCGTGCATTTTTAATCACTAAACAAAGCTAAGTAAAACTAAGTAAATTTGAGTAAAGCTGAAGATCTACAATTTAGATCTTCAGCTTTTTACTTTAAAGGCTTATCGCTTTTTTATAGCGTTTATGTAAAATTTCAACACGCTCTACATACACCTGAGTTTCAGCAAAAGGTGGAATACCCGCATACTTTTTCACGGCGCCTTCACCCGCATTATAAGCGGCAGTAACCAAGCGCTTATCACCACGATATTTTTTCAATAACGTCGATAAATGTTTTACACCACCATTAATATTTTGCTGGGCAATAAACGCATTATTAACGCCAAGTGCTTTGGCGGTATCAGGCATAAGCTGCATTAATCCCTGCGCACCTTGTTTTGACACGGCATTAACGTCAAAGTGTGACTCAGCATGGATAATGGCGCGAACAAAGGCTGGCTCAACATTATAACGTTGTGCGGCATTTTTAATGGCTTGTTGGTATTGACTTAAATAGAGTTTGGCATTATGCCAATCAATGTGAGTATTTAATTTACAGGCGTAACAACCCACCCTCAC
>MAAC01009451.1_pt1 | contig 25681 bp, 34 predicted proteins | sample 1115981 | NCBI WGS metagenome assembly MAAC01 (sample SAMN04961126, study PRJNA320927) | seawater metagenome | isolation source: sample BD02T64 sea water enriched with oil for 64 days | place: USA:Gulf of Mexico | collected 2013-07-27
CAAGAGCCTTCGGAGGAGCTGCGTAAGGAATTGATTGGCCTTTGTGTCAAAGAGATTGGCCCTATAGCTAAACCAGATTTAATTCATTGGACTGAGGGAGTCCCGAAAACTCGTTCAGGTAAAATCATGCGACGTATTCTGCGCAAAATAGCCGCCAATGAACTGGAAAATCTGGGTGATACTTCGACGTTGGCCGATCCGTCAGTGGTTGATCAATTAATTGAAACCCGGTTAAATCGATAATGGCTCGATAAGCCAGACATGATTGGCTGATATATTTCATCGTAAATTTACCCACTTGAAAAAGCCCACTTAGCGGGCTTTTTTATGCGGTCAACTTTATGCGGTCAAGAGTTCAGTGATATTAAAAGTGTTGTCACCCTGGGTGTTTTTCTTTACCAAGCAGTATCACATGGTTGCGGGGCGAGTCTTTCTTAAGCAATAGGTCAATATGTTCTGATGTCAGTAATCCTGTTTGGGTATCGACATGTTCAACAACACTGGCGGCATTTTGTGTAGCTGCGAAAAGGGCCCGTTCAGGCCCGTAGCCACTGATAAGTTGGGCAACAATGGTAGATGCAAAGGCATCTCCTGCACCGGCTGTACCCCAGGGAGTAATTTCTACTGATGGGCAATAGAGTAATGTCTTGCCATCAAAGAGATAGGCGCCGTCCATAGCATCTGTCAGTGAAAAATAGGCAGGCCCCAGATGATGGATGGTGGAGATGGCATGCCTCAGTGGTAATGTTCGCTCACCCACATGAAGTCCTGATTCAAGCAGCGGTGGTATTACCTTGGCTCCTGTTAGGTGTGTTAACCGGATGTCGCTAGCATGTTGTTTGTTCATGGTTAGTTGGGTCAGCAGTGCAATGGTTTCTCCTTTGTTGAGAGACAGGTAGTCAATTTGATGGGCAACACTGATAAATTTATCGATATGATCAGTCAGTTGATCGATACCCGGGTTAGTCGCCACATAGCAGCCCGCGGCCTTAGCCTTGCGCACAATTTGTGGAAAGCACTGATGAGAACTCCCTGAGAGACAGCCAATATAGACAAGGTAATAGTCCGAAAAATCAACCTTATCCAGATAGGGAGCCAGGTATGTGTTGGCACCTCTATTAGTGAAAATTGCTGCATTTTGGTCATGGGAATAAATCAAGATTGAGCTACCAGTTCCTAAATGTGGGTCTGTGATGAAATGATCCAGCCCAACACCCTCGTAGCTCAATTTTTGCCGAATGGTTTCACCATTATGGTCATCACCGACCAGAGCCAGAATGTCGGTATCAAACCCTTGGCGCACTATAGAAACGGCCACATTGGCGGCGCCGCCGCCCACATGATTTGATATATTTTCAGCATCTACCTTTCGGCCTTGCTCAAGTAATAGGTAAGATTTTTCTCCATTGTGAAGAGTGACACGATCGATATCCTGTGTTCCTACCACGGCGATGTTATCGATGGTAACGGAGCCGATGACTAGAATACGTAAGGGAGAACCGAACATGCTGTTACACCTCAAATGGATAGGTAGGTGCTTTTAACTATAGTGTTATGCGGTTTAACCCGCGAGGTGGGTGGGGCGAGTTAGTCAAAGTGAGAGGAATCAATGGGTGGGCGCTACTGTCCAAAGAATCACTTACAGTAAATTATTTAATGTAATTTATCATAAATATCTTGTATATATATGATTTATATTAAATTTCTAGTGGTTATTGTAAACATGATTGTCCACTATTGGTCTTTTTCTCCGTAGGTATTAGACTAGTGTTAGACCACTCCGGAGCTTATTATGCCGACCGATTCTCAATGTGCCAAACTGGATATCAAGGCAGCGCCTCCTGCTGAAAATACAGTATTCATCCAGTGCTCGTTAGGTAATGAACAGGCCAGTATTCACTATGGTTGCTCAGAATCACCCTTCGGAAAATTGTGGATGGCCTGGACAACTGAAAGTATCAACTATCTGATATTTGAGAGTGAGGAAGGTGGTGACCCAGTTCAAGGCTGGGATATAGATAATCAAGTTGTTGAGTGTCACCGCAATGATGCCGGTGCCGCAGAGATTGCCAGAAAACTGTTCCAGAGAGAGCGTAAAAAACCACTGGCTTTGCAGCCCAAAGGAACAAGCTTTCAGTGTGAAGTCTGGCAGGCTCTTTTAAAGGTTCCCAGTGGCACTGTCACAACCTACAGTGATATAGCTAATGCCATAGGCAGGCCCAAATCTGTTCGGGCGGTCGCTAATGCGGTGGGGGCCAATCCGATTGCCTGGTTAATTCCCTGTCACCGAGTGATTCGTCGAGACGGCTCTTTAGGTGGTTATCGTTGGGGGATATCGCGTAAGCAAGCGATGCTGAAGTGGGAATCGGATAGAGCCTAAGCTACCTAGGTGGCTTCGATGAAACCATCAGCAGTCCTTTTTCTACCCATAGTGTGACCTCTAAACCCCGCTCGTAGACTGTAATGGAAGGGCCTCCTTCTTCCAGTTGCGGTAAGCCCGAGAAAACTGTCGTGTTGTACGGAACCTGATAGAGGGTTTCCAGTTCGCCTCGCGAGTTCTCAAAACGTAACTGGGCCGCACTGATACCTTGAATGGAGCAATAGCGCCCACCTAGCATTGTATTGTTGGTGTTATAAATAACAGATTTGGCCGGTAAAAAATCCAGTAAGGTCAAAAATGATCGGACGTCATCTAAATTGTCGCTAGAGATATCAAGAGGTTTCATCTTTAAGTGATTACTGACTACTTCCTTAGCGATGTCCTGAGTTAAATCGGTATCTTGATAGCCGATTAACACACTGAGTACCAACATCGTGGCGAAGGCTGAAGCATAGAGAAAATAACTCATTCGACGAGTTTTCCTTGGCTGTTCAGGTGTTTTAGAAACCTGTAACTGTTTCAATGCCTGAAGCTGGGGTTCGTTGAGGGTGTGTTCCTCCAGATGGTTGGCAATACTGTCCTTGAGAGGTCTGCTCATTATCTTTCTCCTCCCATTTTTTTTGTGGTGGTTGCTGAGGCCACCTTCAGCCGAATACGGTGAATTCGTGACAGGACAGAGCCGCGGGCCAGGTTTGTTTCATCTGAAATTTCCTGGGCTGTGAATCCTAGAATTGCCCACAGATACAAAATTTCACGGTCTGACGTGTCAAATAATGGCCAGAGTTCCTCCAGTGTTTTTTGATAGATCACCAGCTCCTCCAGAGAGCATTCATTGATATCAGCCGGAAGTTCCTCGGGTAGGGGCTGGAAGGCCACAATGGATTGACGACGACATTGATCGATATAAAGATGACGAATAGTTGTCCGGCAATAGCCAAGGCTGTATTCCTTTATTTTTCCTCGATGTAACAGCTTTTCCAGCGCAGAATGAAGCAGGTCATAGGCATCTTGTTCATTAACACAAAGCGTGTAACTGTAGCGATAAAGCTGGTGCAGTTGCTCCCGGTTAAACACGGTCAGCACCCAGAAGGTAAAAATCAGTAATCCACCCCTTCGCCACATATTCTGGTAGTGCTTTAAGTGCTGACGCAAGCTCAGGCTGTGTAGCTAGCGCTACCAGACTGGTATGAGATAGCTTGGAGAGCAGTAGATACTGCTCTCGGTTGATGGGGGTGACCGTGGGACGGTGGCGGTCTTTGCTGACACATAAGTACTCTGTGGTAGAGAGCGGGTCTAGGGCATCAGGCAATGTGCCTTGCTGCCAGTGCTGCCACAGATCATAGAGAGGCCAGTCCGTGTTTATTAACCCGACCGATGGCGAGAGCAGCAGTCGGCAAGCCTGCTGGCTGGCTGAATCGAGGCCGCTAAATTGTTCCAGCGGGAACTCGGTGCTATTCACCGCATAATAAGATTGATGGAGTAACCACTCCAAATGGCCGAGTTCTTCTAAATAGAGGAGTTCTGCCAAACCATCAAAGCGTATCGCCTGCTCAGCAATAAACTGAGGAAACTCACGCCCATATTGATTGAGGTCCCAGTGTGTTGCCGGGTGGCTGTCGCTGTAACGATGGCAGAACATGTTGAAAAGCCGGGTGCCAATAATACCTACCGTCATGGGGTAAATATCAGACAGTGCTCTCACTCGTGCCTGCTGAGTGTTATTGCGATAGATATTGACCCTGTCCATAGGTTTGAGCGCACCTCCCTGACACAGGTGTCCACACAGCCCGTTATGATTACTGTTCACAGCCTTCAGAAAATCTTGTTGAATCAAGGCGAGTGACATTGTGTAGCCCTCAATGCTTCTCTTGGTAACTTATCAACCGCCTTGCTCATAAGTTGAGCTGCGGTGGTTGCCTCATTAATCAGAACTTCAAGTTCAGGTATATCGTTGTCCCATTCAATCAGAGTAGGTGTTTCAGGAATTTGTTCCAACACCGACTGATAAAGCGTCCATACTTTATCTGCCACAGGGTTGTTGTGAGCATCCAGTAAATAAGTGCCTTTATCTGCATAGCCAGCAAGATGAATTTCACGTACCCGGTGCAGTGGCAGTGCAGCAAAAAAGTCTTCGGGTGTTCCACCCAAATTCTGAGCATTCACATAGGCGTTATTAATATCTAGCAGTAATAGGCAGTCCGATTGTTCTACCACTTCTGCAAGAAACTCACCCTCACTCATCTCACTGTTTTGGTAACTCAGGTAGGCAGAAACATTTTCCAATAGAATCTGCTCACCCAGAAAGTCCTGTACCTGTGAAATTCTATTGGCCATATGTTCAACAGCCTCCGCTGTGTAGGGTAGGGGTAGCAGATCGTGGCTCTGGTGCTGTGTGCTGTGACTAAAACAGGCATGTTCCGATACCCAGGCAGCCGATGTGCGCCGATACAGTTGTTTCATGGCATTAAGGTAGCCTTTATCCAGTGGGGCGACTCCACCCAGCGACAGATTCACGCCATGCAGTGTCACCGGGTAGCGTTCACAGATACTGTCCAGTAGCGCCAGATCCAGATTTGTACCTGATAACAGATTGCCTTTGGATAAAAAATTATCAGTGAGAACTTCAAGCCAGGGGATATCCCAGTCTTGCTCCAGCAATGGCTTGATATGCGGTGTCCGCAGCCCGATACCGGCGCTGCGGATAGTGTGAGAAGGGGTCACAGGCATCAGCTTATTTTGGCGGGCTTCACTTTGGCCACCACACCCCCCGTAATTTTAGTGCAGGAACCTTCAGGGACATAAACCCATTCAGTATCAGCATTATCCTGCGTGGCTTGTCCGGCACAACCATGTTTTCCGTCCAGGGCGCCACAGTCATTTTTGCCTGCCTTGACAATACCTGCACACTTTTCCCAGGCTTTGGGCTGATCGGGCACAGCAAGTGCCTGCGCTGCACCCAGAGCAACAATACCGGCAATAGTAGCAGTGAGTAATGTTTTAGAATGTGACATATGAATCTCCATGTATGATTAATCTGTTCCTCTATAACGAATGAAACGATGGTTTGATTGCAAACCAAGAGAAAATTTTCTGTATAGAGTAAAAATAGATGGATATAACGGAATTGTGACAATGATTTATCAATGGTTGGCAGATGCGGTGGTCATTCTCCACCTGTTAGTGATTATCTATGGCTTGCTGGGTGGTTTGTTAGTTCTCTGGCGGTGCTGGACGATTGTTCTTCATTTACCATTGGCTATCTGGGTATCAGTGATTGAATTCGCCCACTGGGTTTGCCCTCTGACGCCGCTGGAGAAATGGCTGCGGGAATCTGCTGGGGAAGAAGCCTACTCGGTGGGCTTTGTGGAGCACTACTTGATACCGATAATCTATCCGCCAGGGTTAACATCTGAGATACAAATTGTTCTGGGTTTGGTGGCTATAGGCGTAAATTTGTTGGTGTATAGTTATGTTTTCTACCGTTGGCACAGTTCTGGTAGTAAATAATAAGTACAAGATACCTTCCCTTGAACCAGGAGCCGCAGGTTTCTGATCCAAGTAAACGTGGTATTAAGTGTTTAATTTTAAAAGGTGTTGATTTATGATCGGTGGAAAGGGATTGGAAAACAAAAGCAGGGATTAGGCTTCTTTTACCAGATTACAGAATTCTCCTCTTTTCTCCAACCCAGTGTAAACAAACAAAAATAGCCTTCACTTAAAATCGTTTGGCCTGAAATAAGGAGGCCAAAGTGATGTAAGGCTATAGGCTTCTTAATAAGCTGTTATATGTAAAGGGAATTCAGCATCAAAATTATCTGCATTAGCCTTTTTATAGTTAGTGTTCTATCAGTCATTTTGTCTGTGACTTTGGCTATACCATACGTATATACCTTTGTTGGTTATGCTGCTTTAATGTTTTGTAGGCACTTAATAACTATCGATGATGATTTTTCTAATGGTTTTAGTAATCCAGAATTATCAAAGTCAATCTGGCATAACTCATTAGCACAACTAGCAATTAAGTTTGGTCTATTAATTATTTTATGTGCTTTAATTCCATCTTTAAAAATATATGGTGCATAGCTTTAATTTACGTATAACAAGTTTCTCAAACGGACGCATAGCAGTTGGCTGCACTTTGCTCCCCGCTAATTTTAGCGAACTATTCTGCGCCGCTTAGCAAAGCGTTAGATCATAAAAAAAGGGCATCCACCCTAAAGCGAATGCCCAGATTTAAACACTAGATAATGAAAGAATTACTTCAGTGCATCCATATCAGCACCAAAATTGATATGAAATGTAGCACCATCCAATACTAGAGCTGGTACAGACTTGACGCCTGCTCTTTCAGCTTCTTGTATGCGAGAGTTACTTTCACCAAGATGCACTATTTCAACATCGTATTTTGCAGGATCAAGAGCATGGGCTACATTTTGCTCTGCTGCTACACACACAGGGCAGCCAGCGTGGTAAAAAATTGCTTTAGTACTCATGGTTTTTCTCCTAAATAAATTTGAGTTATAAGAGCCAGTACAACTGGCCTAAGTTAATTTTAAGTATTTTATCAACTCTCAAAAGTAGGCACATTTTGGTTACATAGAAACTTTTTGGTGTAAAACCATGATAATTAAGAACAAAAAAAATCCTCAAAAAACAGAGAAACCAATCTACCGTCAGCTTGAAGAGGTTATAGGCTGTAAATGGTCGGTGTCTGTTTTAAAAGCAGTAGCAGACAATGTTACTCGCCCTGGGAAATTAGAGCGCTATATAGAAGGAATTTCAAAAAAAGTCCTTTCTGAGAGACTGCGCAAATTAACCGACTATGGCTTACTGCAGAAATATGCTTATGCCGAAACGCCGCCAAGAACAGAATATTCTCTCACCAAAAATGGTAAAAAGTTAATTTTCATTATTAATCAGGTTAAAACTTTAGATATGGAAATAAAAAATGCCTAACAAAAGCATACAGCGGACAGTTAAAAGTGGCGTTTCGCTACGCCTTTAACTGTCGCTGATGAATGGCGTTATATTTCACAAGCAAGGCCGGGTGGTAGCACTTCAACCACCCGGAAGGGTTTTAGTTTCGGCCGGCCATTACACCACCATCAACATCCCAAATGGCACCCGTTACCCAGCTCGAATCATCGCTGAGCAGGAAGTTTATCGCGTTGGCAACATCTTCTGGCGTGCCAATTCGTCCAGTTGGGTGAAATCCATCAAATGTGGCAAGCGTTTCATCGATTTGGTTTGGTTCAATGAATGACTCGTAAATTGGCGTCTTCACAACTGCAGGAGAAACGGCATTTACCCGAATGTTCTTGTCAGCCAATTCCATCGCCATGTGCTGCGTGAGGGCATGCAATCCGGCCTTAGCCATTGAATAAGCAGATGACGGTGTGGCTTTGATAGCTTGTTTTGCCCACATTGAGCCAATATGCACAATTGAACCACCACCATTTGCCATCATATTTTTGGCCACAGCTTGGGAAATGAAGAATGCAGCATGGTTCAACTTCAGGTAGGCGTCGTAGTCTTTTTCCTCATGCTCAAGGAATGGTGTTGGCTTGAACTTGCCAGCCGCATTTACAAAATACTTGATGGGGCGGCTGTGATCTGCTGCAAAATCAACCACACGTTTTATGTCATTGGCTTCATATAGGTTGGCCTGGAGTGTTTCTACATGTCCAGTTCCAGAAAGATCATGCTTTGCAGTTTCCAGTTTGACACGAGAACTGCCAATAATTACCGTATCAATTCCGCGTTCGAGCAGTTGCTTTGCGGTAGCAAAGCCCATTCCACTGGAGCCACCCACGATTAGGGCCAAAGGTTTAGTTAAGTTTCTCATCAAATTACCTCCACAGGTAGTTACTAAGGTATGGACGTAGCTTATAAAATTCCGTAGCCTGTTGAAAAGTAAGCACAATTTGGTGTGGTAAGTACTTATTGGTACATGTTGATGAAAACACAGGAAAAAATATATTTGAGGAAATCAGCGCCTGAGAAAAGTGCGCGTATGGTTGAAACCATTTATGGGTGTAAATGGTCGCTCACCGTGTACCAACTTTTGGCAAACGGCATCAATCGGCCAGGGGCAATGGTGCGCAGTGTTGAAGGCCTAACCACCAAGGTACTCAATGAATGCCTACGAAGGAATGCTAAATTTGGCATTCTGGAACGTGTTGTCTACAACGAGGTGCCTCCCCGGGTTGAATATAAAGTTACCCGATTCGGCACCAAATTCATCCGCATTCTCGATGAACTTGAAAAACTACAAAGTGAGATTGAGAGTGAAATATAATTGCGGCGTTAGTACTTAAAGGTATGAATTATAATTATTTTGTAATAGCAAAAATTGTTCACATTCTGGCAGTTGTACTCTGGATAGGCGGGGTTGGGTTTGTTACTACAGTTTTAATTCCATCCCTAAGAAAAACACAGGAGCCTGAAGATCGTCTTAGATTATTCGGAGCCCTTGAGGCGAAATTTAGTTTTCAGGCTAAACTTACCACGTTACTTGCTGGTGCTTCTGGTGCATACATGTTGCAGGTCATGGATGCATGGTCAAGATATACAATGCCACAATACTGGTGGCTTCATTTAATGACATTTATTTGGATAATTTTCACTCTTGTATTATTTGTCCTAGAGCCTCTATTCCTACACAACTGGTTTCACACTCAAGCAACCAAAAACAATGAGAGAGCATTTCTAGCCCTTCAGGTTATGCATGTCGTATTGTTTTCATTAAGTTTATTCGCAATCATTGGGGGAATGGCTGGTTCCCATGGGTTTATTTTTTAGCGTGAAACAGTTAATAAATTATTGCAGCGTAACTTTCAACGCAATACCTATAGAAGCTCGGAGCTACCTCGTTTCCCTAACCACTCATTAATCAGTAGAATCGCCTTTTTTCTCATCACTACGGAGCATTAGCCCCATGGGCAGAGCCTATCAGAACCGCAAAGAATCAATGGCAAAAACCTCTGATATGAAGGCCAAGGTTTATAGCCGCTATGGCCGTGAAATCTATGTTAGTGCTAAGTCAGGGGGTATTGACCCCTCTGGAAATCTAGCACTGCGCAGCTTGATCGATCGCGCCAAAAAGGACCAAGTGCCGGGCCATGTGATTGATAAGGCCATTGATAAAGCAAAAGGGGGTGGGGGTGAAGATTATTCTCCCGCACGCTATGAAGGCTATGGCCCGGGCGGAAGTATGGCCATTATTGATTGCCTAACCGATAACCCCAACCGTACTTTCGGCGATGTGCGTCAGGCGTTTACCAAGACCAAATGCAAAATTGGCACTCAGGGTAGTGTCAGTCATATGTTCGATCACTCGGCTATCTTTGTTTTTAAATATGATGATGAAGATGCGGTGTTGGAAGCATTGATGGAGGCTGATGTTGATGTGACGGATATCGAGAATGAAGACGGTAAGCTTTCTGTCTTTGCACTAAACACCGATTACTTTAAGGCAAAACAGGCTTTGCTGGATAGTTGCGGCGAGATTGATTTCGAGGTGGATGAAATACAGTTTATTGCTCACAACTACATGTCGGTCAGTGGAGACGATGTGGAATTGTTTGAGAAGTTTTTAGCCATGCTGGATGAATTGGATGATGTGCAACAGGTGTATCACAATATAGAGCTTTCCTAGCAAGTTGTTGAAAAGCTAATTTACTTGATGGTTCTGATGAAGCCATAAGCAAAAAAAACCCGGCATTGCCGGGTTTTTTTTTGGATCGTTATTTTTTAGAAAAGCTGGTTTTAATTAGCCTTCTTCTTGTAAATAACGTTCACGTGAAGCATTGATTTCATTGCGGGCAGCTTCGGCATTATCCCAGCCTTCAACTTTTACCCATTTGCCTGCTTCCAGTGCTTTGTAGTTTTCAAAGTAGTGCTTGATCTGATTGATCAGCAATTCTGGCAGGTCACCAATTTCCTGTACGTGGTCATACAGCTTGGACAACTTGGTGTGAGGTACGGCAAGCAGTTTAGCGTCAACACCAGACTCATCACTCATGTTCAGTACACCCACTGCGCGGCTGCGAATCACAGCGCCAGGCATTACTGGGTAAGGCGTAACAACCAATACATCCAAGGGGTCGCCATCTTCAGACAATGTCTGAGGGATGTAACCGTAGTTGGCTGGGTAGAACATGGGGGTTGCCACAAAACGGTCGACGAAGATCGCATCGGAGTCTTTGTCGATTTCGTATTTGATGGGGTCGTGGTTGGCAGGAATTTCAATTACCACGTTAATGTCGTTTGGCAGATCGTTGCCGGCGGGAATTTTGTTGTAGCTCATGTCTTCTTTTATCTCGCAGTTGGGGATGGCAGTGGAAATGCTCATCCGTATGTTTTTGAGAACCCATGTCCCAAAGAAGCTAGGCTCCAAAGAACGTATGTTCTAAAAAAAAGTCCGGTCGGCGGTTTCCAAGAGAGGCGGGATTATACGGGTGGACTCCACTGATTGCCAATTGCACTTTGGTCTAATCGGCGCTGAAGTGCACTGATAGCCTGACAGTGGAAGATTTGATGGGTATCAAGACAGTGTTAGGTCGGTCAGTTACAATAACAGCCTCTATTTATTACCCCTCAGGATTTTAAAACCAGTGACTTCATCGCATTCCAGTGTTGGCTCCAGTTCTGTCGTCTGGGATCGTGGTTTGATCGATCGTTATGATCTGTCCGGCCCTCGGTATACGTCATACCCTACAGCTCCTCAATTTCATGAGCAATTTGGTGAGGCTGAATTGCAAAGTGCCATTGAGCGGAGCAATGCTGCAGGTAGGCCCCTGTCACTGTATTTCCACATCCCATTTTGCGTGACCGTTTGCTATTACTGTGCCTGCAATAAAATTATTACGGCCAATCGCAAACGGGCCATGCCTTACCTTGAGCGGTTAATCGAAGAAGTTGCCATGCAGGGCAGGCTTTTTGATCGCTCTCGGCCTGTGCATCAGTTGCATTGGGGTGGCGGCACACCGACCTATATCAGTGATGATGAAAAACGACTGTTGATGGCGGCCACCCGTGAACACTTTAATTTGCTGGATGATGACACCGGTGAATATTCCATCGAAATTCATCCCGGTGAGATGGATGTCAGCACGATCGCCTGTTTAAGAGAGCTGGGTTTCAACCGGTTAAGTATGGGGGTTCAGGATTTTGACCCTGTAGTGCAAAAGGCCGTTAACCGCTTTAACTCGGTAGATGAGGTTCGTGAGTTGGTAGACGCAGCCAGAGTAGAGGGTTTCCACTCCGTTAGTATGGATTTGATTTATGGCTTGCCGCATCAATCGTGGCAGACATTTACCAGTACCTTAGACAGTATTATTGATCTCAACCCCGACCGTTTGTCAGTGTTTAATTACGCCCATATGCCGCACTTGTTCAAAGTGCAAAAGCAGTTGGATGAATCGGCGCTGCCGAGCCCTGATGAAAAGCTGTTGATGATGGAGCGCATAACTGAAAAGTTACTCGATGCCGGTTATGTGTATATAGGCATGGATCATTTTGCCAAGCCGGGTGATGAATTGGCCATAGCTCAGCGAGAAGGGGTGTTACAGCGTAATTTTCAAGGGTATTCAACCCACGGAGGCTGTGATCTCGTGGCCTTTGGGGTGTCTTCGATCAGTGCCATCGACAATGTGTTTGCCCAGAATCACAAGCAAATAGACGATTACCAAGGCGCTGTTGATTCGGGTGATTTACCCGTGGCTCGGGGCTTTGAGCTGAGCGATGATGACCTTTTGCGGCAGGAAGTGATCAAGCAATTGATCTGTCACTTTGAGTTGAATTTTGCCGATATCAATAAACAGTTTGCGATTAGTTTTAAAGAGTATTTTGCCGAGGAGCTGGAGCAATTAAAGCCTATGGCAGACGACGGTTTGGTCGACATTGGTGAAGATAATATTCGAGTCAGTTTGGCTGGTCGGTTATTAATACGCCGTATTTGTATGACCTTTGACGCTTATATAAAGAAATCTACTGAGATTCGCTATTCCAAAATCATTTAGTTTTTCAAAACAGCTAAACAGAGCATTTGAATTGTCTAGTTGAGTTACCTGGCCATTTGAGTAGAATGGCGACCTCTCGATCTTTCTCATAAGAAGTTCGGGATTTTCCTAAGGGGAGGCGTAAGCCTGAGACATCTTCGGATGGACCCTTTGAACCTGATCCGGATAGTACCGGCGTAGGGATAGGACGCAACAGTATATGATGCGACAGAGTATATTGTTGAAGTAAGTATCGTTCCCTCCTCTCCATATCCGGGTCTCTTTAACCTACGTTAATGAGGCTCAACCGAATGAACACAAGCATTAAAACCAGTCTTCTGGCTTTGGCACTTTTAGTTTCTCATGGCAGCTTTGCCGCAGACGACACTGAAACATTAGCTGACGATACTGTAGAAAAAACTACAGAACAGTCCACGGAACACGCTCCAGAAGAAGCTTTTGAAGAAATAGTTGTCACGGCTGATTTCCGAGATGTCTCTCTACTGAACACTGGCAACAGCATCAGTGTCATTAATAGCAAGACCCTCGCTCGCCGTGAAGCTCACCATCTCGAACAAGTGCTCAATTTAGTACCCAATGTAAATTATTCCAGTGGCGCATCGCGAGGCCGGTTTATACAAATCCGTGGTATTGGTGAGCGTAGTCAGTTTATCGAACCCCTGAATCCCTCTGTAGGTATTCTTATTGATGGTATTGATTTCAGTGGTATTGGTGGTGCAGCCACTACGCTCGACTTACAGCAAATTGAAATTCTCAGGGGGCCACAAGGCACACTGTATGGTGCCAATGCCCTGGCTGGACTGATTAACCTGGCGTCAAATGACCCCACTGAATCATTTGAGGGTAATTTTGAAACCTCTATTGCTGAATATGAAACTCGTACAGTCAATGGTGTCGTGAGTGGCCCAGTGACCGAGAACCTGGGCTATCGTTTTGCTATTCAGCAGCATAAAAGTGATGGCTATACGGACAATGATTTTCTCAACCGTCATGACACCAACAATATTGATGAGCAGACCATCCGGGGAAAACTTAACTGGCAGGTCAATGATGAATTACAGGTAAAACTAACTGGCTTTTATATGGATGCCGATAATGGTTACGACGGGTTTTCTTTGGATAACACCCGTCATACGTTATCGGATCAGCCTGGTCATGACCGCCAGGAATCGACTGCTGTTGGCATTGAAACAACCTGGCAAGCAACGGAGCAGTTTGATGTGGTTAGCGTGGTGAGCTATGCCGGTAGTAATTTGGAATATAGCTACGATGAAGACTGGAGTTATGATGGTATTTGCTCCGGTGAGCCCTGTGACGGTTGGGCCTATTCCTCCTTTGATAACTACCTCCGTGATCGTGAAACCAGCACAGTCGATCTGCGATTGGTGTCGCGAGAAGAGGGTAAGTTCTTTGGCGACACGACTGATTGGCTGTTCGGTATCTATTATCGTGACCAAGATGAATCGCTATTGCGTGAGTACACCTATGCAGTGAGTGATTTCACCAGTGATTTTGAAACTGAAAACCATGCCATCTATGGGCAGCTGGGAAGCCAGCTCACTGATAACCTGAAACTGATCACAGGGCTACGATTGGAATACCGTGATGCAGATTATAGGGATAGTAATAATGTGGATAACGATAAAGGTGAACGCCTTTGGGGTGGTCGATTAGGCCTAGAATACAATGTTACCGATAATACTATGATCTACGGCTTAGTATCTCGTGGTTATAAAGCGGGCGGGGTGAATAGCAACCCATCTTTGGATAATTCTGTCCGGAAGTTTGATACTGAGTATATGTGGAATTTTGAAACCGGTGTTAAGGGCGACTGGTTGGATGGCACCTTGCAGGCGCAGCTAGCGTTGTTTTATCAAAAGCGTAGGAAGATGCAGGTGAAGCAATCATTGGTTGAATGCCCTGGAGAAGGCGCATGCACGTTTACTGACTTCATCGATAATGCTGAAAAAGGTGCCAACTATGGGGCTGAATTAGAGTTTACCTGGTTGGCATCGGACTTTGCCCAGTTTTACGGAAGCTTAGGGCTGCTCAGAGCAACATTTAGGGAGTATGAAAGCTTTACCCATGTGGATGTTGATCCAGAGGACCCAGTAGCGAAAGATCTTAGTGGTCATGAGCAGGCTCATGCGCCTTCTTATCAATTTGCAGTAGGTGTAGAGCTAGCGCTTACACATAACCTGACAGCTGGGTTGGAGATAGAAGGCAAAGAATCGTTCTATCTGTCACCGCGACACAACGCCAAAACTAACCGATATGAACTGGTTAATGCTCGTTTAAATTATCGGTTGGCGGATTGGGATTTATCTATTTGGGGGCGTAATCTCACGGATAAAGATGTGATTGTTCGAGGCTTTGGTAGCTTTGGTAATGATCCACGGAAGTTCTATGCTACAGAACCTTATTTCCAATATGGTGAACCTAGAATATTTGGTGCGACAGCTAAATATCATTTTTAATGGTCATGACAGTTCATAAGTAACGTGGAGGGGTAAGTATGCAATTAACGATTGATGTCAGTATGTACCCAAACCGGGAGGACTTTATTCCTCCTATCGATAGGTTTATTGAAAAAATTAATCAGTATGACGACCTGAAAATAACCACGTTTCCCACCAGTACCGTGGTGCAGGGTGACTATGAACATGCCATGAAAGCAGTGCAGGAAACGATTTCGGCCTGTTACAAAGAATTTGGCATGGCCGTTTATGTGGTGAAGTATATTCCCGGTTACGAGGCACTGTAGCTCGTGTTTGATGGGGATTCTTTGAGCTGGATAAGTTTTCAATGGGTAACCTTTGAAACCCTGGCAGTGGTATTTTCCATTGCCTATTTATTATTTGCTCTAAAAGAAAACAGCCTGTGTTGGTACTGTGCTTTTTTTAGTACGGCCATCTATGTATGGATATTTGGTGATGTCAGCCTGTACATGGAGTCCCTGCTGAATGTCTATTATCTGGTGATGGCCGTCTATGGCTGGTATCAATGGCGCAAGGGCGGGGTGAGTCATCAGGGCATTGAGATTTCCTGTTGGCCGTTGCGGCAACACGGTCTGGCTATTGCCTCGGTGATTCTTCTTTCTCTTATCTCCGGTTACCTGCTGGCTCACAATACCGAGGCAAAATTACCCTATCTGGATTCGTTCACAACCTGGGGTGCAGTACTAACCACGGTGATGGTCGCTCGAAAAATTTTGGAAAACTGGCTCTACTGGATAGTAATTGATGCTGCCTCCATCTATCTCTATTTGGATCGAGAGCTATACCAAACCGTGGCGTTATTTGTCCTGTATGTGATTCTGGCCGCCGTGGGTTACTTCTCCTGGAGGCGACGTTATTTGGGGCAGGCATTAGTTCGGACTGAAAACGTTGAGCAGGTCAGTTCTTGAATAGGGTAGAGATACTACTAGAGCAGACACTGTCAGGCTGGCAAAGCTGGTCTGCTTCAAAACCTGTTGTGATTGAGCCACTAGAAGGAGGCCGAACGAATCACTCTTTTTTGGTTGAAGCAGGCTCACAGCAGGTTGTTGTCAGAATCAATGCAGAGAATGGCCAGAGTCTGGGTATTGACCGTCAGCGGGAAGCTGACATTCTTTCTTTGCTCCAGCCCGTGGGCTGTGTTCCAGAAATACGCTTTATGAATGATCAGGTGTTGATTAGCGAATTTATCGCTGGTCACCAATGGACTGGTGATCACTTAAAAAGTACCGATAACTTTGAAAAAATTACTCAACTATTAAATAAAATTCAGGCGATTCCACTACCCGAAAATAGCCAGAGGCGCAGTTACGTTGATTACTGTCAGCACTATATTCAACAGTTGCCTGAATCACGTCAGGCATCAGAAAAAAGCATTATTAAAGAATTGATATGTGTAGCTGAGCAGGTTGACCAGAGCAGTTGGGCGCCGGTTATCAGCCACCACGACTTGGTACCAGAAAACCTGATTGAAACGGAACAAGGGGTGTTTTTATTGGACTGGGAATATGCGGCATATGGGCACCCAGCAATAGATTTTGTCAGGCTTTATGGGGGTGATTATTCACATCCTATTACTGGACAAGTACTGCTTCTACAACAAGGAGTAGATGAACTTTGGTCCTTAGTGCAAGGTTAATTATTGCATTAACCTTGGCTTTCCTCCTCTTCTTCTCCCTCCTTCGGACTAACCAGTCTGCCAAAGATGATTCCGAGTTCAAACAATAACCACATGGGTACCGCCAGAAGGGTTTGAGAAATAATATCTGGTGGTGTTAGTAACATACCTAGTACAAAACACAGCACAAATACATAGGGCCGCTTCTTAGCCAAATTATTTGGCTCTACCGCACCCACCCAAGAAAGAATGACCACCGCGATAGGAATTTCAAAGCTGAGACCGAAGGCAAAGAATAGCTTGAGAACAAAATCCAGGTAGCTGCGAATATCGGTCATCACCGCCACCCCTTCGGGGCCGATACTGGTGAAAAACATAAATATCAACGGGAAAACAGCGTAGTAGGCAAAGGCCATACCGCCGTAGAACAATACGATGCTGGAAAAAAACAAGGGTAGAACGATTTTCTTTTCACGCTGATACAGTCCCGGTGCCACAAACGCCCAGACTTGATAGAGGATGTAGGGCATAGCCGCAAATAAAGATAGAACCAGCGTCAGTTTAAAGGGGGTGAGAAATGGCGATGTTACATCCGTGGCAATCATTGAGGATGTTTCAGGCAGCTGTAATCTCAATGGCTCTGATACGTAGAGATAGAGTTCGTTGCTGAAAGCAAATAGCCCGATAAAAATGATCAGTACAGCGACCAAGCATCGCAGGAGTCGATTTCGCAATTCAAGGATATGTGCCATCAGTGGCTGGCTGTGTAGTTTACTGTCAATCATTGCTGGTTTTCGTCAGATTCTGGCTTGTTGCCAGAAGTGTTATTAGGTGGGTTGTTAGGCGTATCGCTCATAACATCTTCGAGTTCAGATTTGCTGGACTTGAGATCACGCAAAATCTGCTCGTTGTGAAGCTGGCGCTTAATGTCATCCATGCCCACTTCGTTTTCTAGTTCTTTGCGAACCGCTGCAAATGCTTGCCGTGTTCTTCCAATCCAAAGGGTGATAGTCCGCACGGCTTGAGGTAGGCGCTGGGGGCCCATGACCACCAGGGTGATAGCTGCGATAAGTAACAACTCCATGAAGCCGATATCAAACATGGATTAACAAGCCTGCGGTGCTATTCATAGGGAGAGCTTTCGGTAGAAAGGCTTTCTGAGAGGGGGAGACATCACAAGTTTTATTCTGCGGAGTCTTTTTTGTCCGCAACTTGTTCCGTCGTATCGGAGGACGTCTCTTCCGATTTTTCATCAGACTCATCGCTAGATGAGGATTCCTTGAAGCCTTTTATAGCGCCACCGAGATCGGAGCCAATATTGCGTAATTTTTTGGTGCCAAAAATTAGCGCAACAATCACTAGAATAATTAATAATTCCTGCCAGCCAAAGCCCATAAGTCTGTCTCTTTTTTACGTCACTGAAACTACATGACATTTACATGAATTGGTTTGTTTAAGTTTGGTTGCGCCGGGCCTTTTCTTCAAGGCCTGATAAATCGAACCGGCGCTCCAGTTCATCCAGGACTGATTGTGCATTCTCACCCAAGTGCGAGAGCATCACTAATGAGTGAAACCATAAATCAGCTGTTTCATAAATTAGCTTGCCTGTTTCACCACTGAGTTCGGCGTCACGTGCTGCCAGAATGGTTTCAATGCTCTCTTCACCCACTTTCTCAAGGATTTTATTCAATCCCTTGTGGTGGAGGCTGGCAACATAGGATTCCTCTGGTGAGGATTGCCTGCGGGCTTCCAGTACTTCGCACAGTTTATTTAATACATTGTCGCTCATGAATACGCTTCTTTTCTCACGAATAAATGTCCCCGGGGTTTTTCAGGACTGGATCGACGGTATGCCATTCACCATCGCGCAGTACCCGGTAAAAACAAGATTCTCTGCCAGTGTGACAGGCGATGCCGCCTATTTGCTCAATTTGTAGCACGATCACGTCAGCGTCGCAGTCAAGACGGATTTCTTTTACCTGTTGCACATGGCCGGATTCTTCACCTTTGCGCCATATTTTTTTACGCGAACGAGACCAATAAATGGCCCTGTGTTCTTTTGCGGTGAGTGACAGTGCTTTTCGATTCATCCAGGCCACCATTAACACCCTGCCAGTGTTTGCATCTTGTGCCACGGCAGGGAGTAACCCGTCTTCATTCCAGGTGATTTCATCGAGAAAGTTAGTCATGGGCGATATTATGACAGTTATGGCTATAGGGGCAATAATTATAGGGGCAATATGGGTTTTCGGTAGTATGGCAGCTGAGGTTAAGCGAAGAATGAGATTATAGTATTTATCTCAGCATCAACAGTAGCATACCCAAACCGGCCAGAATTAGACTGCTGACAGGCATTTGTTGGGCAGTTTCTGCCCAGTGTGGAAAGGCTATACCCAGACCTCCGCCAATCAGTGCAGCACCAGTCCAGGTTTTTAACCGGCTTTTTGGCACCACAGAAGGGTTATGTTGCATCGTATGGCGGGGCTTATGGTCACCAGCTTGAAGCCTTTCTAGTGTTTGAAATACCAGTTGAGGGACTTGAGGGAATTGTTCCAGCCACTCTGGACCATGTCGTTTGAGCTGTTCCATCAGGGCATTGGGTTTGAAGCGTTCCTTCAGCCAGCGTTCCAAAAATGGGTGAGCGGTCGCCCATAAGTCGAGATCCGGGTAGAGCTGCCGTCCCAAACCTTCGATATTGAGTAGGGTTTTTTGTAGCAGTACCAGCGATGGTTGTACTTCCATATCAAAACGACGGGCAGTGCGGAACAGGTTAACCAGAAGTAACCCGAAAGATATCTCTCGCAGAGGCCGCTCAAATATGGGTTCACAAACGGTGCGAATGGCCGAGGTGAAATCACCTACATTGGTGTTTTCAGGTACCCAGCCAGATAGTACGTGGAGCTCAGCGACCTGACGATAGTCACGGCGAAAAATGGCCAGTAGGTTGCGGGCCAGATAATACTGATCAGCCTCGGTCAGAGTGCCGATAATGGCGCAGTCCACAGCCAGATATTTCGGCTGGTCAGGCTCTGTGGCATCGACAAAGATATTGCCGGGGTGCATGTCGGCATGGAAAAAGTTGTGTTCAAACACTTGGGTGAAGAAAATTTCTACACCACGCTCGGCCAGTACTTTGAAGTTGGTGTTGTGTTGTTGCAGTGTTTCTACATCGGTGACGGGGATGCCATAAATACGCTCCATCACCATCACTTTTTCATTGGTGTGTGACCAGTGAATCTCTGGCACATAGAGCATGGGTGAGCCATCAAAATTACGCCGTAACATGGAGGCGTTACCGGCTTCCCGTTGTAGGTTAAGCTCATCAAAAATAGTATTTCGATAGTCGCTAACCACTTCGGTTAAGCGCATCCTGCGACCATCAATAGTATTGGCTTCCAGCCACTTGGCCATGGAGGACATCAGCTTAATGTCCTGCTCAATGGTTTTTTCAATACCGGGTCGAATGGCCTTAACAACCACCTCATGGCCATCGGGTAGCACGGCGGCATGGACCTGAGCTACCGAAGCTGAGGCCAGCGGTTCACGGTCAAATTGTAGAAACAGGTTGTCGATACTGTCGCCCAAAGCCTCTTCTACAATAGCGACAAACTGATCTTTGTCGAAGGGTGGGACATTGTCTTGCAGGTGATCCAGCTCGTCACAGATGTCAGCGGGAATCAGGTCCGGGCGGGTAGAGAGCAGCTGCCCAAATTTGATAAAAATCGGGCCCAGATCTTCGAGGGCACATCGGAGCCGTTCCCCGCGCGGTTGTTTTGGCGCAGGTAATAATTTATTGGCTTTGAGTAACAGCCTGGCACCCCGGGGTAATTTCTCTTGATCGAGAAATGTATCCAGCCGATAGCGGGTAGCAATGCGGATAATGGTGGCTAGTCGGTTAATTCGTGACACGCTCAGCTATCCTCATTCTCTTGTTTGTTCGTACCGGGTTTATTAGTACTTTGCTTATCCAACTGGACCTTTAATTCGGCTTTCAATTTATTGATCCGTACAGCCAACCGATCCACGTCATTGGCCATGTGTTTGACTTCAGTTGTAAAGTTATCCACTTCACTTCGACTGGGGGTCAGGCGGACTTCTTCCTGGCTGAATTCTGCGGCAGCAGTACTGGCTCGTTCAGCCACATGTTGTTGCCAGTTGGCCGAGGAGCGTAGGGCTTCACCAACCAAGTGAGCGGGTACGTCGCCAATTAACTGAGCCAAGGCTGCTTCCCAGTCTACATCCAGGTTTTTCAAAATCTTCTTAATTTGACGGAGTAGATCATGATCTCCGCGAACTTCAACACCGGTGTCGAAAAAGGACACGCGGTCCTGACCATCAGTCGCCAGTGAAGCCAGTGATAGGGCGCTGCCTCGTAAGGTGGTATCTGGTTCGCCTTCATATTGGGCCATCAAGGTGATGTCTTTTTCACTGTGTACAGCATAAAAGGTCAGGGGGGGAAGCGTGCACTCTACCGCCAATACTTTACTGGCTAGTTCACCAATGGCATTTTGTGTGGCCGGGTCATATTCAAGCGCCTTGTTAATGGCGGCTTCAACACCCATTAAGGCGGTGCTTTGCAGTGCCTTTAACGGGTCGTTTGAGAGGAAATCAAAAATCAAGCTTTGAAACCCCGGTGCAGGGCAACAATACCACCCGTCATATTGTGGTATTCGGTATTCACAAAGCCTGCTTCATCCATCATGCCTTTCAGGGTTTCCTGATCGGGGTGCATGCGAATGGACTCAGCCAGGTACTGGTAGCTCTCCGTATCGTTGGCCACCAGCCCACCAATTTTTGGGAGTAGGTTAAAGGAGTAGAAGTCGTAGGCTTTTTTGAGCAGACCGTTAGACGGCTTTGAAAATTCCAGAACCAATAAACGACCACCGGGTTTTAGAATCCGGTGCATAGAGCGCAGTGCCAAATCTTTATCAGTGACATTACGCAGACCAAAGGCAATGGTGATGCAGTCAAAGGTGTTGTCCGGGAAGGGTAGGTATTGGGCATCGGCTTGGGCGTAACGCACATTCCCAGCAACACCGTTATCTACCAGTTTGTCGCGACCGACTTTCAACATAGAATCATTGATATCTGCCAGAACCACTTCACCCGTTGGCCCCACCAGCCTGGAGAACTTGGCGGTAAGGTCACCGGTACCACCCGCAATGTCAAGCACTCGATGTCCACGCCTTACACCAGAAAGTTCAATGGTGTAGCGTTTCCATAGGCGATGAACACCACCAGACATCAGGTCATTCATCAGGTCGTATTTCCCTGCTACCGAATGAAAAACATCCGCTACTCGGGAGGCTTTTTCCTCAACGGGAACGGTTTTGAAACCGAAATCGGTGGTTTTGTCGTCTGTCATAGCCGTGTTGTTGCCTGCCATCGTTCTAACATTAAGCCCTAAAACTGGGTTTTTAGAGGCCGACATTGTACACCGACCGGTGGCAGGTGTCCTCGTGACAGAGAGGGTGATTCAGGGTTTCCCTGACTAGGGTCATGAAAGGGCGGCGACCATCAGTCGGGTGAGTTTATATACCGTTCGCGTTTAGACTGTTTCAGTTGGTTAAGGTCAACAATGATGAGCCCATCAACACAGTTAGCAAAGTTAGCATCGATATTGAAACCGGCAAATTGTACTCCACCAGGTTCGTAGACTTCGGTGTATTGCTTATACAGGGTTTGAAGCGATAACCCAGAGTATGCAGTCGCTGTCGGATCGAATACCTGGGTAGCGGAACAGGTCCCATCCATGGTATCCCGGCCTTCCAGAATGGTGTAACTTTTACCAGAGCAGCTGTTCTGTAAGTAATAGGCCGTGCCGATACCGGAGAGTCCCGCTCCAACGATTACAACATCAGTGATCATATCGTCACAGTATTCAGTTGTCACAGCGTAACCTTCCAGCGTAATCGTCCGGTTTTAGTTTCAGTGTTAGTTAAGGCTGGCTGTAGCCATCTTCCCGGATCAAATCGATCGCTTTTTCAATACCCAGCTCTTCAATGGGCGATGCCAAATAATAGGGTAAATCCACAGCCTTTTCACTCAGTTGGACAATCTTGCCATCCTGCAGTCGTTCAATCACTGAGTGGAGTGTTTCTTCCAAATTAGCGGGTACTTGTTGATACCGGTTACCCATGTAATCCACCAACTCCTGAATGGTATGTTTGCCATCAGCGAGGGATACGACAATACCCATCCATTCATCCAGAGGCGAGGTGGTTTCAGGTTGATGAATGTCTGCCAAGGCGACCTGGTTATCTTTGCGGGTGAAAATAGCCGTACGGTAAAAAAACTGTGTGTTATCCATAGGTCGAATCATTTGTGCTCTATAAGGTTTAAGGCAATGTAGCTTTAAGACAGATACAAGGGCTTAATCTAACTGGAAAACTGGCGATAAACCACGGATTTTGAACAAAAGTTACCTGTTGTTGGTCATAGATCAACGAGAACCCTGCTAGGTATTTATTTTGGTGCTGTTTGTCATTTCTCAGTATTGCCATCCTTGCAGGGCTCGCTTTTCAGTGATTTGTAATAGGAATATACTTCGGCACCCTTTGAATACATGTAATGCATGGGTAGACATAGGTCTTCGATAGAGATGAAAAGCCGGCCATGCTTCGTGTATGTTTGTGATTAAGTTATAAGGACTATCTATGAAATATTTAAGCCTCTTTATTGGACTGATGTTCGCCTCAGTTTCATTTGCCAGTACGCTAGAAGAGGGATATGAGGCTGTTAGAAGTGGAAAGTTGGAAGAGGGATTCGCCATTCTGTCGCCATTGGCAGAAAAGGGCGGTGCAGAAGCTCAGTATGGTGTTGCGATTCTGCACAAAGAGGGGTGGGGTACTGACAAAAATCCGGAAAAAGCCCTTGAGTACTATGAAAAAGCAGCGGAGCAGGGGCACATCAATGCCATGTTTTATACAGCCTCAGCCTATCAATCTGGTGAAGGTGTGACACAGGACTATACTGTGGCGGCCAAATGGTATGAGCAAGCAGCAAACAAAGGCCACGCTCCGGCAATGTATGGACTGGGAAGTTTGTACTATAACGGGTTAGGTGTAGAGAGGAATGATGCCGTGGCCGATACTTGGATTAACAAATCAGCAGATGCAGGATTTTCCCTTGCTATTGCATTTTTAGAGCAGCGACTTATGAAATGAGTGGTTTGCTAACCTGTTATTAAGTGGCTAATCATGCGGAGTTTTCAAAACCTAAAAGCGGCAGAATCTCGAAGGATGCGATACATTCTTTTGGCTTATCTTATCGCTGGTTTTGTTGGCCTTAGCCTTGGTGCCATTCTTTATGCTGTGACTGACTATGCTGTGACTGAAGTGCGCCTTACTACAACCGTCACAATATTTCTTGCGGCAAGCCTTGCCCTATTAACAGCTTATTTTTTGGGTAAGAAGCTTGTAGAACTCGTCGGTAAAAAAGTGAAGGTTGCGTGTCCCATGTGTAACGCTCCCGCATTGGAAGAAAACCACAGGCTTCAGTGCCAGCTCCCTGAATATGAATGCAAACGTTGCAATAGTGTTTATAGGGGTGGGACTTTGATGGAAAAAGAAAGCCCCTGAGTTTCTTCCGGGGCTTTTTTGACCTTAAGGATTCAGGTTGTTATGCCGCTTGTAGCACAGACACTTTATCTTCCAGATAGCTAATAATCTCGGAAGATTCATACATCCAGCGAACCTCACCAGTATTCTCTTCAATTCTCAGGCAGGGCACCTTGAGCTTCCCTCCGCCCTCTACCAGCTCTTTTTTACTGCTTTCACAGCGTTTTGCATCGACGGTTTGGATGTTTAAGCTATTCCGCTTCATTGCTCGGCGTACTTTGACGCAAAAAGGGCAGGCAGGGTATTGATACAATGACAACCCGACAGTCTGCTGGTCGATGGTTGCCTGTAACGCCGCTTCTCTCTTGATGCTTCTGGGGGTGAAAACCCAGTTAAAGAATAAAATCAGTGAGCCTACAACCCAGCGAACTATTTTGATCACAATCTGCATTACAACGCCTATATAAAAAAGTGAAAAATCATTACCTACCGTATCAGCCATGCATTCAGTGAGATTTCACCAAGCTAATCCGATACTAAGGTGGTGGATACATAATAAAAATGGAGCGGAGTACGAGATTCGAACTCGCGACATTCAGCTTGGGAAGCTGACACTCTACCAACTGAGTTAACCCCGCATTAAGGCGCACATGATAGCTAACATTGCGATAAATACCAGTCGAACAGAAGCCTTGTTGTTTAATGGGGGCCGCGACCCTGTTTGAGCTGGGGCAGATGTTGATATTAGGTGCCGATATTAGATGTTGTTATCGGACCAGACTGCAAGTTCATTACCGCTAGGTTCCAAAAAGTGAAAACGGCTGCCGCCGGGAAAGGAAAATAGTGGCTTTACAATCAACCCTCCAGCCTTCTCTACTTTTTTCTGGGTTGCCTCAATATCTTGGCTATAGAGCACAACCAGGGCCGCACCATGTTCACTTGATGACTTCAGAGGTGATTTAAAGAAGCCGCCATCAATGCCTTGATTCGAGAATGCAGTGTACTCTGGCCCGTAGTCTATAAATGACCAGTTAAAGGCGGTTTCAAAGAAAGACTTCGTTGCCTGAAGATTACTCGCAGGAAATTCGACGTAATTTATCTTTTCATGTTCATTCATGGTGTCACTCTTTAGTCTCGCTCTGTAGTGTCAGCCCAATTGGAAGGAAAACGGCTTCCTTGTCAGTATAGAATGCCTCATCTATTGTGGCCCTTATGCTAAAATCTCGCCCTTAGGCCACCTCGACCAACTCCATCTAATCGGTAACGACGCTAACCATTATGCTACGACTCAGCGACCTACAATTACCTCTCGACCATACTGATGATGACATGCATAAAGCCATTATTAGTACGTTGCACATAACGGAGGATGAGTTACAGGGTTTTACGCTGTTTAAACGGAGCGTTGATGCCCGAAAAAAACACAATATCAAGCTGATCTATCAGTTTGAGGTGGCGTTAACCGATACCGCGGAACAGCGTGTGTTGGAGCAGTTCGCCAACCAACCATTTGCACGTCCAAGCCCCGATACCAGCTATCAGTTTGTTGCCGAGGCTGTGGAAAACTTTCCTGTGGATACCCAGCAACGCCCTATTGTGATTGGCTT
>MAAC01013535.1_pt1 | contig 25676 bp, 24 predicted proteins | sample 1115981 | NCBI WGS metagenome assembly MAAC01 (sample SAMN04961126, study PRJNA320927) | seawater metagenome | isolation source: sample BD02T64 sea water enriched with oil for 64 days | place: USA:Gulf of Mexico | collected 2013-07-27
TTTGTTTAAGCTTGAAGGAACAGATATTCGCATTACAAGCATGAGCACGATGAAGGCGGGAGCGGAGCTGACCAAACTTGGTATTCCCTTATTAGATATGCTTGATATTGTTAGCATGATGCGTGGCAATGTAGAGCGTGTTGCCAATGAATTGGTAAAACTGGTTGCTGATAATGTATTGGAACCATTTGATGAAGGGGAGTTGCCACCCAAAGAAGAGCTGCCTAGGATTGCTGAACTTATTTGGCGTTTGCGGCCTTTAGCAGAAATTGCGGTAAAAGCAGAGCTGGCAAGAGCGATGGAAAAAGCGGCGACTCAGTTTTTAGCTGATAAGCTGGAGATGATCATGCAGAACATTTCAACCGAACCGCCGAGCGGCACAACAAAACCCGATAATGAGTAATAAGAGTAGGGTTTATCGACCAATCCATTTAAAGGATGATGTGACCAGGTTTTGATAGGCAACGGGCATGCTGCGTTGCATCAAGTCTAGAATTGTGGCATCGGGTCCAATTAGCACTCGACGTTTATTCTTTAATACGCCTTTTAAAATGGTATTTGCTGCCTGTTCAGGTGTTGTCATAAATAGGGATTCAAATTTATTTCTCATATTCTCTGACGTAGCATCCCCTGTTAGGGTTTCCATGCTAGTGCTCATTCGAGCATTGCGAGCAATGTTTGTTTTAATCCCGCCAGGGTGAATGCTTGTTGCCGATATATTCCCGCCTTCAATGTCTAATTCTTGACGTAGGGATTCTGTGAACCCCCGTACCGCAAACTTTGACATGTTATATCCGCTTTGTGTTGGCTGGGAAAATAGGCCAAAGACACTGGATACATTAATAATATGCCCTTCTTCATTGGCTTTTTTTATGTGAGGTAAGAAGGCTTTTGTTCCATACAGAACCCCCCACATATTTATATCAATAATCCATTCATAATCGGAATATTCGGTTTCCTGAACCGTTCCACCAAGAGCAACCCCTGCATTATTAAAAACTAGGTTAACTTTACCGTGATCTTTGGCGACGTTGTCTGCCCATTGGTGCATCGATTCTCGATCGGCAACATTGACTAATGCACTGGATATCTGAATGTTTACATTCAGGGATTTTATCTCGTTTACTGTGTTCGCGAGACCAGCAACGTCAACGTCACTTAATGCTACGTTGCAGTTCCGTTTTGCAAGTTCAATAGCAAGGGATTTTCCTATTCCTGATGCGGCACCTGTAATAGCTGCGACTTTACCGTCAAAGGTTTTCACTTAATATTCTCCTGATCGAATTAATGGTAGCGTTTTATGAAACGGGTCATCTTATTTATGTCTCGGTTCGCCTCTGGTACAAAAGGAACCATAATAGGCCATACATGAAATACCCCTGAACGTGCCAACCATTCTATTTTGACCCCGGCCTCTTCGGCTCGATTTTTGACCTTAAGCGCGTCACCATAAAGCACTTCATCTTTACTAACAGTTATCATTATTGGAGGTAATCCTTCAAAGTTACCTTTTGCGGGAGATGCGTAGGGGTGGTCTCTGTCCGACTCGTTAGGAACATATGTCTTGATAACATTACGAACAAAATCAGCGGTAAGCATTGCGTCGGTTTTACAATGCTTTTCAATCAACTGTTGATCTGGAAAACAACATGAACCTGGCGACATGGTTATCGCACATCGTGGCATGGGCAATTTACAGTCTTTTATTTGTAGTAATGTTGATAGCGTTAATCCTCCTCCGGCAGAGTCACCTGCGATAACAATGTTTGATGCGTCTTTTCCTTGTGAAAGCAAGTACTGGTATGCTTGTAAGCAGCGATCAGATGCAGCAGGGAAAGTGTGTTCTGGAGCAAAGGGATAGGTTGCTAAAAATACTTCTGCATTGAGTTTTTTGGCCAATCGCGATGCAAAGTTGTGATAGGTTTTTGTTCGTCCACCAACAAAGGCGCCTCCGTGAAAATATAATACCGTTATTTCTGGTTTTTTTACGGTTACCCGCTCTCCCCGAAATTCATGGGTATTGATTTTGTGTACTCGAATATCTTTAGGGATAAGCGTAATGTTTGGTATGTTATTGAAAACAAACTTAAGGTGTTTAACGGTCTGTTGTTGGTCCAGACCCTGTCTTTTTATGGAGTTTCTAGACACCAATTGAAAAACGTTAGATTGTAGACTCATGATAAGATATCTCATTAAAAATGAGACGTAACAATATTGTTACGTCGAGTATAGATTGAAATGAAATGAATAGAGAAAATCTAGATCTATCAAAGTGTGGTTGCTATTGATGGTTGTGTTATGCAGCCGATTTTTCGTAGTTAATGTCTGCCTTCTCTGCAAATGCATCGATATTGTTGAAGAGATAGCGGTTGTCATTTTGCCAAGGGTGAAAACCTGGGCGAAAATATTTAACTAACTCCAACATGATTTTTCTTAACGCTCCCGGTTTCGTCCACAAGTATTGAAAACACTTGTACCAACCTTTGAAGCCGCTTTTTTTATCTGATTTTCGAACAAGGTTAATATGGAAAGGAATTACTAAACTCCAAAAAACCATATGAGCAATAACATGAGTGACAACTCGAACGCCGTAGGTGTATGGGTTGTTTGGCATAACGCTATTCCAAACATCAAAGGCGACACCTTTGTGTTCGATTTCTTCCATTGCGTGCCAGAGCCAAACGTTCTTAAAGTTCTCCTCAGCGCCCTCCATTAATGCAGGGTCTTTAAGTAAGACCTCTCCTAGGCTTGCCGTAAGATGTTCTAAAGCCATGGTAACCGCTAATTGAACATGTTTAGGTACGTATTTTTGAACGTTTTTTAGTAACTTTTCCACTCGCATCATGTATGCATCAACGGGGAATCCTGCGTCTATAAGGGCTTGGTTATAAACTAAATGCTCACGTGTGTGCATTGCTTCTTGACCGATGAATTGATGTATCTCTTTTTTAAGCTGTTCGTCTTCAATATCATCACGGTAGTTACGAATACTGTCGATAAAAAAGCGTTCGCCCGCAGGAAAGAATATTGAAAGGGCGTTCATAAACTGTGTAAAGGGCACACCTGCTGGATTCCAGTTATCGGCGTCTTCTTTGGATAGTCGGAATTTAAGATTCCTACGAACGGGTTCCACCATGTTTTTAAATGTAACTTTACTCATATTAAACTCCTCCAATGAAGCAGAAAAGGCTGCCTTCATACGCGCCCTTTGTTTATGTGACATTATTGAATGTCTCATAGCCGTAGGTTTGTATCAAGTAATTGTTGATATTATTATCAAATAGTAAAAATAATCGTTAAATATCAATGGGTTGTTGTTTTGTAGAAAAGGAGAGATGGCCAGAAGAGGGTTGGCCATCAGCTTTATGCGGATTGTTACAGCCAAATCCCGTTAGCTTGAGAGGCCTGTCCGTATATTATTGAATAGCCCTTTAGGCTTTGCCTCTGTGCTTTCGGAAAATCGAAGTATGCCATCGTTAATCTGGCTGTATTTGAGAATGGGGATATCGTGGAAGTAATCTTGAACGACTTTCCAGGGGGTAGAGTTTCCTTGGCGAGGGAGCTTGTCAGCAGCCCGAACGACGTAACCAGACTGCAAGTCTAAAAATGGTCCAGTAGATATATCTGTTGCTTTAGCTTCTGGCACGCAGAATGAAATGCCTTCTTTTTCCATGTGATTTAAGAGCCTACAGGTAAACTCATTAACCATGTCGGCTTTTAATGTCCAGGATGAATTGGTGTAGCCGAATATCATCGATAAATTGGGTAATCGGCTTAGCATTGCGCCTTTGTAGATCAAAGACTCGGAGATTTTTATGTTTTTGCCATCAACCGTAGGGGTGATTCCCCCCAGCATCTGTAAATCCAAGCCTGTGGCTGTCACGATGATGTCGGCATCTAGGACTTCACCAGAGGTTAATAAGATACCTGTTTCTGTAAACGTTTTAATGGTGTCAGTAACTACAGAGGCTTTCCCTTCTTTAAGTACCTTAAATAAGTCTCCGTTTGGCACTGCACATAGGCGCTCCTCCCAAGGGTTATATGTGGGGGTAAAGTGCTTCATGTCGAAGTCTGGCCCTAATTGTTTTTTAGTAACAGCCAACAGTAGACTGCGCATCGTTTTGGGCCGGTGCTTCGATAATTTATACACCGCGCGCTGTATGCCAACATTCCTGGTGCGAGCCATTTTATATACAAGTTTCTCAGGTAAAAATTTTCGTAGCTGGACGGAAAGAATGTCTTTTTCTGGAACCGTAGCGACATAAGTGGGTGAGCGTTGCAGCATGGTTATGTGAGAGGTGGCATTTGACATTGCTGGGATCAGTGTTACTGCGGTGGCTCCGCTACCGATAATGACGACTTTTTTATCTGTGTAGTCAATATCGCTGCTCCACTTTTGAGGGTGGACGATCTGCCCCTTATAGCTATCTACACCAGGGAAATTAGGGGTAAAGCCAGCATCGTAATTGTAGTATCCGGTACACCCAATTAAGTAATTGCAGGTGAAGATCTCTTGTGTGCCGTCTTCTTCTTGCTCTGTTGTTACAGTCCATAAAGCTTTTGGGGTAGACCAACTAACGGATGTCACTTTTCTTCCATAATGAACGTGATCATCAAGCTTGTAATCTGCAGCGGTTTCTTTGATGTAGTTAAGTATTGACCCCCCGCTTGCAATGCTCTTTTCTTCTTTCCAGGGTTTAAACGAGTAACCCAGAGTAAACATGTCAGAGTCGGAACGTATTCCTGGGTAACGAAATAGATCCCAGGTTCCCCCCATAGAGGCGCGCCTCTCAATCAGAGCAAATGATTTCCCAGGGCATTTTCGGCGTAACTGTGCCGCGGCTCCTATGCCGGAAAGGCCGGCTCCAATGATTAATACATCCAAATGTTTGTTATTCATAAGTCAAACTCCAGGCTGTTGGGCATACCTCCCATGACAGTGGGAGTGGTTAGGTGAGCAAATATAAAACAACTTTATCAGATTTATGTTGCATGAATCAATGTAACATTATTTAATGTCACATTGTGTCGAGGTGATAATGTTGCATTTTGCATAATTTGGGTCGCGTAATAGCTTATGCCGACAGCAAAAGTGTTAGTTAGGTGTCATTTATCGTTGCAAATTGAACTCACGGTTTAACAGACGTTAGGAGTAGAGGTAATCATGAGAAAATCTATCATGCCCACCCGTAGAAGTATCCAGTTTAAGCTGCCAGCTAAACGAATAACAAATTGGCATAGGGACGGAGTCAATATATCTCAATATATGAATACAATGAGTATTTTCCTTCCCGTTGGAGAACGTTTTTTTATCGATTCTGTACGCCATTTTCGTGATCAAATAAAGGATCCTGAATTACAAAAAGCGGTCACTGCATTTATTGGTCAAGAAGCGATGCATGGCCGCGAGCACGAGGAGTTAAATGATCTATTAGAAAATACGAATACACCTGCGAAGAAACAGGAAGAGATTGTTACAAAACTGCTTAATTTTGGGAAAAAAATATTACCGGCAGAACATCAGTTAGCAATAACGATAGGTCTTGAGCATCTTACTGGATTGCTGGCGAATGCCTTATTAAAAACACCAGAAAATGTAGAAGGGTCTGACCCAAATTATGTTGCTATGTGGAACTGGCATGCACTTGAGGAAACTGAGCACAAGGCCGTTGCTTATGATGTGTACCTAGAGGTAATGGATCGTTCTCTTAAAAGTTATATGATTCGCTCTTTTTGGTTAGCGGCTGCAACCGGTGTTTATTTCTCACTTCAATATCCTTTTTACATCGAGAATGTTCGACGAGAAAACGCACTGCTTGATGTTGGCCAGTGGCGCAGTGCCCTTAGTTTTTTATGGGGAAAAAAGGGATTGAAAAGTCAATGTGTGGTGGATTGGCTTGATTGGTTTCGCCCCGGTTTCCATCCCTGGGATCATGATAACGAATATCTTCTAGCGAAATTTGATGAGTTGTTGGGGGAGTTCACCAATACGCCGCTTAAGTCTGCAGCGTAAATTTAGCTTGATGTACAGATAGAGGTCGCGGTATGTGGCCTCTTTTGATTTTTTCATGAATGAAAAATAAAAATATCAAAAAAAATCAGATTATGGAGCAGTAATGTAGCACCGATAAAGGACAAAATAAAAGCTGTTAAAAAACCGAAGAAAATCCCTAGATGCAGAGTTGAGCATTTAGCTGAATGCGCGAGGGATAAGAATATTATTTGCAAGGATGAATATGATTTTCTGTCAGCCGTTACCTCAGCATGCTTGGCTGCTATTGAGGTTGATATATTTACGCCTGAGGAGTTTGTCGGAACAAACCCACATGGAGTAACTGCTAGATGTGATTGAGAAAATGGTAGCGCCATTGGCCCTTACTTTTATATAGGTTTCATCCATTCGCTAGCGATCACCTGGTCGTTTCTTCTTTCCATGGAAGGACTTTTCTAACAACGGCGCGTAGTGAACAACCCATCGATTCAATGTACTATGATCAATCTTGAGACCACGCTCTGCCATCACTTCTTCAATGTTACGATAGCTCAGCGGCTAAGAACAGTAAATCAATAACTTATAATCAAAGTGTCATTTGCAGCGGGGATGTCCCCAGAACCCCTAGGTGGAAGTAACTAAACAATGATTACCTTCGATAGTGCAGTATTGCAACTAAAGCGAACGCTCAATGAATTTGGCGCCGGCAACCATAGTGATATTGATTTAATTATAGGTCATTGCCAATTGGTTGAATTTCCTGCTAAGAATTATCTTCACGATGTTAATGCGATCGCTACGCACATCTTCTATATTTGTGAAGGATTGGCTCGAATTTATTACATTACGAAAGATGGCAAAGAATATAACAAGACTTTTGGAGAAGAAGGCATGTTATTGGGGGCTATCCAATCGGCGGTGGGGGCTGAACCTTCACGCTATTATATTCAAGCGTTGGAGCCGGTTGTCGCGTTGACATTACCCATTGATCAATTAAATCGGCTATATCAGGAGTCCATCGTTTGGGCCAATTTGGGACGCAAGACTATGGAATCACTTGCGGTTCGGAAAGAAAAACGTGAGGCTCAATTTCTCCTTGATTCCGCTGAAAGCCGCTATCGCCAATTTTTGGAAGATTCTCCTCAGTTGGCCTCTCGTCTTCCTCTCTACCATATTGCGTCATATCTTGGGATCACAGATGTTGCACTTTCGAGAGTGCGACGAAAGGTTATTTCGCAATGATTAATCTATCCATGTATTCTAAACCTAGGTTAAGGACTCTCGTCTGATCGTTTGCTAATCTCAGCGTTATCGTGAATCAAAAAAAAAAGGACATGAGATAATGCTTGCGTCAATGATTGCAAAATACAAAGTAAAAAATAGCTTTTCAGCGTTGAATAATCATGATCTGAAATCCCTCAGTGGTGATTGGGATGATGATATTAGGTTTATGTATCCTGGATCACTTTCTATCAGTGGAACTATTGCCGGTAAGCTAGATGTCAGTAAATGGTTCGATAATATGATGACTCAATTTCCCGAGATTCATTTTACGGTTAATCATGTTTGCGCTGAAAACTTGTTTGATATGACGGGGACGAACAATCTAATTGCCCAGTGGAGTGTAAAGCTTACAAATAAGTCGGGTGTAATGGTCGAAAATATCGGTGTAAATTTAATTAAAATTCGTAAACGAAAAGTAGTAGAAATACGTGATTTTTTCTACTATCCAGAGCGATTGCATATAGGCTGGGAAGAACAGGATGCCGCAGAGGGTCGCACTTTCATCTAGGTGTCGTTGGGTTCAACTGGTGTCATGTGACACCAGTTGAACCATTTTTTGTTTTTGCGGCATAGTCACACCCAGGAATTCTGCTGTTTTCTCCTGTGGGAAATTTTCGACAGAACCGCTCTACGTTTGATATGAATTACAGAGAATGAACGGGGTGTTGTCACCTGTAATTAAATGTAATTATTTGTATCTTCCGCAGTCGAGTATTACCCCATAAGTAGTATTCCAAAAGGAATGTCTGCGACCTCCAGTCGGGGTTGTATTGAGGCTGTTTTATCAATTTCCTTACTCACGGTAAGGCGTCGTTCGAAGTTGGTATTGAGCAGTTCGGCGATGATAATAATCGGCGAATAGAGATTCGCCTTGTTACTTTTCAGACCAAGTGAATTATTTACGAGGGAATCCAAGGGGCGGTGTGCTGAGTTCTATTGGCATGTTTCTATTGTGCCATACGGTATGGGGCTTTCTTGGGGAGGGGGAGGGGCGGTATACAGTGAATATCAATCTATCTACTGTTTTTGGTACGGTGGTTTATGCAACAATCAGAGGGAATAATTAGAAAGAATAAAAATTGTTAGGGTAAGGAAATGAGAGCATCTTTGGATGAAATGGCTACATTTGTTGAAGTGGTGAACTGTGGAAGCCTGTCAGTTACATCTAAGGAAACGGGTATTCCTAAGTCTACAGTGAGCAGACGAATTGCAGATCTAGAAAAGCGACTTTGTGTACAGCTACTCCATCGAACAGCAAGGAATCAAACGCTTACCGATATAGGCAGTATTTATTATGAGCATTGTAGCCGCATGTTGTCTGAGGCGAATGCAGCTGAGCTTGCAATGCAAAATATACAGGAAGAACCGATAGGTGTTTTACGTATATTGTCCCCTATCTCATTGGATGATCCGTTTGCATCAAAACTACTGCGAAATTTTTTAATTAAGTATCCAGAAATTCATATTGAATACCATACGATAACCAATCAACGTGAATTATCGGAGCAGCGTTTTGATTGTGCGTTGTTAATGGGAGACCTTAAGGATTCATCACTTATTGCCAAGCGGTTTGGAACATTTAGACATCTATACTGTGTGAGTCGTGCATATATCGAAGCGTACGGTACCCCTAAAGATGAGTATGATCTTTCTGATCATTTTTTTGCAACAGCGAATCCCCTGGATTGGGTTACCGTAAAAAAGGATCCTTTAGAGGGTAAAATAAAAAGCAGGTTTACGACCAATGATTATTATTCATTACGTAGAACGGCTACTGACGGCATGTGTATTGCTCGGCTTCCCGAAATACAAATATTCCAGCAGTTGAAAGATGGAGACCTTATAGAGGTTCTTCCCCATCTAGCAACCGTCGACCCTATGTATCTCGTCTTTCCAAAGAAAAAACAATACACAACCAAGTTAAGAGTTTTTCTTGAACATGCTGTGTCTCATGCTGAAAAATACGCACCGTGGAAGTTTGATTGATTTGTATCTGTCGTAGGCGATTATTGATTTTTAATTATTAGTCAAAAAGTATTAGTCCCAAAGTGTTGGTCTATAAATGGGGTTCCAAAAAGTATACCTTATTCTTTAATCGGAGTTATATTTTGCGTTGTTCTAACCCCAAATTTCATCGTTCCATATATGGGATCTTGGTTCCAATTCTTCCGTGTTGTGTCGGTTATTTATAAGGTGTATTTTTTTATTACTCTGTAACGAGGCCTTTCTCTTTTGGTGATTCTTTAGATACATCACGCTGATTTATGTGTGTACTAGTGTTAAGTGTTAGTAGAGAGAACAATAAAAAATGGAATTATGGGTGGGGATATTGTGATAGTAAACTGGATTTTCAATCTTCAGGTAAGGACTTTTTTAATTATTTGTTTTTCTACTGTTTTTCTACTTCCGGGATGCTCCGGAGGATCGTCTGATGATTCAAATGGAAATATTGAATCATCTTTGGAAAATCCAAACGAAGATAGCAGTGAGGGTGATTCAGAAGGTGTGGATGATCCAGAAGATGTGGAGGATAGTAATGGTGATGAGCTTACTTATTCTCGGGAAGAAGACTATCCAAATATCGTGAAGTTGCCACTGGAGTTTTTCTCTACTGTTGAGGGTAAAAAAATTGGCGTGTCGGTAACGTTACCTGCAAACGAAGAAGGGGAACCTATTGATGACGTATTTCCTGCACTCTTAATTCAAACGGCTTATAACATGAGTTTGGTTTCTACACCTTCTTCCTCTGGGGCATTATCCGGTGGAGCTGATCCATTTCTCGTAAAACGCGGCTATGCAATGGTTACTGTGGATGTATTGGGTTCTGGTGTTTCAGAGGGTGGCTGGGAATTACTTAGTGAAGAGGAACAAAATGGTTATGGTGATGCAGTAGACTGGGTTCTTCGACAGAATTGGTCGGACGGTAATATAGGTGTTTCGGGAGTGTCGTATATGGCTATCACTTCTCTGTTCACTGCACAGCAAAGACCGGATGCCATTAAAGCTATTTTTGCCGTGGTTCCATTGGGTGATGCACAGAGAGGGACTGCAGGTACGGGTGGATTACTCAATGGCATATTTATGAAAACCTGGATGACGTTGACTCAAAAGCTGGGAACGCAGAACATGCTGGCATCATTATTAAATCCTCAGCATTTCTCTCAAATTTTACGTTCAACTAAAGAACACATTAATCATATCGATCATTTCTATCTGCCTTTACTTGATGATGCTTTAGCAGGTGAAGATTACATTCGATATGACGGTGAATTCTGGCGAGCCAGAGCGCCACTCGAATATATAGATAAAATAACGGCTCCCACTTTTATAACGGGTGCGTTACATGACATATTCCAAAGAGATGAACCGTTACTTTATGAACAGCTTCAGAAAAATGTAGATGCAAGACTCGCCATATTTGATGGTGATCATATAAGTAATATGCTCCAGGCGAGCGAAGGCAATGATGCAATTTCTCCTTTGGCTGTACTTATGCTGCAGTGGTTTGACAAGCATATAAAGGGGCTGGATTCAGGAACCGAAAATATTCCTGCGGTTACACAGTATGTTAAAAACTATGAATCAGAATCTGAAGATGGGTTTGCAACAACAACTGCATGGCCTCACCCATTAGCAGCATCCAAACGATGGTATTTACATGGTGATCTGTCATTGTCTCAAGAATTACCTTTTTGGGATGAAGACAGTCTTACAATGTACGCCTCAGATTTCGCTAAAATCGAATACGGAAAATCATCGGGTGGTCAGTTCCTTGTGTTTGGGGTGACGCCAGTTGACGGTTCCGATTGCTCTATTAGTTATCGTCAATGGACATTAGGTGGTGCCGCAGCCTTTAACGCTCCCCCTTGTTATTATGAGAGCACCGAGGTTGAGGTTGATGCGTTGAATTATGAGAGTGCCCCGATGAGCGATGACTATTATATTAACGGCCCAATTCAAGCAGACATCTGGATAGATAGCACGGTAACAGAAGCGGTTGTGTCGGTACGTGTGGATGAAGTGTCACCTGATGGCAGTGTCGTGTTACCACTGACCAATGGCCTTTTGGCAGCAACATCTCGTTCAGTAGATGAGGCACGTTCACGCTATCTTGACGGCGAGATGATTCAGCCTTTCCATTATTTGACGGCAGAACACGCTGTTGAGGTGGTTCCTGGAGAGGTGTTTAAGATGCAAATTGAAATATTTCCAACAAGCGCCATTATTCGACAAGGGCATCGATTGCGTATATCTATAAGCCCCAGTAATCAGGCTCAAGGTATAATGAATATCCCTCAGCAGGAAAATTCAATGGGTGGAGTTACCACCATTCATAATAGCCCGGAGTATCCGTCGAGTGTTGTGTTGCCGATAGTACCGCTCAGTGCTCTCAATTAAGGCTGCGTATACAAACTGCTCGATTCCGTATATCGTTTTTGGCGGGAGTGTTAGTGTCGATTTGTTTTAGTGCTTGCGTTGGTGGGGGTGATTATTCTAGAATGGTCACTCTAAAATGATGTGGTGTTCAATATGGCCCGACCTAAATCCTTTAATCAAGAGCATATATTAGGCCTAGCAATGATGGTTTTTTGGAAGCAGGGTTATGATGCTACTTCTATGAAAGACTTGGGGGTAGCGACTCAATTGACACCAGGCAGCATTTACCATGAATTTGGTAGCAAGCTTGGTATGTTTGAGCATGTATTAAACCATTACATTGATGTTGTTGTAGCATTTAGAGTGGCGCATTATCTCGCTCAAAAAGAGAACCCACTGCGGTCTGTTAGAGATTTTTTGGTTTCGTCATTTGAAAATGTACCTCAAGAAGTTCGAGGGGACGCATGTTTACTAGTGAATACCGCGACGGAGCTAGGAAAAACCAAACCTGAGGTAAGTGCGGTAATAAAACGAGGATATAAAATAATAGAAACAGGGTTATACAAACAGCTACAATTTGCGCAGGTAAAAGGCAATATTCGAAAAGACTTAGATTGTCAGGCGGCAGCAAGACAGTTGACCTATTTGATGTCAGGTTTACTGGTGGTGAGTAAAAATCAAAATAATATAGATTCGTTGATATCAACAGTAGATTTTACGTTGTCGGCGTACCAATAACTTTCTGTGCTATTTTTTTGATTAATAGTTGAGCGATCATTCTAAAACTAATGAGAGATGACCATGGTTGAATTTGTAAGAACACCCGATGAACGATTTGAGAAATTGCCGAACTATGCATTTGAGCCAAATTATGTCGATATAGATGGCTTGAGAATGCATTATGTGGATGAAGGCCCTGCGTCAGCCGACCCTATACTGATGTTGCACGGTGAGCCAACATGGTCTTATTTATACCGTTATATGATACCTGTATGTGCGGCTGCAGGTCACAGAGTAATTGCTCCCGATTTAATAGGTTTTGGAAAGTCTGATAAACCCACCAATATGGATGACTATTCTTATCAAGCTCACATGGATTGGATGCTAGCGTTTATTGAAAAAATGGATTTAAAAAATATCACGCTGGTATGCCAGGATTGGGGCTCATTGATTGGTTTACGGTTAGCCGCAGAAAACTCATCACGATTTAAAGCGATTGTTGTAGGTAATGGCATGTTGCCAACAGGGGATCAAAAAATGCCGAGTGCATTCAGTGCTTGGAAAAAATTCGCGTTACATAGCCCTTGGTTCCCTATTGCGAGAATCATAGAGTTTGGATCCTTTAAGTCGTTAAGTAAAGATGAGCGGCGTGCTTATGATGCACCATTTCCAACGTCCGAATATAAAATTGGGTCAAGAGCGTTTCCTCGTTTAGTTCCCGCTGATACCAATGATCCGGCAACGGAAGCTAATCGAGCGGCGTGGGTTGAATTGGAAAAATGGGAAAAACCTTTTTTAACCACCTTTAGTAATGGTGACCCGATTACCAAAGGTGGAGATAAGTATATGAGAGATCGCATTCCTGGTTCAAAAGGGATGAATCACATTACGTTAAAAGGTGGGCATTTTTTACAAGAAGATTCTGGAGCGGAATTTGCCAAGGCGATTAACGAAATGTTGGCGAGTATATGATGTTGGGTGATGCAGATGTGATGTAGTATAAGGAAAGTTCAGTAAGAAAATAAAAGGGGGATGCTGTTTTAATTAGCTCCCCTTTTTTCTTTCAATTTTTTACATAAATTGCTTTCGTAGCCAGTTCACCATTATTGTATTTAGTTCCTTTGGCTTCTCTTGTTGTGACCAGTGTCCGCACCCTGGTATCACAATTTTTTCCCAGTCAGTGCAGTAGTCATCAAGGATATCGTAGAAAACATGGGAGGCGATAAAATCTAACTCACCACCGATTGCAAGAACGGGTTGTTTGATTTTAGGTAAACCATCAGGAAAGGTTTTTTGTTGTTGCTCAAAATCATAAGGCAGACACCGATACCAGTTTAAAGCACCGACAAAGCCGTGGCGCGCATAAGAGTCTGCGTAGTACTGTAATTCACTCTCGCTTGGGACTACTTCTCCGGGCCAAGTGCTTTCATCGTCATGTATCCAGTGAACGTGAGACATGCTTTCTGGGTCATGTTTTTTGTTGCGAGAAAGGTTGGTACCGTTGCCGGTATCTTTTCGCATATAGAAGCGAAATGTACGAGCAGGATCACTGTTGAATTTATCTTCACATTCTTTTGTTTGAAAATAGGCAAAGTAATTCTTGGGGCCGTACATGATTTCATACAGTTCAACAGGGTTGATGGGCATATCGGCAAAGGGGGAGTTCATTGATATTAGTCCAGCAACGCATTCTGGATAATAAAGTCCCATGCCCCAGACAATGGCTCCGCCAAAATCATGCCCTACAAATACTGCTTTCTCATAACCAAAGTGGGTTAGTACACCGCGTAAGTCATTTAGTCGAATGTTGAGTTTGTAATCTTCTCTATTGGATGGTGCATCAGAGTGACCAACACCGCGCATATCGGGAGCGATAACATGAAAGCCCGCTTCGACGAGGGCATCAAATTGATGGCGCCAAGAGTAGGCAAGTTCTGGCATGCCATGGCACAAGATAAGTGGGTATGGGTGCGCTTCACCGGAAGGCTTTCCTTCATAGATTGCCAGTTGAATACCATTGGTCTCGATCATCGTGGGTTTATTAAAATCTGGCATTATCACTCCTAAATGCATTTGTAATGTCGGTTAGATTGGTGGCAAAAATGGTCTGGTATGCGACGGGTGTTGCAGGATATGTATCGCAGCATAGTGCCGGGTGCGCAAGTTATATTTGCAATGCTGTTGCAAATATAACTTGCGTAACCATAGCAATTCCAGTATACATTGTATACTTGGTTTTCTAGCAAATTTAATAAAACAGTTCTGGAGAAAGCAGTATGTCATTCAATTTTGACGGTAAAGTGGCAATCGTAACGGGTGCAGGTGGTGGTCTTGGATTTGCTTATGCGAAATATTTAGCTGAGCATGGCTGTAATGTCATCGTTAACGATTTAGGCGGCGGTACTTTCGGGGTTGATGGTAAGCCAACATCAAAAGTGGCTAATGATGCTGCTGCAAAAATTAATGCTCTTGGTAAAGGCAAGGCGATTGCTGATGCTCATAGCGTTTCTGACTATGCAACAGCAGAGAAGATGGTTGCGACGGCGATTAAGAATTGGGGCCGTATTGACATTATCATCAATAATGCCGGTATTGCGAGTACATCGGTATTTCCTCATGTCGATAAAGATGAAGTAGAGATGCATCTTGGTGTGCATGTAATGGGTGCTATTAATACGATGCGTGCTGCATGGCCTCATATGGTGAAGCAAAAGTACGGGCGTATTATTAATACTGCATCGGATTCGGTATTAGGATTCAGTCCTCAGGTTACCTACCCTTCAATGAAGTCGGCGTTGATTGGATTAACACGTAATGTAGGTTTGTTGGGGAAAGAACATAATATCAACGTTAACGTATTGATGCCCGCAGCGTTTACACGTTTATCTGCATTGTTGCCTGATAGTGAATTTAGAGATCGTTTAGAAAAAGATTTTCAGCCTGATCGTTTGGCCCCGGTTGTATCGTATTTATGCCATGAGAAATGTGATATAACGCGAGAGATATTCTCTGTAGGTGGCGGAAAATTTGCACGCGTTATGATGGTTGAGACGCCCGCTATTGAAGTAGATATGACTATGGATAGTGTGGAACCTGCCATTAAACAAATGATGGGCGAAGATATCACTAAAGCGTTTCGAGTAGAAAGTACTTTTGATGATCTGAAAAACCTCGGGTTTTCTGAAGAAGAGTACCAGTTGTTTTATGATTTAACTGCGACACAGGAAACGTTAGACGATATTGAGGCTATTAAAATCGATACAGTTGATAACGTATGGGACATTACCGTTAAGTCCCCGGTGGGTGATCAATTTAGTCGCCTGGTACTAAAGACATCGGGCGGAGCTATTAAAGGCCATGTGTTAAATGATGAGCACGGGGCGCAGCAGGTATTAGATGGTGTGGTAACAAGTGGCGACACCATGACATGGAAATGTAAATTGAGTAAACCTGTTCCGATGACATTAACGTATTCTGCGCAGGTCGATAAAAACCAAAATTTACAGGGAAGTGTTGTTGGTACTATTATGGGTAAATCTGTAATGGACTGTGCGGTACTTGGAAAGTCTGTACAAGGTGATAAAGCTGACAGTGCAAAAGCTGAAAGTGCCAAGGCAGCAGAAACAGATGGTCAGAAAAAAGGGTTCTTTGCAAAAATATTTGGATAATCCTTTTTAATAAATCTAAGTATTATAGGTACATGAACGTACCTATAATACGTAAATGAATAGGAGTCTGTATGTTATTTCGTTTTTTGTTATGGATACTGTCTTGGCGTATTAACTCTCTTTCTAAAAAGAATGAGGGATTTAAGAAAGTTATAGGTGATTATCAGGTTGTTTTGCAATTTAAAACAGAAGACTTAAAGGTAAAGCGTTACTTCGCCTTTGATGCAGGTCAAACCCATTCGAAGGGAAAGGTTCATGATAATCCAACGATGGCTTTTGTATTTAAAAATCCAAAAAGTGCTATGGACCTCATTAAAAAGATGGGTGAAAACCCGAATGATAAAACACTTTTTCTAATGGGCATCAAGGACGGTGAGATAAAAATCGAAGGGGATATGGCGTATATGACATGGTTTCAAGCAATGTCGAATTACTTTGGGCCAGAAGAGAAGGCTGGGTCATAACCCGCCTACTTGATAAAAACCAAACCCCCTTATTTATAGGGAGGTTTGGTTTTTTTTATTACAGCGTTTAAACGCGATTTTCTGGAGACCAGTAAGCCTTCATAGACTGTACTTTTCCGTCATCATTAAATTCAAATACATCAATGATTTCTAAGGTATTTCCACCTACAGTCGCAGTAAAAGGGAATGCAGCGGAATTACCTGCGCATCGTACAGAGCCTGTAAGTGCCAATTTAACGCCCATGCCTTTTAATCGTAGGTAAAACGCTAGGATAGCTTCAATGCCTTCATTGGGCTCAGACCCTACAGGGTCTTCGATTGTGGCGTTGTCCGCATAAATATCTTTGATGGCATCAAAATCATCATTACTCAGGGCGTCGATATATCTTTTTACAGTTGCGATCTTTTGTTCGTTTTCCATGGGATAACTCCTTGAAAATATGTTGATTTTTTGGGTTGTTAGCAATGACGATAATTGCTCGGCCAGAGGCCGTGATTATCATCATTTTGTAATTTTAGAAGTATATTTGCATTATTGTTGCAAAATAACAAGCGCCTTGATATTTTATGCTTATCCGACTACTTCTATCAGGGGTTGTGAGGGCATCATTAATCATTCTATATTACGAGCTACATTGCGAGGCAAGAGAGATGAGTAAGTACGCCAAAATTGAAGCGGCACAAGTGGAAGAGCGTTATGCTCGTGGTTGGCACTGTTTAGGTAAGGTAGAAGAGTTTGGTGATACTCCGGTACAGCTAAAGTACTTTGGTACGAACCTTGTTGCCTTTCGTGGTGAAGATAAACAGCTAATTATTCTCGATGGTTTTTGCCCACATATGGGGGCAGATCTTTCTCAGGGCTATGTGGAAGGCAACTCGTTACGTTGTGCAATGCATGCGTGGCGTTGGGGCGAGGATGGTGTATGTGATGATATTCCTTACGCAAAGAATATTCCTAAGAAAGCCTGTATTAAGCCGTGGCCTGTATTGGAGCGTAATGGCTTGGCTTTTGTGTATAACGACCCTGAAAACAACGCACCTTTAGAAGACGAAATGCCGCCAATGATTGAGGCTTTTGGCACTGATGAATGGTCTGGCTGGGATGTTTCGTTAATACCGATTGAAACTAACTGTCGTGAGTTGGTCGATAATATGGCGGACAAGGCGCATTTTGGCCCCGTGCATTCTGCTGAAGCGATGACATTTGAAAATACCTTTCACAAGCATATCGCTGTTCAGCATATGGAAGGGAAAAGCCCCCGTTTGGCCGGCGATTCGATTTTAACCACGACCGCGACGTATTATGGTCCTGCCTATATGATTACTGAGATGTCAGGTGAAATGAACGGTGTTCCGGTAGAGTCCAAGCTGTTGGTGTCACATATACCAACCGGTACCGAAAGTTTTGATCTTCGTTTTGGTGTGATGGTTAAACTGTTCCCTGGCATGTCAAAAGAAGAAAGCGATGCAATGGTGAGCGGTTATGTTCAACTGACACAAGCGGCATTTTTTGAAGATGTTCACTTCTGGCATAGTAAGGTACGCGTTGATAATCCTGTATTGTGTGATGGCGATGGCCCTATCTATAAATTGCGTCAATGGTATAACCAGTTTTATGTTGATATTGCTAATGTTGCAAATACATGGGATGAGGCAAAGCAGTATTCGGTTGATTCCATTAATCCGATTCCTGCCCAGAAACAGGCGATTGATGATGCTAACGCAGCAGCGATGGCGGCAGAAATGACGGAAGCAGAAGCATAGCCTATATCGTGAAAAGGCTTGGGTAGGTCTGAATAGGAGGTGTCTTAGGGCACCTTTTTTTTGGGCTTCTGTTTGAATTATAGAAGTATCATTCACAGTTTAATTGGGGAAAAAATATGTCGGGTTCACAAGGTGTCTTACCAAATCTTATTTCAAAAATACTGGTGTTTCTTGGGTGTGTATTGGTGACGGCGTATGTTATTTATTTACCGATGCCTGAGATGTTCCAATCGGATTCACTTCCGGGCGGAGAGTTTGCAAACTTAGGTATTGTTTTATACGGGCTGGCAAGTGCAGGTTCGGCGTTTGTGGCCTGGGGGCTCATTGTTGGACATGCTAAAAATGATGTTATTACAAAACAACAGATCTATAAGGCGAGTGCGGTAGGTTTTGCATTGTTAGGATTTATGCGACTTGTTACTGCTATATTTCCGCCCGCACAGTTTGTTGAGTTGATATTTTTACCCATTGGTGAATTTATAGCTTTTACTGTTATTGCGGTAGTGTTGTTTCGATTATAAGCGATGATCTTATAATCGAGATGATTTTTAAAAAAGGGTATCTAGGGGGCAGTATGAAACAGAATTTAGCAGGAAAAACAGTCTTTTTAACGGGTGGGTCTAGAGGTATTGGGCAGGCGATGGCCAAACGCTTTGCTCAAGCGGGTGCCAATGTTGCGATCTGTTCAAAGTCATCAGAGCCGCACCCTACATTACCGGGCACTATCCATGAAACTGCTGAGATTGTAGAAAATGCGGGTGGTAAGGCACTGCCGATCGTACTTGATGTGCGAGACGAAGATAATATTAATGCCGCCGTTAAGCAAACCGCTGAGCATTTTGGTGGAATTGATATTTGTGTTAACAACGCAGGTGCATTTTGGATTCAACCCTCCATGGAGACCACCACAAAACGTCATGATCTGTTGTTTAATATTAATGAAAGGGCCGCTTTTCTGGTGACAAGAGCTTGTCACCCCTATTTGGTTAAATCAGATAATGCCCATGTGCTTAGTTTGTCACCACCGTTAGACCTTAAACCCGTTTGGTTTCAACACACGTCACCGTATTCTGTGTCAAAATACGCGATGAGTTTATACGCTTTGGGTTGGTCAAAAGAGTTTGCCGAAGATGGTATCGCAGTGAATACCCTTTGGCCTCGTGTTGGGGTGGAAACACCTGCTGCAGTGGTTCATGGAGGGGAAGACTTGCGTAAGGAATTTCGCAAGCCAACGATCATGGCTGATGCTGCTTATGCTATTGTTTCGAAACCATCGAGAGAGTTTACGGGTAATTTTTGTATTGATGATAGCCTCTTGTTTGATGAAGGAGAGCGAGACTTTGAGCAATACAGCGTGGTTCCTGGCTCTGAGCTGGTCCCAGATTATTTTGTGCCCACGGATGTTGCTGCGCCACCAGGTGTGAAGCTCAGTAAATTCCGTTTGTACGATATTTAGATTATTAGGAAGATAAAATAATGAGTGATAAAAAAACTGCGTTTGTTACAGGGAGTACCGGCTTTTTAGGGTTGCATATTGTCAAGCAACTATCAGAAGAAGGCTGGGATGTTATTGCGTTACGTCGCAGTACATCTCGAACGTCTGATTTGGATAAAATGTCAGTTACTCAGGTAGAAGGTGATGTGTTAAATATCGCTTCACTGGAAGCTGCGGTACCGGAAAATGTTGATGCGATATTTCATGTGGCTGCAGACACCAGTATGTGGGAAAAAAAGAACGAATGGCAGAATAAGGTAAATATTGAAGGCACACGGAATGTTGTCAATATTGCGTTAAAGAAAAATGCCGGCCGTTTGATCCATACGTCATCCATTGGGGCATTTGGAAAACCTGGTGGAGAAGAGGTTTCAGAAACGACCCCGTCTAAGGCAATGGAAAGTGGTATTAATTATTACAAATCCAAGTTTTTTGCCGAACAAGAAATTCATACAGGCATTAAAAAGGGGTTAGATGCTGTCATCCTAAATCCTTGTCAGATTGTTGGGGCTCTGGATTATAATTATACCCCGCTTATTTTTGAAAATCTTAAAAAAGGTGCTATGAAAGGTATACCTCAAGGATCCAGTGTTATTGGTCATGTTAGGGATTATGCAAAGGCTCATGTGGTTGCTTACGAGAAAGGTCGCACAGGTGAAAATTACTTGTTAGGGGGAGTGCATGCTACTTACCAGGAAGTGTTTGATACAGTGGGGGGGTTATTAAACATCAAAACTCCGACACGGTCTTTGCCTAAGTTGTTGCTAAACATAGTCGCGTTTATTCTGGGGAAGGTTTCGTTGTTCACTAATGCTGAGCCACTACTAACTCCGGAAAAAGTAACTTTGCTGAATGATACCATGGCGGTTAGCTCAAGAAAGGCAGAAGAAGAACTCGGGTTTAGCACCTGTTCATTGAATGAGATGTTTAACGATTGTTATCAGTGGATGTTACAAGAAAAAATGATTTAGATGGCATTGTTGTAAAAGCAATTGTTGTAAAATTAATGAGGGTAGTGACGCTATCCTCATTATCCTAAGTACCCTCAGCGTAGCCCCTTACTTTGGCCCCCTACTTTAGCTCCTTTTAACCGTTCCCTTCCGATTTCCTTCAAAGCTTGTTAGTCTTCATGCAGATTCTCAGTCACTACAAAGGAACTTCTCATGAGCACGCTTCAATATGATGTGATTATTTTTGGTGCAACCAGCTTTGTTGGTCAAATACTCTGCAAATATATCGCTGATAATTTTAATGCTGAAGGCAAAGAAGCATTGCGTTGGGCTATAGCGGGTCGTTCCAAGAGTAAATTAGAAGAAGTAAAGCAGCGCATTGGGCTCACTGACATCGCGACTCTTGTCGCAGATGCAAACGATGAAAGTGCGTTGCGAGATCTTTGTATACAAACCAGGGTTGTTGTATCTACGGTAGGGCCTTATGCGTTATACGGTGAAGTGCTTGTTAAAATGTGCGCTGAAAATGGAACCGACTACTGTGACTTGACTGGTGAAGTGCAGTGGATTTACGCCATGCTGAGCAAGTATGAGCAGAGCGCCAAGAAAAGTGGAGCTCGTATTGTGCATAGTTGTGGTTTTGATTCTATTCCATCAGACCTCGGTGTTTACTTTACCCAGCAGCAGGCAAAGCAGTCTCAGGGTGAATACTGTCAAAATATAAAAATGCGAGTAAAAGCCGCGAAAGGCGGAGCGTCTGGTGGCACTATTGCTAGCATGGTGAATATCACTAAAGAAGCGGCTAAAGACGCTGAGTTACGCAAGCAATTGGCGAACCCTTACTTAATTTGTCCAGGGGATGCGGGTTACAGTACTCGGCAATTTAATACCAATAAACCAACCTGGGATGCTGATTTTTCTGCATGGACGGCCCCCTTTGTGATGGCAGGCATTAATACCCGCATTGTGTTTAGATCCAATGCCTTAGGAGGCTCAGAATACGGTGCTGGCTTTACTTATGATGAAGCGATGCTTATGGGTAAGGATTGGAAAGGGTGCTTGGGGGCATCTGCTATGGTCGCTGGGCTTGGCGTATTTTTATTAGGCGTGTCGTTGAAGCCCTCGCGTTATCTATTAGAGCGTTACATTTTGCCTAAGCCAGGTGCAGGTCCTTCGCCTCAGGAACAAGTCGATGGTTATTATGACTTACGTTTTATCGGTGAAACCCCTGCAGGAAAGACCGTGTCAACGAAGGTGACGGGTCAAGGCGATCCAGGGTATGGGTCTACTGCTAAAATGTTGGGGCAGGCTGCAGCGTGTTTAGCGTTAGACTTTTATAAGGGAGAAGAGAAAATAGGTAAAGATGGTGGTTTTTGGACCCCAGCCAGTATCTTCGGCGACAAACTTGTTGGACGGCTGATCGAACATGCTGATGTAACGTTCGAGGTGTTGTAAAATAGTGCAAAAGCCGCAAGGAAACTCGTTTAAAGGAACTGCCGGAATAGCAGGTGTAATCACCATTCTAATGGGCATCGTGTTGACAGGCGTTTTTCCTGTTAGCTCACCAGAAATGCCGAAAGGTTTTTTTACACCTATTATTGCTTTTGAATTTATTGAAACCAAAGCAGAGGTGAAAAAATTATTAGCATGGGATAATTCGTCTCAACGTGCGGATTTGATTGAAGCTATGCGTTTGGGAACAACGTTAGATTATGTCTTCATGAGTGCATATTCGCTTTTTCTTGGGTTGTTTTCTTGGGCTTGTTATAAAAAATCCCCAAAAAGACGGTATTTAGTGGGAGTGGTGATTGCCCCTATTATATGGGTTGCTGATGGCGTTGAGAACCTACAGTTATTGAACATCATGACTAACCTGTTGGCGGAAGAGTCAATTTCTTATCAGCTGGAACTTCTTAGCCTATTTACCTGGATTAAATGGGGTGGCATTGCTGTGACTTTCTCTTTACTGGTTCCTTTTCTATGGAAAAGTGGATCGTTATCAAGGGGAATATCATTTATAGCAGTGCTTTCAGTTTTCTCTGCCATTATTGCTTTTGTGGAACGATCAATTTTTAATGAAGCACTTTCGTTGTCCGTGGTCCTTGTTTTTGTTGGGCTTACTATTTTTTGTTTTACAAATAGCCAAACGGACACCTAAGAACCTTTGTTAGGTTGTTAATTGCACAAAATGTCAATCAATCTCACCTGATTCTTAAAAACCTGTATAATTTGTCCTCGTTTTTTGACTGTAGCCGATGTTTACAGAGGAATATACATGAAATTTTCATCACTAGGTTTGGCCCCTGAGATTCAGCAAGCTATTGATTTATGTGGCTATAGCGAGATGACAGCTGTTCAGGTGCAAGCAATTACACCTGCGCGTCGCGGTAAAGATATCTTGGCCAGTGCACAGACGGGTACCGGCAAAACGGCGGCATTTGCGTTACCGATATTACAACAAATGACCGATAAGCCTCAGGCTACCGTCCCAAGTAGCCCTCGCGCGTTGATTCTGACGCCCACAAGAGAGCTGGCAGAGCAATTGGCTAATACCATCGGTACTTATGCTCAATTCTTACCTTTATCAGTGACAGCCCTATATGGTGGCGTAAAGCTAGGTGGTCAAGCGAATAAGTTGAAGGCAGGAGTGGATATTTTAATATCGACTCCTGGACGATTATTAGAGCATATGACGCTGTGTAACGTTAACTTGGCAAGTGTTGAATTTGTCGTGCTGGATGAAGCAGATCGTATGCTTGATATGGGCTTTATCGATGATGTGCAAAGCGTGCTGCAACATACGGCAAAGAAACGTCAAACATTGTTGTTTTCCGCGACGATATCGCCTGCGGTTAATGAGCTAGCGCATAAACTATTAACACGTCATACAGAAATTCGAGCCACCAAGTTAAATGCTACAGCCGACACGGTAGAGCATATTATCTATCCAGTGGAAGAGCGTCGAAAACTTGAGTTATTTGCAGAACTACTTGAAGAGTACAACTGGTTTCAAGTTCTAGTTTTTACCAGTACCAAAGAGCAAGCTGATAGGTTAATGGCCAAACTTCGATCCGGTAAGGTTGAAGCAGCAGTTTGTCATGGTGATAAAAGTCAGGGTTCTCGACGTCGTGCTTTGGCTGATTTTAAGTCCGCTAAAATACAGGTGTTGATAGCGACTGAAGTTGCTGCACGCGGTTTGGATATCCAAGGCCTAGACTATGTCATTAATTACAACTTGCCCTATTTGCCTGAAGATTATGTGCATCGTATTGGCCGAACCGGCCGTGCTGGTAATGCCGGTCACGCCATCTCTTTTGTTAGCCGAGAAGAGGAGAAAACATTAGACCGTATCCAACGTATTATTGGTAGTCCAATCAAGCGTGTTATTCGAGAAGGGTTTGAAGTGACTAGTCGCGAAGTGTTGATCAAGCGTATTTCTAAAAATCGACCTTCTGGGCTTGGGAATAAAACAAGTCAGACCCGTATTCATCGCGCCAAGTCAACGGAAGGTGCTCCAAAAGCACATAAGGCGAAAAAAGCCACGTCAAATAGAGCAAAGAAACGGTAAAGGTAATAGCAGCAGTAGTTGTAGTAATAACAGTAACGGTAGCTTTTAGAGGTCATTAAAAATGGAATGGAATATTTATCTTTCTGGTGAAATACACACTGACTGGCGACAGAAAATTATCGACGGCTGTGCATCCAATAATCTGTCCGTTGTTTTTACCTCTGCGGTAACCAATCACGAGGCAAGTGATAGTGCTGGAGATTTATTGGGCGCTGAAGAAAACAGCTTCTGGCGAGACCACAAATCTGCAAAAGTAAATGCATTAAGAACCAAAACACTTATCGATAAATGCGATCTAGCGATTGTACGTTTTGGTGATAAATACAAGCAATGGAATGCAGCGTTTGATGCTGGGAACTGTGCCGCGCTAGGTAAGCCCTATATAACGCTTCACTCTGAAGATATTATACACCCGCTTAAAGAAGTGGATGCAGCAGCGCTGGCATGGGTAACAACGCCAGAGCAGGTTGTTGAGATTTTAAAATACACGATAACCAACACATAAATCACATATTCTTACTCGAATTTTATTTTGTAACCTAGAATTATAGGTTTTAGAGTAGAGGTTTGTGATATGGCAGTTGTTGGATATTTGATTGGATTGGCTGCGGTGTACCTGTTATACACCGGAGCCCTCTATGTCGGCATGCCTCTATTTTTTATTGGTGGTTTTTTAGCAGGCCAGTTAAAAATTCGTATTTCCTCTTTAGGCATTATGCTAATGGTTGGAGGAGGTTTCTTTGGATTTCATCATGAGTTCACTCCGGCGGTCATTATTACGATAGTTTTTGGATTTTTTCTCAGTGGATTATGGCGAGGCAGCAATGATTGGGGGGTAGATTTGGGCGGTTTTTTTGATTCTGATTCTGGAGGTGACGGTGGTGATGGAGGAGGGGGGGACTAGTTGTTTCTAGCGCGATGGCTATATAGGTTCTTTCAATATAGAAATGTGCGAAAAGGGTAGCTTCATAGTTTTTACTGGCAGTGAGCCGCGACATACCGAAACCAGCTAACAGACCCTCAATTCACCTAAAAAACACCGTCAATTTCCCCGCCTTTAATCAAAATACACTCTCGAGATTTAGCGTCACTAATGTTTTTTTGACACTTTTTGGGTGCCGTTTTACGCCTTTCTATTTAGGCAATCACAGTTCGGAAAATTTTTATTGCGTTTTGATACCATTTCGTACAAAAAAGCTACAAATCTATAACACCACTTCATATTGAAACCAGCTGGTACCGCTTATATCATTGTAATATAATGATATAACTAATCTAGGTGTTTTTTTGATCTTGTTTTTCTGTCGTTTACTGTATTTGTTTTGTTCAATTTTCTGACTTATATTTAATCCCAAGTTGATCAAACAAACATCAATAACGCGATCAGCGCAACG
>MAAC01016725.1_pt1 | contig 25640 bp, 24 predicted proteins | sample 1115981 | NCBI WGS metagenome assembly MAAC01 (sample SAMN04961126, study PRJNA320927) | seawater metagenome | isolation source: sample BD02T64 sea water enriched with oil for 64 days | place: USA:Gulf of Mexico | collected 2013-07-27
AGCGCTTTACGAAGGTTGTAAATTATTTTGATGGAGAATGCAGTTCGTCGATGTTTTTATCTTGAACACATCGTTTTTAATTCAATAAATTGTTATTTTAATACTTGCAGGTGGCATTTTTGGATGGTAAAATCTTGTTATTTAACTCTAATAATTTTCACATTGGACAGCTACATATTTATTCACATAGGCATAGAAAAAAATGTTAATTAATTCCGCTTTCGCGAAAGCGATATCAACCTAACAATTGTTATATTTCCACATATCACAGATTTTATTTTAATGGACGGAACTACTAAATATACCGAGGACAATATACGGTCGCTGGACTGGAAAGAACATATAAGAATGCGTCCTGGAATGTATATCGGTAAGCTAGGCGATGGCTCTAGTGCTGATGATGGTATCTACATCTTATTGAAAGAAGTTATCGATAACTCTATCGATGAATATGTCATGGGAGCTGGTAAAACTATTGAGGTCTCCATTCAAGGTGAGCGCGTTATAGTGAGAGATTATGGGCGTGGTATCCCTTTAGGTAAAGTGGTAGATGTAGTTTCTAAAATGAATACCGGTGGTAAATATGATTCTAAAGCCTTTAAAAAATCGGTAGGTCTTAATGGGGTAGGAACTAAAGCGGTTAACGCACTGTCATCCTATTTTAGAGTAGAATCTTCACGAGAAGGAAAAAGCGCTAGTGCAGAGTTTGAGCGTGGCGAACTCACAGGAAAGGAATTTCTGGAAGAAACAACAAGGCGTAAGGGAACTAAAATGACCTTTGTGCCAGATGGTGAAATCTTCAAAAATTTTAAATACCGTCCTGAGTATGTAGTACGCATGTTAAAGTATTACGTTTATCTCAATCCAGGACTTACGATAATTTTTAATGGTGAGAAATACTATTCAGAGCATGGATTAAAAGATCTATTAGGAGAAACAATTGCAGAGAGTGATCGTTTATATCCTATTATCCATCTCAGATCTGATGACATTGAAGTGGCTATGACTCATAGTAGGACGCAATACAGCGAGGAATATCACTCCTTTGCAAATGGTCAGAATACTACTCAAGGAGGAACCCATCAAGCGGCTTTTAGAGAAAGTGTGGTACGAACCATAAGGGAATTTTACGGTAAAAATTATGAAGCTAGTGATATACGTAAGTCTATTGTAAGCGCTATCGCTATAAAAGTTATGGAACCGGTATTTGAGTCCCAGACTAAAACCAAATTAGGTTCTACTGAAATGGGAGGCGACCTACCTACGGTACGTACCTTTATCAATGATTTTATAAAAACACAGCTAGATAATTACTTACATAAGAATCCGCCGGTAGCAGAGGCTTTACAGAAAAAAATTATCCAGGCAGAACGAGAACGTAAAGAATTATCTGGAATTAGAAAATTAGCACGTGATCGTGCTAAAAAGGCCAGCCTACACAACAAAAAACTACGTGACTGCCGTGTTCATTTAGGAGATACTAAAAAAGATAACAATCTAGACAGTACTCTTTTTATTACCGAGGGAGATTCCGCTAGTGGATCGATAACAAAATCACGTAATGTGAATACACAAGCAGTTTTCTCTTTAAGAGGAAAGCCTTTGAATTCTTATAACATGAGCAAGAAAATTGTTTATGAAAATGAAGAATTTAACTTGTTGCAAGCAGCGTTAAACATCGAGGACAGTATGGAAGACCTGCGATACAACAAAATCGTAATCGCAACTGATGCCGATGTGGATGGAATGCACATAAGACTATTGCTCATCACTTTTTTCTTGCAGTTTTTCCCAGAGCTGATCAAAAAAGGTCATTTGTATATTCTGCAAACGCCATTATTTAGAGTTCGTAATAAAAAAGAAACTAGGTATTGCTACACTCCAGAAGAGCGAGCAGCTGCCATTGCAGAGTTGGGTAAAAATCCAGAGATCACACGATTTAAAGGACTTGGGGAAATCAGCCCAGATGAGTTTGTACATTTTATAGGAGAAGATATACGCCTGGATCCTATCATGCTGGACGATGGAATGAGTATCGAGGACTTATTAAAATTCTATATGGGAAAAAACACTCCAGATAGACAGGAATTTATAATCGATAATTTGAAAGTAGAGCTGGATGTTGTTGAGGATTAACTTTCTTTCAACTTAAAGTTTTTTGTTTTAAATAGATAAATATGAATTCCGCTTTCGCGAAAGCGGAGTAATAAAAATAAACAGTTAATCAATAACTGAAAATCGTTAACCGACAACTGTGGACTAACAAATGAGTGAAGAAAACGAAGAATTAGAAAATTTAAGTGAAGGTATAGAAGAACAATCTACAGAGACCATTACTCGTGTAACGGGAATGTATAAAGAATGGTTTCTAGATTATGCCAGCTATGTAATCCTCGAGCGTGCTGTTCCGGCTATTGAAGACGGTTTTAAACCTGTACAACGACGCATCATGCAGTCTATGAAAGACCTAGATGACGGGCGCTATAATAAAGTGGCAAATATTGTAGGTCATGCCATGCAGTACCATCCGCATGGAGATGCGAGCATAGGTGATGCTATGGTGCAAATAGGTCAAAAAGACCTGTTGATAGACATGCAAGGAAACTGGGGTAACATCCTTACTGGTGATCCTGCAGCTGCTTCTCGTTATATAGAGGCGCGTATATCAAAATTTGGTCTAGAAGTTCTTTTTAATCCTAAAATTACAGAGTGGCAAGCCAGTTATGACGGTAGGCGCAAAGAGCCTATCAATTTACCAGTTAAATTCCCACTTCTTCTTGCTCAAGGCGCTGAAGGAATTGCGGTAGGTTTATCTACCAAAGTCTTGCCGCACAATTTTATAGAATTGATAGACGCTTCTATAAAACATTTACAAGGCAAACGATTTAAATTATATCCAGATTTCCCTACAGGTGGCGCTGCAGATATTTCAAATTACAATGATGGACTGCGAGGTGGAAAAGTACGTGTGCGCGCAAAGATGCATTCTCCAGATAAGAACTCTATAGTAATTACAGAGATACCTTTTTCTACAACTACTAGTTCGTTAATTGATTCTATCTTAAAAGCAAACGATAAAGGTAAAATCAAGATCAAGAAAATTGAAGATAATACTGCTGCAAATGTAGAGATCATGATCCATTTGCCGTCAGGGATGTCTCCAGATAAAACGATGGATGCGTTATACGCTTTTACTAATTGTGAAGTAAGCATCTCACCTTTAGGGTGTGTAATTGAAGATAACAAGCCACTATTTGTAGGCGTTTCTGAGATGTTGCGCCGTAGTGCAGATCATACTGTTGCACTTTTAAAAGCAGAATTAGAGATTCTTCTACATGAAGTAGAAGAGCAATGGCATTTTGCATCTTTGGAGCGCATTTTTATTGAAAACCGTATCTATCGAGATATTGAAGAAGAAGAAACTTGGGAAGGTGTTTTAAACGCCATTGATAAAGGTTTACAACCACACATCAAGCATTTAAAAAGAGAAATCACAGAAGAAGATATTGCTCGCTTGACAGAAATACGTATCAAGCGTATTTCTAAATTTGACATTGATAAAGCGCAGCAAAAAATTGATGCTCTCGAAGATCGCATTGCAGAGTTGAAGCACCATCTAGAACACTTGATAGAGTTTGCTATTGATTACTTTACTAAGCTTAAAAAAGACTACGGCAGTGGACGCGAGCGTAAAACAGAGCTTAAAAACTTTGAAGACATTGTTGCGTCTAAAGTAGTGATACGTAACACAAAGCTCTATGTGAATAGAGAAGAAGGTTTTATAGGAACATCCTTAAAAAGAGATGAATATGTAGGTGATGTGTCTGATATAGATGACATTATATGTTTCACAAAAGATGGAACCATGATGGTAACTAAAGTAGACGCCAAGACCTTTATAGGTAAAAACATTGTTCATGTTGCTGTATTTAAGAAAAAAGATAAGCGTACTATTTATAATGTGATCTATCGTGATGGTAAATCAGGACCTAGTTATATAAAAAGATTTGCAGTAACAAGTGTTACCAGAGACCGTGAGTATCCTATGGGTAAGGCAGACAAAGGCTCAGTGATGCATTATTTTAGTGCAAATCCTAATGGAGAAGCTGAGGTAGTTACTGTTAATCTAAGACAGCAAGGCAGTATTAAAAAGCTCAAATGGGATATAGATTTTGCTGATATATTAATTAAAGGTAGATCATCTCGAGGTAATCAAGTGACTAAGTATAATATCAAAAAAGTGGAGCTCAAAGAAGAAGGAGTATCTACTTTAAAACCTCGTAAAATATGGTTTGATGACGTTGTAAAACGTCTCAATGTAGATGGAAGAGGTGAGTTGCTAGGAGAGTTTAAAGGTGAAGATCGATTGCTTATAATTACGCAAAAAGGAATTGCCAAAACAATTATACCGGAAGTAACTGCTCGTTTTGATGATGATATGGTTGTACTGGAAAAATGGATTCCTAGTAAACCATTATCTGCTATCTATTATAATGGAGAACGCGAGTTATTTTATGTAAAGCGTTTTTTAATAGAAAATGAAGAACGTGAAGAATCCATAATCAGTGATCATGAAAATTCTTATTTAGAGATTATTTCTACTGATTATAAACCTGTTGCAGAGCTGGTTCATGTAAAGCCTAGAGGTAAGGAGCAGCCAGATAATGAGGAGATCCTAATAGAAGAATTTATAGCTGTAAAAGGAATTGCCGCGCAAGGTAATATGCTTACCAAAAGTAAAATTAAACAAATCAACTTATTAGACCCTTTACCTTATGAGCCTGAGGAAGAAACGCCTGCTCAAGTAGTAGAGGTCAAAGAAGAAGAAGCGGTAGACAGTGAACCTGTTGCTAAAGATGAGAGTAAATCATCAGCTCAAAATAAAGATGATTTACCAGATCCTGAAATAGATGACACTGGACAGTCTAGTTTATTTTAAGAAATTAATAAGTTCTATACAAGCGGTAAAATTTAACTTTACCGCTTTTATTTTGTTTCCGCTTTCGCGAAAGCGAGATTTTAAATAATCCAATCAATAAAATATAAATTAGTTATGAAGCTCATCAGTGAATTTAAAGAGTTTGCCGTAAAAGGTAATATGATAGACATGGCAGTAGGTATCATAATAGGTACTGCGTTTAATAATGTCATTCAAACACTTGTAAAGAAAGTGTTTTTACCACCATTATCTTATCTGACAGATGGTGTTAATTTTGAAGATAAGAAATACGTGTTGCGAGAAGCTATAGAAGGAGCTACAGGAGATCGTGCTAAGGAAATTGCCATAAGTTATGGTGAGCTAATAAACGTAAGTATCGATTTTCTAGTAATAGGCTTTGTAGTATTCATAGTCGTGAAACTTATGAATAGGTTGCGTAATGATGCACAAGATCCTAAAAATAAAGAAGTGGTAACTCCTAAAGATATTGAATTATTAAATGATCTTAAGGAGTTAATGCAAGAACAGAATCAATTGCTTAAAACAAAATAGTTTTTTCATTTAAGCTAGCAAAACACAAAAGGCGCTTCACATAGTGAGAAGCGCCTTTTCTTTTTATCTTAATTTATATTTATTTTATTGTTGCAGTTCCCTTGTAGATTTGATCACGTCCCGACTGCGTAAATTCAAATGAATATGAATTCTTATCTGTAGAAAGAATTTTAAACAGATATGCACGACTTTCTGCATTTGTTTCTGGATCTATAGGAATAACTCTCCATTCACAATCATTGATCCATTCAATACGTGAAGTATCTACTTTATTCTCAAATCGCTCGATTTGTAAATCTTTGGTACGTGTAAATTCTGTCCTTAATAATTTACCTCCACTTTCTTGTTCCCAGATAAAGGTTCCTTCTTGAAAATCTAGACAATCTCTTTTATTCTCATAACAGCTACTGCACAATAAAATTAAAATAAATAATAGGGAGGCACTCTTCATTTTTACTTTTTTACAAAGTTACTTCTTGGATATCTAGTTAAGGTATAAAATATTCAAAACTTCCATCATCATAAATCAAAATCACTTTTTGTATATTTTTCCCTTTTTTTATTTGTGTCTCATTTAAGTTGTCTTTTAATTGAACCGGGCTTAATAAGTTTTTTGAAGTATCATTTTTATCTTCTTTAACCTTATTTGAAACTGAAGAACCTTTCACGTTTTCACTAGAGCTATTTGAAGATAGAGCAGTAGTTGTTGTTTGCTCCGTTTTAGGATAGGTGCCTTTTCCATTAAGCAACCAGTAGAGATCTACCTCTGGAAATTCTTTAACTGTATTAATAACAAAATCAAGACTAGGTTTATTGCGCCCAGACAAAATATGTGAGATGGAGCTGCGTCCTACATGTATACGTTCAGCAAATGAAGAGGCATTTAAACCATGCTGATCCATAATTTTTTGCAATCTTTTAGAAAATTCTGCTGAGTTTACCATAGTTACAAAAGTAAACAATTTTATGTTTACAATTGTGTTTAATATTGTAAACAATCTAGTTTAGCTACTTGTAATTACTATAACTAATCACATATTTAGTTAATTAATTGCTTTATATGAGGTGTTATAAATATCTGAAATATAATATTATGACATTGTATTTATCTAGCCTGTCTATACTCGTTTATAATTGTATTCAAATCTCTATGAAAAAGGAAATAATCAACATTAAACTGTATTACAAATGTAAACAAACAATGCTATTCAATTGTTTACAAATGTAAATAGCGTGATGTTTACGTTTGTAAACGATTTAGAAGTTACATTTGTAAGACACAATTTTACTGGTTTTAATTAGTAGAATTTAATCGTTACATATTAACTGTATTATGTTAGCTAGATACTATACCTATTCGCAATTTGAATCTCATTTTTCTAAACTCATAAAAAGATTTAAAATAGAATCCCTGAATGAAATTGAAATTGGTACTTCGGTTTTAGGAAAATCTATTTATGGACTTAAACTAGGATCTGGAAATATTAAGATATTAGCCTGGTCTCAAATGCACGGTAATGAATCAACTACCACAAGAGCTCTTTGCCAGCTGTTAGAAACTACCGATTTTGATAAAGAATTAGATAATATTCAATTATACATTATTCCTATTTTAAATCCTGATGGTGCTCAATCCTGGACTCGAGTAAATGCAAATAATGTGGATTTAAATAGAGATGCAGTGAATTTATCTCAACCAGAAAGCAGGCTTCTAAGAGATATTATAGATAACTTTCAACCTGATTATTGTTTTAATCTTCACGGGCAAAGAACTATTTATGGATCTTTGGATGGTACATCACCTATTCAAATGTCATTCTTATCACCAGCGGGCGATCAAGAAAGATCTGTTAATGAAGTGCGATTGAAGTCCATGAATGTAATTAATCGTATTTATTCTCAATTAAAGAATGAGGTAACTGGCTCCATAGGTAGATATGGTGATGCTTTTAATATAAATTGCATAGGAGATTACCTAACAAGTCGCAACATTCCTACCATTCTTTTTGAAGCTGGCCACGCTGGAAATGATTATTCTCGGGATAAAGTAACTGATTTAACGACTACTTCACTAAAAGTTGCGATTAATACTCTTAATGAGGATATGTCTTATAATTCTAAAACATTAATGGAGTATAACGGTATTCCATCTATTTCTAGTAATTACAGTGATATAATGATTAAAAATTATCCATCTAGTGATGGACTGACTACCTTATTTATTCAATATCATGAACAAGTTAAAGATGAGAACCTCTATTTTATCCCTATTCTTATAGGGTTAAATAGAGAAGAAATTATCAATGCTCATGAGGTTATTGATATTGACACATGTTTATCTTTTACAAATGACCTAATAATTGAAGAATCTCTAGAAGTATATAGTGAGTCCTTGAATATTAAAATTTTTACAAATTAGTTGTAAAACCTTAAGTTTTCTTAGTTTTTTATTAATGATTGTCTTTATTTTGCGATTAATTGTTAGAAAAAGATAATAAAATGGCAAAAATCGACGATATAGATAAACAAATTTTGGATGTTCTTATAGAAAATACAAGAACTCCATTTACAGATATCGCAAAGAGACTTAACATAAGCGCTGGTACCGTACATGTGAGAGTTAAGAAAATGGAAGAATCTGGAATCATTCATGGATCTTCCTTAACCGTAGATTATCATCAATTAGGTTATACTTTTATTGCTTACATAGGTGTATTTCTTGAAAAAACTAGTACCACGCAATTTGTGATCAGAAGAATTAAAGAAATTCCGTTTGTCACTGTTGCCCATATAACTACAGGTAAGTTCAATATTTTCTGTAAAATACGAGCTAGAGATACAGCTCATGCAAAGAAAATTATTTTCATGTTAGATGATATTGATGGAGTTAGCCGTACAGAAACCATGATAAGTCTGGAAGAGAGTATTAATGATAAAAAGAGATTGTTGCACAAGGTATTTCAGGACTTATAATGGTGCAATTAAAGGACATATCTAGCGACGAATATTCTGATTATTATCAGACTTATTTATCTCTCATTGATCCACAAACTTCTATAGATAATGTTTTGCAAGAATCATTAGAAGGTACATTAAGCTTACTAAAAGAATTAGAAAAACCGTTATCTTATAGTTATGCAGCAAATAAGTGGTCTATAGGGCAAGTATTGCAGCATGATATCGATACAGAGCGCGTTTTTGCTTATCGTGCATTACGATTTATAAGAAAAGATGCTACACCATTGCCAGGTTTTGATCAAGATGTATTTGTAGCTAATTCTAAGGATCTCGCTTTCGCGAAAGCGGAATTAAAAAAATCTATCATTACTACTAGACAAGCTACTATCGAGTTGTTTTCAAATGTTACTATGGATTCATTAATTTTTAAAGGGAACGCTAGTGGGCAAGTTATGACAGCTAGAGTTATTCCCTTTTTAATCGCTGGTCACAATTTGCATCACGAGAATGTGATAAGAGAGCGCTATTTAACTTAATTTAATATAATATTACTTTTATTAAGAGCTTGCTAAGTTTTAATTAGCAAGCTCTTGTTATATATAGATTGAATTGATTAGCATCTTTGTATCATTAATTAAAACAAATATATAGATATGAAAAAGAGAGTAGCAATTTTAGCCACAGATGGATTTGAAGAAATAGAACTTACTAGTCCTAAAAAAGCACTAGAAGAAGCAGGTGCACAAGTAGATATCATTAGTCCAAAAAGAGATTCTATAAAAGCATGGAATGAAGATAACTGGTCAGAAACATATAAGGTGGATCATCATGTGAGTGAGGTTAATGCCTCAGATTACAATTCTTTGATGTTACCTGGTGGAGTAATGAATCCAGACCAGTTGAGACAGGATGAGGATTCTATTAAATTTATTACCGCATTCTTTGAGCAAAAGAAACCAGTAAGTGCAATATGTCATGGGATTCAACCTTTAATTGATGCAGATGTATTAAAAGGTAGAAAATTGACATCTTACCCATCGTTGAAAAAAGATGTAGAAAATGCAGGTGGTAATTGGGTAGATGAAGAAGTTGTAGTTGATCAAGGATTTACAACTAGTAGAACGCCCGACGATCTTGATGCATTCAACAATAAGTTAGTTGAAGAAGTACGTGAAGGTAAACATGAAGAACAGCACGCATAATCCTCTAAATTATAAAATTAAAAAGGCTCGCAATTGCGAGCCTTTTTAATTGGAACTTTTTAAAATCTACTGATTAAGCATTACTGGCATAACTAACATAGTTACATTCTCGCCTTCGTCTAATCCATCAACTGGCGTTAAAATACCAGCGCGATTAGGTAAGGACATTTCTAGAGAAACATCATCACAAGTTAAATTGTTAAGCATCTCTATTAAAAACCTACTATTAAAGCCTATTTGCATGTCGTCACCTTGATAATCACAGGTTAGGCGCTCATCTGCCTTATTGCTGTAGTCTAAATCTTCAGCACTGATGTTTAATTCTGCACCAGCCATTTTAAGTCTTATTTGATGAGTCGTTTTATTTGAAAAAATACTCACACGTCGCACAGAGTTAAGTAACTGCGTCCTAGAAATAGTTAATTTATTAGGGTTTTCTTTAGGTATTACCGCTTCGTAATTAGGATACTTACCATCAATTAAACGACAAATGATAGTCGTTGAATCAAAGCTAAATTGAGCGTTACTATCATTATATTCAACTAAAACCTCTGACTCACTTCCTTGTAGCATTGCTTTAAGAAGATTTAAAGGTTTTTTAGGCATAATAAATTCTGCTGTTTGACTAGCTGAAAGATCTTCTCTTTTATAACGGACTAATTTATGAGCATCTGTAGCTACAAAAGTTAAGGAATCGCTTGCAAATTGAAAAAACACACCACTCATAACTGGTCTAAGGTCATCATTTCCAGCAGCAAAGATGGTTTTGTTAATGGCAGTAGCAAGTGTATCACCCATAATTGAAGTACTGCTAGGATCAGTAATAGAAACTGCCTTAGGGAACTCCTCTGCAGCAGCACAAGCAATTTCAGATTTTCCTTTATCATGACTTACAATCATCATGTTGTCCACGCTATGAAAAGTAAGCGGTTGTTCTGGAAAAGTTTTTAAAGTGTCTAGTAAAAGTTTAGCAGGTAAAGCAATGCTACCATCGTCTTCACTTTCTACATCTAATTTACTAACGATGGTGGTCTCCATATCACTAGCAGATACTTTGAGTTCATTTCCAGTTAATTCCAATAAAAAATTATCTAATATCGGTAAGGTATTGTTATTATTTATGACTCCACCTAATAGTTGAAGGTGTTTTTGTAAGTAAGAACTAGATACTATAAATTTCATCTGTCAGTTATTGTTTTGTGATTTTGTCTTCCTTAAAATTATTAATTAAGAAAAAGTGATAAAGAATAATGCTTTTTTGAGTTAAATTGCAATTATCATTTACAGAACAAAGATATTTGTTTAATGATAAGTATAGCAACATATTTATCAACAATTCTACCTTTTTATAAAAATTATTATGAATAAATTAAAAATAGTCTTTTTTATATTCTTAGCCGTCTCAACTAGCATTAATGTATTGGGACAAACTAAGGCTGAAAGAGCTGAAATTAGTAAAAGTTACGATCAGGATAAGATACAAGCCTTAGAAAAATATCTTGATGATCTTGAAGCAAAAAATCAAAAACGTTTTGAGCGTTTACAAGCTATTCATAATTGGCCTTCTACAATAACAACTAAAGACGGCACCACAGCCTATCTTGTAGGAGCAAATTTTTTAGGTGACCCATTATATGTGAGTACTATGAACGAACAAGCAGCTCAAATGCAAGGTGTTCGAGAATTGCAATCTGGTGGTTCCTTTGGTATCAATTTAGAAGGCCAAGGAATGACAGTAGGAGTATGGGACGGTGGAAAAATCAGAGAAACACATCGTTCTTATACTGGGAGAACTTCGGCAGGTGAAGTATTACAGACCATAAGTGGTCATGCTACACATGTGGCAGGGACTATTGCTTCTGACGGGACTGGAGATTTAAGCGCTAGAGGTATGGCGCCACAGTCTATAGTTGAATATTATAAGTTTAGACAGTCAAGTTCTGAAGTTGAAGATGAAAGAGAGATGTCTAGCGCCGCTTCAGGCGGTTTATTAGTATCAAATCATAGTTATGGAATCCCTGCAGATGCTGTTTCTGTTGCTGCGTTAGGTAAATATGATGACGGTGCTCAAGCTTGGGATCAAATTTCTTTTACTTATCCTTATTATTTAATTTTTAGTAGTGCTGGAAATTCCCAAAATGATGGGGTAAATACGTCTGATGGTGGTTATGACCTTCTCACTTCAAGATCAAATGCTAAGAACATAGTTGTTGTAGGAGCATCTGTAGGCGTTACAAATTACACCGGGCCTTCTAGCGTTAGTATGTCTCGATTTAGCAGTTGGGGACCAACTGATGATGGTAGGGTTAAACCAGATATTAGTACAAAGGGCGTTTCCATGTATAGTACAGGAGATCTTTCAGACACGCAATACATAAATAGAAGCGGTACATCAATGTCATCACCTGCAGTGGCTGGTGGTGCGATTATATTACAGCAATTTTATAATTCCATAAATAGCAGTTATATGAAAGCTGCGTCATTGAAAGGTGTAATTTTGCATTCTGCTTATGAAGCTGGTACATCACCAGGTCCTGACTATAGGTTTGGTTGGGGACTTATGAATACGGAAGGTGCAGCTCATGTTATTGAACAAAATGGGACATCATCATTAATAGATGAATCCACACTGTCTCAAGGTGCTTCATATTCTAAAAATATTACTGCAAATGGGTCAGCTTTATTTGATAATAAATTAACCGTGTCTATTTCTTGGACAGATCCTGCAACTGCTACAAGTGATCTTACATCTGTAGTTCAAAATGATGATAGAACACCTATGTTAGTAAATGACCTAGATCTTGTGGTAACTGACCAGAATGGAGTCGTTTATAGACCGTGGAAATTAGATCCAGCATTTCCTCTTAATGCTGCTATCACAGGTGTCAACAATGTCGATAATTTTGAAAAGATTGAAATAGATCAACCGGTAGGAAACTACACGATTTCTGTAACTCACAAAGGGAATTTATTAAATGGTTCTCAAGACTATTCCCTAATTATTTCTGGAGCAGATAATGTTACTCTTTCTAACGATACAGTGAATTTACAATCTTTTGAATTATTCCCTAATCCAGCAAATAATTATGTAAACATAGCTTTTAATGAAGCAATGTTAAGTAACAAAATTAATGTAGATATATATGATGTATTAGGCAAGCAGGTCTTAAATAGAACTTATCCAGCTAATGGCTCAACTAATAAACGAATTGACACTTCAAGTTTCCAGAGTGGTATATACATCGTTAGAGTAGGTGATGGAACTTCTTTCACGACTAAAAAACTAGTTATTCAATAGATGTTAACCTAATTAAATAATAACTTGCCTTTGAACTTTCAAAGGCATTTTTTTTATGATACAACCACAATTACTACATTTTCTAAGAGAATTAGAAACCAATAATAACAGAGATTGGTTTGAGAAGAATAAAAGTGAGTTCAAAAAACTAGATGCCCGATTCAAGGAGTTTGCTCATAACATGATGTTAGACCTAAATGAGCATGATGTGATTGAGAAATTGAAAACTTATAGAATTTATAGGGACATAAGATTCTCTAAAGATAAGACACCATTTAAAGTTCATAGAAGCGCAAACTGGATACGTTCTGGAGAAACTAGGCGAGGTGGATATTACTTAAGAGTGAAACCAGGTCAGACGGTTATAGGTGTAGGTTTTTTTGCTCCAGAAAAAGAAGACTTATTGAGAGTACGCAAAGAAATAGCCTTAGATGCTAGTGATTTAAAAGTATTTATACATGCTCCAGACTTTAAGTCTTGTTGGGGAAATTTTCAAGGAGATACTCTCAAAACTGCTCCTAGAAATTTTGATAAAAATCATCCTGAGATAGATTTGCTGCGCTACAAATCCTATTACTTTTTAAGATCTTTTAGTGATGAAGAGGTTTTGAGCGACAATTTTTCACAAATAATAAATAACTCTTTTAAGCTAGCAAGACCATATTTAGACCTTATGTCTGATATTCTTACTACAGATTTAAACGGAGAATCACTTTTATGATCTTACTGCAGGTTTTTCAAACAAAAGAATGTTACTTATTAAACGTTCTCTTACTAGATTCATCATGCGTTTATTTAAAGCACTAGAATTAGTTATATAATGTTCATATTCTTCAATTGTAAATAATCCTAAAATCATTCCTTTTAACGAGTTCCTAAACTTTTGATCTCTATTCACAGCGTTTTCAATGTAATCAATACGCTTATGCGCTGTAAGTCCATAAAACACATTTTTATGTTTGTGAATATAATTCCTAAACATTGCAACTAATAAATCGTTTTGAAGTTTTGCAATAGGTCGCAGTGTTTCATTTTGAAAACGCTCCTCATCGCTCATTCTATCATTAATTTTTACGTTAGGTAAAGTAGGTCTCAGGGCAACTAGATATTCATCTCGAGTATTCATTTTTGATGCTTTTGTTTAAAGATAGGTACATTTAAACCTGATCAATTTATTTGCTCTTTTGTTTCTCAACAAGTTTGTCAACATTCTAAGAAGAAGCTTGCACGACTACTAGTTTATTATGGTTCCGCTTTCGCGAAAGCGGAATTTCAATCATAAAATACCCATTATAGGGTAGATAGAATTGTTAATTTTATTTTAAATTGCCTATTCAATTCCATTATTATGAGACTACAAAAATTTATTCTACTTTTTATACTTTCCTGTTGCTCAGTAAGCATTGCTCAAACAGAACTAACAGATGATAATGCCGAAGCAAAACTTCTTATCGATAACGATAGGCTAATAGTAGTTGACTTTTATGCTACCTGGTGCGGTCCTTGTAAAAAAATGGATCCTATACTTAAAAAATTAGTTACTAAGTATGGTGGTCGAGTGGACTTTTATAAAATAGACGTAGATAAAAATGAGGTGGATGATATACTAGGTGTTACTGCAATGCCTACTTACTTTTTCATAAAAAACTCTTCAACGCTTGAGGTGATAGAAGGAATGAGGTCTAAAGAAGTTATGGAATCTCTTATTGAGAAATATATGTATTATGAGACAGAAGATGATGTTGTTGAAATAGAAGAAGTAATAGAATCTACTGAGACATCTTATTATGATGCAACTGCTAAGCATGGTTATGAGAGTGAATTTTCTATTTCTACTATTGCAAATATTTGGGACTCATGGTCTAATTTAAACTCTCTAGCCTGGCACATATATCTAGAACATGATGAAACTAAAACGCTGTATAAAGGAATTGAAATAGTTGAGAGATCCATAACTTTAGATAAAAACTATTACAACACAGATACGCTAGCATCACTTTATTTCAAAACTGGTGAATATAAGCAGGCACTGAAAAAAGCAAAAGAAGCCATAGAAATTGCAAAACGTGATAATGAAGATTATTCTTCAACATCTGAGCTTATGAATAAGATCATTGATAGGTTATAGAAATAAATCTCAGTCTTAATAAAAAGCACAAAATCAATTTGATTTTGTGCTTTTTTTGTTTTCGCCACGCTGTATAATCTAATCCTTCTTATTTTTACATCTTATGTCGTATTACGTAGATGTTATATTGCCGCTACCTTTAGAAAGGTATTTTACCTATTCCATTAATAAGGCAGAGTCTCAATTTCTCGAGCCGGGAATGAGAGTCGCCGTTCCTTTTGGAAAATCTAAGATTTACACAGCGATTGTATATGAGGTACATCATAACAATACAGCAACATATGAGATTAAGGATATTGAATTTATCATTGATGAGAAACCAGTAGTTACAAAAGATCAATTAAAATTTTGGAACTGGATTAGTAACTATTATTTATGTGCTATAGGCCAAGTTATGCGAGCAGCACTGCCTAAGTCCTTGCTGCTAGAAAGTGAAACCATTGTTCTAAGAAATGAATCATTATTAATAGATCAGGAAGAGCTAAATGATAGAGAATATTTAGTCATGGAAGCTCTAGAAGAACGCAACTCACTAAAGGTTCAAGATGTAATGAGTATTCTTGATCGTAAAAGCGTTTTACCTATCCTGCAAAAAATGCTGGATAAAAATTATATCATTCTTCAAGAAGAACTGTATAACAGCTACAAGCCTAAAACTGAAAAATACATTTACCTTCATGATGAGTTAAAGGATGAGGAGCGCCTTAAAATGATTTTAGAAGAGTTAACAAGAGCGCCTAAACAGCGCGATGCTGTCATGACATTATTCATGATGCAAGCAGGAAATAGCCGTCCAGTAAGTAAAAAACAGCTTATGGAACGTGCAAATGTTACTAGCGCTGTCATAAAGTCCTTAGTCTTGAAAGAGATTGTTGTAGAAATAGAAGAAGAGGTAGATCGCGTCCTTGATAAAAAAGAAGATGGTGCTTTACTGTATACACTTAATGAAGAGCAATCTCAGGCGCTAAAAAAAATTGAGAGTTATTTTCAAGAATCAAAAACGGTCTTGTTACACGGTGTTACTTCTAGTGGGAAAACCCAACTCTATGTCCAATTAATAAAGGATCAGTTAGAGAAAGGGAATCAAGCGCTTTATCTTTTACCAGAAATAGCGTTAACTACACAATTAATAACACGACTTAAGAATTTTTTCAAACATCAAGTTTTAGTGTACCATTCTAGGTATAATTTAAATGAGCGATTAGAAGTATGGAATCATGTCCTAAATGCTACTGAACCTTATGTAATTATAGGAGCGCGCAGTTCATTACTGCTTCCTTTTAAGAAATTAGGTCTTATTATTATAGACGAAGAACATGAAACAAGTTTTAAACAATTTGATCCTGCACCACGCTATCATGCTAGAGATGCGGCGATAGTTTTAGGTCACTTTAAAAAGGCATCTGTTTTACTAGGTAGTGCAACTCCTGCCTTAGAGAGTTATTATAATGCCAGTACAGGTAAATACCGCATCGTAGAACTTAAAAAAAGATATGGTAACGTACTTATGCCTGAAATTAATATCGTAGATATTAAGGAAAAGCATAAACGCAAGAAAATGAATGGTCATTTTTCTGATACGCTCATTGATCATATGCAAGAAGCTTTTAGGGATAAAAAGCAAGTCATATTATTTCAAAATAGGAGAGGTTATGCACCTATCATGGAATGTAATACATGTGGTAATGCTCCACAATGTCCTAATTGTGATGTAAGTTTAACCTACCATCAATATAAAGGTCAATTAAGATGCCATTATTGTGGCTATCATACATTTGTTCCTAAAGAGTGCCCTTCTTGTTCTAGTCCCGCTATGGATACAAAAGGCTTTGGGACAGAGCAAATTGAGCAGGAATTCCACATGATATTTCCTAATCATAAGGTGGCTCGTATGGATCTAGATACCACTAGAGGTAAGAATTCTTATCAAAAGCTTATTCATGAAATGGATACAGGAGCGATAGACTGTCTAGTAGGAACTCAAATGCTTACTAAAGGACTAGATTTTAGGAACGTGAGCCTGGTAGGAGTCATGAATGCAGACTCCATGCTTAACTTCCCAGATTTTAGAGCACACGAGCGCTGTTTTCAATTGCTTACCCAAGTCTCTGGTAGAGCAGGACGTACAAATGAAAGAGGTAAAGTTTTAATACAGTCCTATAATCCAGATCATAGAATACTACAACAAGTAAGCTCTTATGATTATAAAAACATGTACGAGGAGCAAATAGAGGAGAGGTATCAATTTAAATATCCTCCATTTCAGCGATTAATAAGAATAACTTTTAAGCATAGAGATTATCAAACCACGTTAGATTCTAGTACATGGTTTGTTAATGCGTTAAATCAAATACCTCATGGCGTGACAGTCTTAGGTCCTGAATTTCCACCAGTTTCTCGCATTAGAAATTTATATAATATTCATGTGATTATTAAACTTGCAAAGAATCAGTCACCAGAGCAAGTGAAAGGTTATATCATGAAAGTAAAGAGGAGCTTTGAATCGATAAAACAATATCGATCTGTGAGGTGCAATATAGATGTAGATGCTTATTAATTACGACTGTAAAGTTCTGTGTTACGCTTTCGCGAAAGCGAGATATGTATAATACTCAACCTGTAAAAACATAAGGGAATAAAAAAAGCCACTCGTTAGAGCAGCTTGTAAATAATTATAAAAAATTATCATTAAAATTGTGAGAGTGCTTCTACTAAGTCCGATTTCCTATTGCGACTTAACGGTAATACTTCCTTGCCTAGCTCTACAGCTTTAGAATTAAATTTCTCCACCTTTCTTAAATTGATAATATAAGACTTATGTATTCTCAAAAAGTCTTCACTAGGAAGTGAGTTTTCAAACGACTTCATTGTAGATAATACGATAAGGCTATCATCTTCAGTAATAAGTTTAACGTAGTCGCCTAATGCTTGAATGTACCTCAATTCCTTTAAATAAACTTTACGTTTTTTTAGGTTGCTCTTCACAAAAATAAACTCTCCACGATCTTCGATCATTTCGGTTTTCATTTTATGCGATAGTAAGGCTCGTTCTACAGCATATAGGAATCTATCTTTTTTAATAGGTTTTTGTAAATAGTCTATAGCAGCATAATCAAATGCTTTAAAAGCATACTTAGTCTGTCCTGTAACAAAAATAACACCTGGTTTATCTGTTAAATCATCAAGTAAATCAAATCCTGTAAGAATAGGCATCTCAATATCAAGAAAAATTAAGTCAATACTTTGCTCTTTTAAGGCCGTTTTAGTTTCTACAGCATTACTAAATTCACCCTTGAGTAGTAGATTAGGATGATTTTCAATCATTTTGACAATAGCTAATCGTTGAATGCTTGAATCATCAACAACAAAACAGTTAAGAATAGTGTTACTCATCGCCTTAATTAATGGTTTCATGACAATAGTAATCACTTTTCTGATGAAATACAAGCAAAAACGTCATTTAATCGGACTTTTTTACGATATAGCGAAATTATAGTCATTTTAACTTTCTGTAATCAATTAACTTATAGAGGCTTAATCGATTGGTTTTAAGTCTGTATTAAGTTTATTTAATTAATTATTAATGGTTTACAGTTGATTCATTTTGTGCTATAATTCTAATTTCTTTTAATTTTTTAACTTTAGTTACACTTTTTAGTGGAGAGTTTTAGCAAATTAGGTCAATAATAATTCTCATAGACCTCAGTTTTATTTTAGAAACAAGAGATTAGATTTAATAGGGTACATAAAGGTTTTAACTCATTTGCAATATATTATAGATAGACTTGTTGTTTATTATTAAATAGAGTACTTTTGCAGCCGTTTTAAACAATAATTATTATGAATCAATACGAAACTGTTTTCATTTTGAATCCCGTTTTATCTGATGATCAGGTAAAGGAAACAGTAAAGAAGTTTGAGAATTTCCTTACTCAACGTGGAGCTAAAATGGTAGCTAAAGAAGATTGGGGCCTTAAAAAACTGGCTTATGCAATCGAGAACAAAAAAAGTGGCTTTTACCACCTTTTCCAATTTGAAGTGTCTGGTGACGTGATCAATGACTACGAAGTAGAATTTCGTCGTGATGAGCGTGTTATGAGATATCTTACTGTAAAGCTTGATAAGTACGCTATCGAGTGGGCAGAGAAAAGAAGAGCTAAATTATCTAAAAAATCTAAAGCTTAATCCATGGCAACATTACAACAACAAGCTAAAGGTAAAAAAGATGGTGACATCCGTTACTTATCTCCTTTAAAAATTGAAACTCAAGAGAGAAAAAAATACTGCCGTTTTAAGCGTAGTGGTATTAAATATATAGATTATAAAGATGCAGACTGGTTGTTTGGTTTTGTAAATGAGCAAGGTAAATTGTTACCACGTCGTCTTACAGGAACATCTTTAAAGTATCAACGTAAAGTCGCTGTAGCTGTAAAACGTGCTCGTCACATCGCTATCATGCCTTACGTAGGTGATTTACTTAAATAATAAAATCAGATTAACAATATGGAACTTATATTAAAGAAAGATGTAGAACATTTAGGTTTTGCAGACGATGTAGTGACTGTTAAGCCTGGTTATGGCCGTAACTTTTTAATCCCTAATGGTCTTGCTGTAATGGCGACTTCTAGTGCAAAGAAAGTTCTTGCTGAAACGCTTAAACAAAGAGCTCATAAAGAAGCTTCAAACATTAAGGCTGCGCAAGAGCAGGCAGATAAACTTGCTGCGCTTGACCTTAAGATTACAGCAAAAACTGGTGATGGAGACAAATTGTTTGGTTCTATTACTACTGCAGACGTTTCTGACGCCCTTGCTAAAAATGGTGTAGAAATTGAAAAGAAGTTTATATCTGTTGCTGGTGGTACTATCAAGAGATTAGGTCAGTATGAAGCTGATGTACGTTTCCACAGAGAGGTAAGTGCTAAACTTATTTTTAACGTGGTTGCAGAAAAATAAAAGAGATTTTATTTATAATAAAGCCGTTTCATTAAATTGAAGCGGCTTTTTTAATTTTATTTGATTTTACAAAATATTTACAATGAAGTATAGAAGACTTACCAAAGAGCAGCTAGAAGAAATGCATCCAGAATTTATAAATTTTCTAGCCTCTCAATCCATAACTGCTTCTGAATGGGATGATATAAAAAAAAATAAACCGCAAGTTGCTGAAGAGGAAATCGATGTGTTTTCTGATCTAGTATGGGAAGGTGTATTGAGTAAAGCAGAGTACTTAGAGCATATTTCACCGAGAACAATGAACCTGTTTTCATTAGGCGAAAATGAGATGGAGCTTATATCTATTATTGTAGGTGATGAATTAATAGATATTACCACTAGCGATGGTTATAAATGGTTGCAAAAAAATCTACTAGATGATGAGGTGAAAATCTTCACAGCAAAAAAATCATATAGTGATAACCCTAATGAAGATAAATTTAAGTTAATTGAATCTGGAGCCGTAATTACTAAAGGTAAACTATTTAATTATTTTGATGATTTAATGGAATTAGGTAAAGAAACTAATGGTTTCTAAATTGTTATAGTTAATAAGCTAATTAAATAAAAAAGGTTGCTAGAGTTTTCTAGCAACCTTTTTAGTTTTAACTATTTCTTTATATTAGAATCGGTACCTCATACCTAAAGCTACATCTAAGTCATTACCATCTCTGAAGTCTCCAAAGTAAAATTCTGGTCTTACATCTAAAGATATAAGTAATGGAAAATCAAAGTTATATTCTATACCTACTTGACCAGCAGCTAAAAGAAAAAACTCTGAATCGTCATCAAAACCTGCTCTTCTTCTAAAATCGTCATCAATACTGATTGATCCTAAACCACCACCGGCACCTGCGTACCAGTTAAAACCTCCTTCAATGTTCCATAACCATTGATAAATACCAGTAGCTTTAAAGCCATCAAACCCATCGCCATCTTCATAACCTAAATCTATTTCTAGACGGTTGTTATCTCCTAAACCTCTTTGGTACGATATCTCAGTTCCAAACCCATCTCCATCGCCTAACCTTATACCTATGGCATTTTTAGAGATTTGTTGTGCATTTGATTGCAGTAGAAAACCTAATCCTATTACAACAGTAAAAAATAACTTTTTCATAATTTCTTATATTTTATAACAAATATTCTAATAAATTAATCGATAAAAAGTTTTAATTATGTTAAATAACAAATTTATAATTATCCTTCAAACTCGTCATCTCCACCTTCATAATCGTTGCGACCTCCTTGATTACGTTTCTTTTGTTGATTAAAACGATAAACAAAACTTAGGTTCACCTGTCTTTCTCTCCATTGAAATTCACTAGAAGAATTAAAAGTAGGTGTTGATACTGTGCTTTGTCTTATACGACTATTAAATAAATCACTTACGTTTAAAGATATTGTTGCATCATCATTTAATATGTCTTTGCTAGCAGCAAGATTCATTGTAAATATACCATCTTGAGTACCTTGTGCATTCTCTGAAGCTCCTCGATAGTTCAAACGTGTTTGGAAATCAATTCCTGAAGGAATGCTGAACTTTTGGTTAAGTCTAGCAAAGTATGTGGTATTCTCAAAATCAAAGTTCTGGTTGTTGAACTCTCCATCTGTAGTAACATGAAAAAGATTAAAATCTGAATTAATAGTCCACCATTTAAAAGGTCTATAAGTAAGAGTGAATTCATATCCGGCTCTTTCTTGCGTAGATAAGTTTACAGGTGTGCGTCTAATTATAGGATCTCCATTGTCAGTTATTTCACCGGTATCTTCTTGAATAAATTCCCAGTTCTCGTCACTTCTATTGTAGTATATCGATGTGCTTAAAGTAACTTTCTTCCATCTTCTAAGATATCCTAAATCTAAAGAGTTAGTAAAAGTTGGATCTAGATCTACATTACCTTGAAAAATATTTGATTCACTGGATCTGCTCGGGAAAGGATTTAAGAATCTACCACGTGGTCTTCTCACTCTTCTATTAAAGCCCAAAGTAATATTTTCTCCATCTTGAATTTCGTAACCTAAATTAAGAGTAGGGAATAGGCTACTATAGTCCTTCTTGTCTTCAGAGTTAGTTGTTTCTTGACTGATGACAACGTTAGTCTGTTCAAATCTTAGACCAGCTAAAAAGGAGAATTTCCCTAACTCTTTACCGAATTGTCCGTAGAATGCGTTAACTAGTTCTTCGTAATTAAACGTGTTATTTAATCCCAAGTCTGGAACTATAGGACCTCCAGGAAAGCCTATTTGTTCCTCAAGATAAAATGAGTTTGAAATATCACGATAGTTACCTCTATATCCAGCCTCCCATTGCGTATCTTCTCCTATGGGTAGTTCATAATCTATTTGCAAGTTTGCGTTAGTCTCATCTTCTTGTGATACCGTGCGTTCTATATCATTTACCATGTTTGTAGTAGTTTCGGTTTCTACTATATCTGCAAATTGATCTTCGACAGATGTAGAATATTGCAATGTTGCATTAATCTTCTGTCCATTATCGTCTATATCTTTTTTGTAGTCTAGTGAGTATTGAATTCTAGTATCTTCTTCAGCTTCTTCTTCAATTCTTTCTGTTGCCTCATTAAGATTTCGATTCTCATCAAGTCGCTCGATGATATTAGTATTTACATCATCATCATTTCCTTTGCGATAAACAATGTTACCTACGATACTTGAGCTGTCGTCAATAAAGTATTCAGCTCCTAAACTTGTGAAAAAGTTTCTGCCTACACGATCAAAATCTCTTTGTTCATTTACAAATCTATTTTGAGCTGTTGCACTGAAAAATTCTGAATTACTAGAAGCGTTTCCTGGACGTTCTCTATATCTAAATCCAGTATTTGTAAAAAAGTTCCATTTATCAGTTCTAAAGTTACCGTTGAATGAAGTTCCTAATTGTGGATTGTATCCAGTGTCTAATTGTAAGGAGCCATTGAACCCTACTAATTTATTTTTTCTCAAAATGATATTCAAGATACCAGCGGTACCTTCAGCATCATATCTTGCGCTAGGAGAAGTAATAACCTCTACCTTTTCAATAGCGTCTGCTGGGATTTGTCTCAAAGCTTCAGCACCATTGAAACCTACTAATGCACTAGGTCTACCGTCTATAAGAATGGTAACATTATCATTACCTCTTAGTGCTACATTACCTTCTACGTCTACTGATACAGATGGAACATTATCGAGCACATCACTGGCGCTACCACCGCGTACAGTGAGATCTTTACCTATGTTGTAGATTTTTTTATCAAGCCTAATGTCTACAGTAGTTTTCTCTGCCACTATGACTAATGTATCAAGCTCTGCTACATCAATTTCAAGAGAAATTGTTCCAAAGTCTTTATCTTCTGAAATTACTTGATTCTCTCTGACTTCACTTTTAAATGTGATGTATTCCCATTTTATAGTATAGGTTCCCGGAGTAACTTTAATGTTATAATTTCCTTCTAGGTCAGTAACACCACCTTGAGGGGCTTTTTGGGGATCTTTGCTTATAAATGATATAGTAGCAAACTCTAAAGGAGTACCAGTATTTTTATCTATTAATTTTCCTTTTACTGTAACAGGCTCGGGATTCTGAGAATAAGAATAGCTTCCAATTAATAGAAACACAAGCAATAAAATTTTTTTCATAACGATCTTAAGGTTTATCCTTTGATCGCAAATCTATCTTATGGTTTCATCGAGGTTTATTAAACTTAAGTTAAAGCTCGTCACTAGGAATTTCCTTACTATCTTCCATTAAGAATGCCTTAAGAAAAGCATCAAGATCACCGTTCAATACTGCATCAACATTACCTGTTTCATGACCTGTTCTCACGTCCTTAATTAATTTATATGGGTGTAACACATAATTACGTATTTGAGAACCCCATTCTATCTTCATTTTACCAGATTCAATTTCTTGTCTGGCAGCATTACGTTTTTGCAGCTCTATTTCAAAAAGTTGGGATTTAAGCATTTGCATAGCCTTCTCTCTATTTTCTAGTTGAGATCTTGTTTCTGAATTATGAATCACTATACCAGATGGATGGTGCGTAAGAATCGCTTTGGTCTCTACTTTGTTCACATTCTGTCCACCAGCACCACTTGATCGAGCAAAATCCCAAGAGATATCTGCTGGATTGATATCTATTTCTATAGAATCATCAGCAAGCGGATAAACATAAACAGAGGCAAAGGAAGTATGACGTTTTGCATTAGAATCAAATGGAGAGATACGGACAAGACGGTGCACACCATTTTCACTCTTTAACCACCCAAAGCTATAATCACCTTCGATTTCTAAAGTCACGGTTTTAATACCAGCTACATCACCAGCTTGAAAGTTTAGTTCCTTTACTTTGTAACCATTTTTTTCAGCCCACATGAGGTACATTCTCATTAACATCTCTGCCCAATCACATGATTCCGTACCACCTGCGCCAGCAGTGATTTGTAATACAGCACTCATGTCATCACCTTCATTAGAAAGCATGTTCTTAAACTCCAGTTTTTCTATGAGATCATTTGCAGCATTGTATTTAAGAATTACATCATTTTCAGTCGCCTCGTCTTCTTTAAAAAATTCAAAAAGTACCTCTAGATCTTCTGTTAAAGTAACTGCAGTAGCATAATCAGTAGTCCACTGTTTTTTATTTCTTAGTACTTTCATGATGCCTTCAGCCTCTTTAGGATCATTCCAGAAGTCGGGAGAAAATGTCTTTTCTTCCAGATTAGTAATTTCTATTTGTTTGGCATCGATTTGTAAATAGTTTTTGAGTTTAGAAACTCTTTCTTGCAATTCTTTAACCTGTTCTGCAGTGATCATAAAATGGTTTTCAACAATTGCAAAAATAGAATTAAATTCTTTGCTCTAGAGATGCTATATGTAAGGTGTAGAGATTATTTTTATACCGCTTTCGCGAAAGCGGAACAATTACAATTACTATTACACAAAAAAGATAAATGCTTTAAAACTAATTTAGGGACCTTATCTTTTAATAACTAATTTATATGATCGATTTAAAAAGCGATACGGTGACTAAACCATCAAAAGGAATGATGGAGGCAATTTTTAATGCAGAGGTAGGAGACGATGTCTATAAAGAAGATCCTACTGTGAATGAGCTGGAGAGGCGAGTAGCAGAAATGTTTGGAATGGATGATGCGCTTTTTTTTCCAACGGGAAGCATGGCAAATCAAGCTGCGATTAAAATGCACACTCAACCAGGTGAGCAACTCATTTGTGATAAATATGCACATGTTTATAACTATGAAGGTGGTGGCGTTTCCTTTAATAGCGGTGTCTCTTGTAAACTACTAGATGGAGATAGAGGTATGATAACAGCAGCTCAAGTAGAAGAGGCAATTAATCCGCCAGATTTTTATCACAGTCCACTGACTACATTAGTATGTGTAGAAAATACCACAAATAAAGGTGGAGGCGCTTGCTATAGTATGCAAACTTTTAAGGAAATTAAGGCAGTTTGTGAAAAACATGGTCTAGGATTTCATCTTGATGGCGCAAGACTGTGGAATGCTATGGTCGCCACAAATCAAAATCCAAAAGATTATGGGGCTATTTTT
>MAAC01009452.1_pt1 | contig 25636 bp, 16 predicted proteins | sample 1115981 | NCBI WGS metagenome assembly MAAC01 (sample SAMN04961126, study PRJNA320927) | seawater metagenome | isolation source: sample BD02T64 sea water enriched with oil for 64 days | place: USA:Gulf of Mexico | collected 2013-07-27
ACCGCGATAATCCAGCTGGATTAAAATGAATAGAGTCGATGCCTGGCGGATCCGCCGTTACTGCATTTCCTAATGCTATTGCTTTCGGGTTTCCTAAGAGCAGATTCTGTAGTAATTGGGCATTAGCACTTTTTGCCAAAAGTACGCATATTACGAACAGCAGAGCTCTACATAAAACCCGCTGATTTTGAATTATTATTATCATTATATCTATTCCGCAAAATTAACGCATATAGCTAAAACGGAGTTTCATAACCTACAATTAGTGGTCCGAACGCAACAATGACTAATGTTGTACCCATTACGGCGATAGGCAGAAGTATCTTTTCATGGCGATACCAAAAGCTATCACCTTCTAGTGCTGCCTTTTCAACTTCGGATTCACCGACCACTTGCCGTGTAAGCAAATGATTCATCGCAACCGGCGGAGACAAATACCCTAATTCAACGGCAACAAGGGCCACCATCCAAAAATGAATGGGATGGATTCCACTGTTATAGGCGATTGCAGCAAAGGATCCAGATATAAGCGCAACAGCGCCGATTGCGTCTATAAACATTCCAATCAAAATCATGGCCACAACGAAGAAACACATCGCGACCCAAACCGAACTGAAGGCTTCTGGAATGTCCATCATTGAAGATGAACGTTCAACAACCCCAGCCAGTGGTAACGAACAACACCCAAATATAAGTATTGCACCTATATGCGTAGATGCTTGTGATACTGAGTCAGTTAAGGCGCTTCCGACCTTTTGCATTGCACGTTCATCATTATGTCGCACATCGACGATTTTTTCATAAGCCAAAAACGCAATCAGAATGACGGGTAATATAATGGGCGCAGAGAACTGATCCAGGTATGCATTCAATGCAAGAGCATATATAACGCCAACGCCAAGACCTATCGCCACGTACGGGACAAGCTTACTCAATGCATTCAACGTAGGCTTTAGAGCATTTTTTGGCGACTCAACATGGAATTTTCCACGATTGGTAATTAAAGCAAATACAACAAAAACGAATATCGTTAAACTAAAAACTAGCTTCCCCCAATAGAATAACTCATCGGTAACAACCTCTTTGTTTAACATCGCAATCATTACGATAAGAATGCAAGGGCTTAATACCACACCCGCGCCACCCGTCATTGCCGTTGTTGCTAATGCAAGTTGCCTCCTAGCACCTACTCTACGTAACTCCTCGTATATTACCGCGCCTACTGCTAGCAAAATAATCCCCGAAGCTCCGGAATACGCCGTTGGAAATCCCATCATGATGACAGCGACCACTGCCAATATCTCTGGTGGAAGCCCCCAAGGTTTAAATACCTCAAAAACACGCTTGGCCAATTGCGTCTGCCTTAGCAGCATCCCACACCAAATATACAGTGCCATGGTGACAAAGATGCTAGCAATACTAAATGACTTACCAAAAAATATTGCAATTCCGGCGAAATGACCTTCGATTATGAAAAAGTAATTGGCGGCAATCAGTCCAAATATTGCGTATATAGGTACCGACAAAAATGCCTGTAACGGATTTCCTTTGGGGCGCAAGTTTTCCGGTGGGAATAGAAGTTGATACAAACTGATGATACTTAATGCTGCAAAGCCCATTATTAACAAGTAAACCAACTCTGGGTTTTGTATTGCAACCCCTGAATCCTCTAAACTGGCCTTATAGAACCAGGCGGAAATCGCAAAAACACCATTACTCATTAACTGGGCCGTCGTCGCTACAAAATAATCACGCTGCGTTTTGATCGGTTTGAACGATATATGGTGCCGGGTAATTGTGGTATAGGCCGCTGCGGAAAACAGTAAAATGAGAAAAACAAGTTTCTGTTTACTGATGGAAAATAATGTGGCCGACCCCATAGATGTTTCTATTAAGGAAAAAAACTTTACTGTGCCGGTTACGCTATTTTTTGTTGCCTCCGCTAGTGCATGCTCCTCAATACAAAGGTCACGTTGTTTTACAATTGATTGGTGAGAAGACGCTTTATCAAATGTTAACAAGCCAAATTCGTCGTTTCGATAAAAATCCTTTTCCAGTTCTGACAGAGAATGCGCAACATCAACATTGGGGTTACAAGAAGGATCGGGGGAATCAGAACGTAATGAGGTGTAGTCTTTCCAGCTATGCAAACCCAATTGAAGCAATTGCGAATGGATATTTTCCCCAGTCCCCGCCAGGATAGTGAACATTAATAACAATAACACCAGCACCGGAAGTATCTTGTCTTTTTTTAACCAGCTGATCGATGCAACTACTCTTTTTGAATTTATCACTGACTATACCCTATCTTTTGAGCTGCATTCAGCGAGCGAGGGTTCTTTTCTACAGCGAACACTCCACATAAGCTGCAGCGTTTTTTGGTTGTAGATGCCCTCTTTTAAAAAGTTCATGCGACTTGCCTTAAACACTTTCATCCAGTCTTGTTGATCCTTCTCCGATAGCGTAATCCAGTATTTTTTGGGTAGGCGCCCCTCTGCTCCAAGTGACAATGCAAGAGATTCATCAAATTTATTCACGGCATATAATCGTGATTTTTCCCCAAATCCTTCGGGAAATCGGTCATGTCTTGCAATTATTTGTAATGTCAATTGCATAAGTGGAAGCTTTATGATGCCCCCTTTTTCTCCAAGGCCCTTATGGAGCTCTAGCGCCTCGTACACCACTGCTGGGCCAGCGATAATATCAACCGCATTGTTATTGAATTTGCTAAATGCAGTGGTAATTGATGCGCTTACCGGCGTTAAACCTGCTTTTTCTGCGAAGACTCGTACTTCGGGTGCGTCATCAAGAACAGGAACCTTTTTACCCGCCAATTTCTGTAGAGTTACGGCACCTCGATCATTCAGAAAGAGGTAAACCGATCCCCCAGGGATAATTGAAACTGTTTCGAAGGCGCCCTTCTTCATGTACTTTGATGCTTTATCGGTCGCAAGCGTTTGTAACAATATTTTTAGATGTTCGTAACTTGGAACTGCACCGATTGCGTCTAATGAACCCGTGAAGTTATTGAAGTTACGCCCAAGAATTCCCGGAATATTTACCAGATCACAGGCGCCAGCCTTAAAATCATCTGTCGCTATCTTCGGGTCAGAATATGGGTGTAGTTCCAGTTTTACTCCCCAACTTAACGCGGCGGTTTGGTAATGTTTCATCGCTTGAAATGTAGGGCCGTTTGTTCCCGCAATATCCCAAACACACATTTTTCGATGCGAAAGCTCGTCATTGCTCGAATCAGCAGCGTCTACCGTGAGTGAAAATAGTACAACGATGCCTGTGACCAATAAGACGACCAAAAGGCTCAAATGTTTTGATTCCAATTTATTTTCGGTGTTTAAATGCATGCTGAATTCCATATACTGTAATTATTCTAGTGTTATCGTTTCAAAAATTAATGGGTTTTGGCAATTTATTGCCTATAACAACGAATCAATATCGATAGCTTCTGATAGTTCGGTTTTATCGTCCCAAAACATACCCAGCTTATTAAACGGTGTCTTCATGCCCGTTGCTTCTACCCACAATAAGTCAGAGACTACTTGTATCTGTTTGGTTGCCATTGCGTCAAGAAAACGATACTTTGGATTAGATGGTTGATTTATTTTGCTTTCTACATGGTTCCGTATCATGTTTCTTAGTTCCTTTTTTTTGCCTTGCCCTAGATATAACATGGCTTCTACGGTTTGAACCAAGCGAACACCTTGTGCGTTTCCTGTGGCAACAGCTCGCTCCATCTCTTGGTAGGGATCTTGTGCGGTGTCATCCATTAGCATAATGCTAACCAATGCCTCCACTCCTTGAGGTAATCCCCACCACCTTTCATTATCCAAGCACTGCAAGCCACGCAAAACACGAGGTATCATATCGATGGGTATACCAGACAGAGAATCTGATGACATATCCGAAGTTACCGCGAACACACCGTTCAGCATCCCGATTAACTGATATAACTCATCCGTTTCATTTTTCTGACCAAAAATATTCTCGGTTGAAGGGCACTCTCCACCAGGTTCTCCATAAACAGCGACATAGGCCTGATAACCTTCGTAAGCACGTTGTGCGGCTTTAGCTAAATGCTTTTTCTGCTGGTTTAATGCATCCTGGGCTTCGACTGAATCGGCATTACGCATCGCTTTTAAATAACGAAATTCCTGTTCAACGGCTCGATCCTTTTCACAATCAAAAGCACCCAGGCTAATAAATATTTTGAACTTATTAACAACGGGTCCAAGGGCACCAATAGCAGGTCCGACTCCTTCAGCAGTAGAGCACGCACCTGAGGTATTATCGGATGCCATAATATAAGGAAGAACTCTATCTTCACCAAACATCACGACACCATGGCCAGTCAAGTCATACATCGTTGAACATCCAGAAAGATGTAACAATGCAACAAGACACACAATGGATAACAATTGGCGTTCTAAAAATTCAAAATACTTAAGGCGATCATTCATGATGCATTTATCCTTATTATTAGGTATAGCTTGAAGTCATCTAACTGACTAAGACTAGATATTCACGCAAATTATTATTGTGTACCGCATTTTTACCCCCAAAAACGTAACTTGTCACCGTTACACGCATGCTCCGACGTAAAGCCTACTACTTATCTACTTCAATTATTCTGACGTATTCTGGAATATATCACGTTGAGTTAGGCGTGTGATGTATTAGGGAGCCTTCCTTTTTACGCTGCCAACTTCCACTTCCCAGCATCATCAACGCGGGAGCAACAATGAAGGTCGCTAATAGAGCAAAGATAATACAAAGGGCTGTCATCACCCCAAAAACAAGCATATTTTCCATTTCGGAAAGGCTGTAAGTAAGAAAGCAGATACTCAGTACTAACGTCGTAATTAGCATTGCCCTGCCTGTTGATAACATTGTTTCCCCAATAGCAATAACTGGGTCACCTGTTTTTTCTAGGCTACGTTTAAACCCATGCATAAAGTGCACGTTATCATCAACGGTTAAACCAATTGCGATCGAACCGATCAACATCGTAAGCAAGTCTAGAGGTACGCCGATTAAACAAATGATCGCTAACACAATGAGTATTGGTAATAGCGAGGGGATCATACTCAGCAGCCCTAGTCTAATATTGCCAATCATCAATATCATCATTAAGGTAATGGCAATGATGGCAAAACCATAACTTTCAGCGGTGGAAACCAACATTCTAGCAAGGGTTCCACCCATAATGTTGGCCGATCCGGTAACGGTTATTTCATGGGTATATTGTCCTAAAGTTTCTTTTAGATAAGGTTTTAATCGTTCTAATAATTGTTTCGCATAGACTGCATCTAACCATGGAATCATTAGCGTAAGGCGAGCAACCTGGTAACGACGATCTATCGTTGCGTAAAGGTCGTCAGGCTCATCAAGTTCGACTAGAAATAGTTCTTGGCTAATGAGTTCGGCATTGTCGGGTATTCCGAAGTGTGCTTCATTATTGTCATGTAGAGCGCGATTTGATTCCTTCACAATATTAACAACGCTCATAGATTTTACAACACGGTAGGTGTCAGTCTCCCAGGTCTCAACTTCCTTTTGCACGGCATCCAATGTTTGCATAAACGCTGGATTATTAACGCCTCGCTCCACGCCAGTATCTAGCATCACTTCTATTGCCATACTTGAACCCATGCGTTGCTCATAGTTCTTCAGTGCGAGTACTGCGGGAGAATCACCAGGCAACCACGTCAGCGGGTCATGACTAAAACGATTTTGGCTGGCGATCCCCAAGCTAAAAACGAATATAAATACGCCTAAAGTAACAATCTCTTTAGGGTAGGAAGTGGAGAAACTAGCACACCAATGTAACAGCGTATTCAGCCCCCTACTGTCTTCTTTTACTGGGCGTCGCTTAACTGGCAATAGACTAATAAGACAAGGCAAAACAAAAACCGTCAGGAAAAAAGCAATAATGGAGCCCAATGCACCATACAATCCGAGGGACGCGACAGCCGTGATTTCTGACAAAGCAAAAGATGCTAACCCAGCAGCAGTCGTAATACTGGTGAATAATATTGCTAGACCGGTATGCTCCATAGCATTAGCCAGCGCAAGAATCTTGTTCTGTCCTTTGTCATAATTCCTATAAAATATGGTGAGAAGATGGATACTATCACCAACACAAACCGCCAATAGAAAAGAGGGTAATATCGATGTCGTTGCCTGAAGAGGGGTATCCATTATGGCCATTAAACTTAGGGTGACTACCACACCCAAATTCATAATCAGGAGCGGCATAAGCACACCTGAAGCTCGTCTAAAAACAACAAGCAACACAAATCCAATTAACAGGGTGCCTATGCCGGTAAATATTGCAAAATCCCTTTCTAGCACTTCTCCAAGCATTAATTGGAAAGGCATTGAACCTGCCAAACGAATATCATCGGACAATACACCGTTATTTTTCGTTGCAATCTCTGATAATTTTTCTAACGATTTCTGCATATCGTGAGTTTCCATATACAGTTTTTGTATCTTTCCACTCTTGTCTTTTACGTACCGATAAGAATCCAACCGCACGATCAATGCCAATAGATGACCGTCCTTGGAGATAAGGTAATCCGTGTAGTTGTCATTGCCAAACGTGTAATCTTTTAGCTTCTTTAGCTCGTCAGTATCGGTGGGCAATGTGATGGGTAATAACTCTTCGATATAGAGGGTGTCGTCTGCACCATAGGTGTAGCGTGCATTCACTAACGAGTCGACGGTTTTAACGAAGGGAACTTCATCCTCTATTTGTTGATGAAGAGCTCGGAATTTTTCAACAAACGCCTGAGTAAAAATATCGTCTACTTCTACACTAACGATGAAAACCTCGTCCCGACCAAAGACGTCTTTGAAGTGGTCATATTGCTGAAGCTCGACAGAGCCCTTTTCTAAAAAACCTTCCACGCTGGTGTCTTTACGAATATGGACCAGCTGTGTGGCCATAGCACCAACCACTAACACGCACCCCATAAGCCAAAACCATGAGTGACTACCCATGACATAACCTAATTTCCCAAAACCCTTTTCAACTCGTCGCTTCCAGTTGCTATCTTTTGAATCCATCGTTACACATCTTCTCTTTTTATGGCATACGTTTTGAAATGACTTTCAGTGTAACAATACCGAGATTACAGGCAAAAAGACTATGCATTCATAGTCGCTATAAATGTATTCATTTGGAGAGTACAAAAAGAAAATATGTAGTAGCCTCAGAATTGTGTTTGATAACCTACCTCAATAACTACCACCTCTACCGTCGCGCTAACGTCTAGCCCAGCTGACGGATTATAGATAATATTATCTAGGCGGCTATTGTTGCCGTATTCTGAAGAACCAGCGGGAATATTTATTTCACTTTTAAAATAGGCAATGGATATATCAAGAACTGTATCAGGGTCAAGTTTATGGCTTGATCCCACACCGTAAAAATCAAAGTCCCCTACAGGCACTAGAAAATCCATGGTATTTTGGGGTATACCGGTTTTACGAGGTTCATAACCGACTCGTAGCGCGGTCCGGTCAGTCAATTGATACTCGATTCCATACGCGAAATTTGACGTGTTCTCATAATTTCGAGGCAACGTAACTGACGTAGCGCTAATATTATCGAGCCCCAAAGCCCCCGCCAGGGCAAGTACTGGGTGGGGCTCGTCAATCTCAACTTTTAACTCGTCCCATGTTTCAGTTTCAGTCCATTTCAAGTCAACATTTAGCTTTAAACTGGGGGTTATTTGTAGGCTTATCCCAAGAGCGGCATGGGCTGGCAATGTGAAATCTAACGTTCCTTTTCGCTCTATCCTAGCGTCACTTTTAGATAGTTCAAGGGAGTTTACTAGTGTATTTAACGCAGGGTTTGAATCAGCAAGGCCCTGAGTAAAACCCAGTAAATTATCATGTAGCACTATAAGAACTTCACCCTCTAGTGTATCCAGCGCTTCACTTTGATAAACACCACCGAAGGTGAGCCACGGGGTGACCTCCCACAAGAACCCCAGATTAAATGTGGTGGAAATTTTCTTTTCCAAATCCACCTCTACGCTGAGTAAGGTTTCAAACGGGCTAAGTTCTCCACCACACAGGTCAATAGGAACACCTTGAAATACAAGCCCATTGTCTTCGCCGTCGCATGTTGCATCAGCAATATTTTTCACAATACCGAGTGCGGCGTTGGGAGCCCTAAAATCAATCGTGGCACCTATGCCAAAATAGGAAAACCCCAGTCCAGCCCCTAACGAAAAGGTGGACGACACGTCATAGCTCACTGTCGGCGAGAAGAACGTGATTCTCGATACCCCAACTTCCTTACCATAGTAACGCCCTGGGTCATTATCATCTCTTATATACCCGCCGATCAACGGCGTATAAACAGCGGTAGCAAATACCATCTTGCTATCAGGTGGCGTGAAGGACATACCCCCTACCATTCCGACAGGAACGGGGATTTCTGTGGTGCCACCAATAGGGGAATAGAACGCTACTGCATCAATTTCACTTGTTGTATTGGCGACCGGATCGGTCTCCTCAAATTCTTGTAGTAAGGCGTCATAACTGTCATTACTCGTAAACTTACCCGTAAGGCTCGCATCAGCTGCGAGGAAACTTAGTTGTACCTGGCGCCCTGTTAATCGGGATAGTCCTGCTGGATTAAAATGTATAGAATCAATACCAGGCGGATCTGCGGTTACTGCGTGCCCCAGTGCTGCAGCCTTAGCATTTCCTATTGTTAGATTTTGTATCAATTGCCCATGCGAATTCGATGTCGATAAAGATACACTGAGGCATAAGACAACAAACAGACATGTTTTCATTTTTTCTTGATACATTGTTATTTAGATATCCCAATTGTTATTGTTATCTTCCTAACTGCTAATTCAATTAGCGTCCAAAATTGAGGAGATGATCATGGGGTATACATTATTTATATCATCTTTCTCGACTAATTCTATTACGTATTGTAAATGAAATGATCTTGTCAGCCTTGGACACCTGTAAAGGCCAATATTTATCGCTAAAATAGGATAATTGGCTTTAAATCAATGGATTAGCAATAGAAAATTGGCATTTGGGTATACTATCAGCCAAAATCTCCGAAGAGCACCTCTTGCCTTTTAGGGAATGTACAATTGCCGGAAATGATTAGTTATTTTCGGGTAGAAACATTCTCGCTAGCCATCTCTTTTTTGACGTTTAGGCACATGCCTATCAATGAGTCCCTTATCTAATAAGTCCTCTAAAGCGACAATAACTTGCTCCTTAATACTAGAAACGATCTTGGGGTTATCAATCGCGTCAGGGCCGTATTCCATTTCAATGGCATCACCTACCAAGTAGTGTAACTTAACCTTGTGTGGAAGAAGCCCTCGTCCGATATAGAGAGGTGTCGTGTATTTATCAGAGCCCATGTACCGTTGACAGAGTTTCATAAAGATATTGTTTTGCATTTGCTCACTAGTACGAAGCTGAGAAAACACCTCATCGATACCTACACAGGCAACCGGGATAATCGGTGCACCCGTTTCTAAGCAAACTTTTACAAAACCATCCGCCTTTCCCCAAAACTGCCTTAACTGATATTTCTCATCGGGTTTTTTAGCCGTCTCACGAATGCCGCCAGGATATACCGATAAAAGATGGCCTTCATTAAGCATATCAATCGCCTGTTGACGATCACCTTCTATCACGCCCATTTGTGCCACTCCTACTCGGCCCACGGGCATTTTGAATAGGGCCCGATCTGCTAGACCTCGTACTACACGCTTATTTTTCTCGTATATATACTTAATCAAAAAAACTGCATCCATCCCACCAGGGCCGTGATTACCTACAATCAACCCTTTACCTTCTGAGGGGATCTTTTCAATATTTTCAAATGAAACATCAAAATAGTTAGCCATAAAATCAATACGTTTAAGGCTTTTTTCAAATGCGCTGATATCTAGTCGAGTGACAAAACCATGTTTTTTTCCATATAAAAATGGAAAATATTGCGCTAGAGACATAGGACAACATCCTTGGATTACGTTATTTCTCTCATCGGCGGTAAGCTGCATCTTCGCACGAGGTGTTCGATTAAGGGCGCATCATATCGTACGAATTAGGTTTTGCCAGTAATAACGTAGCCGAGCTTACTTTAAACTTTACATTTGATAACAAGCGTAAACCTCCTGAGGTATATAGTCTTAACTTTAATGCAGTTAGATATACGAATTTAGTCACAAACATAGAAATCACTGGCTAGTATCTTATCCGCAACATAACTGGCAATAAAACAGAAAGTAAAATTTCTAACATCGGAATATGCTTGACTGACAAAAACTACATTCTGTCAGGTAATGCCCCGCAATTTTAAGAAAAAATCGGCGATTCAATACTTGAATCGCCGGCTTTGTACTAACAATCACTGTAGACGAACGCCGTGTTGTTACCCTTTTCTGAGTATAATTTTGAGCTACAACGCACTATAAAGGGGGGCATCATTACCATCAGTTAGTGCGTATCAACTCGAAAGTAATACATTTATGCCTTGTTGGATAACTTCGAGCTTAACGGTTTGATATATCACAAGCATAATCCACGGCCTTAAACCAGTCATCCACAAAATTAAATACGAGATGTCTAAATTTGGAGCTATCTATTTCACTATCATTTTGAGCCCAGGTCTTTACCATATGGTAGCCCGAACCAGCATATTGAGAAATAATGATATCCAGATAATCCTGATCAATATCTGTATAATTTTTCTCTCGCAACAACCTCCCAACGACTCTTCGAATAAAACTACGCCCATGAGAAAACACGACTTTTTCATTGGAGCAACTCAGAATCTCATTCATAAGGTCCTTCTGAGGTAGAGCTAATCTTTCAATTTGACTGGATACTAACGCAACATTATCGCGAATACCCTCCAAATTCGATTCGATAATCTGATAGGCTGCGTCCAAAGTGTTATCGATCAGGTCCAGTAAAGCTTCATCCTTAGAGAGGTAATAGCGATAGAAGTTTTGCCTACTCATTCCCAATCGTCCAACCAACCTTTTAACCGTTATTTTGCTATAGGGCATTTCAAGCATGCACTGAAAAAGCTCCTCTTTTATCTTCTCTTTCACTTCTGAATTATCAGACAACGTACTCATAATGCCTCCGATTAGTTAACGAACTACTTTCGAGCCGGTGCTATCTTATCAAACCGCAATGGTAACCCATCAGTGGGAAATGTCAGTGGAATATTGTTGTACTTATACTTCTTCATCTTCGGTTTTTTTGTGACTTTATAGTTCTTTAATAGGTGAAACAAAAATATCTTTACTTGTACATCAGCAAAATGAAGCCCCAGACATTTATGCGCCCCACCACCGAAAGGAATATATTGAAAGGAATGTTGCTTTTCTTCTGCTCGTTCAGGAGAGAATCGGTACGGGTCGAAGGTATGAGGGTTAGTCCAATACTCTGGCATATAGTGGGAAAACACAGACGAAACCGTTACGATAGTGTTTGCCGGTATGACGTGGCCGTTGAATTCGAATTCCTTCAAGGCATAGCGAGGAATAACGCTTAACGCGGGATACATCCGCAGCGCTTCTTTAAACGTCCAGCCCGTTTTTTGAAGCGAGTTTATATCATTAAATTCTAACTCATTTTTTTTCAAGCTGTAGATTTCTTCCCGAAGTTCTTCCTGCCACTCAATATTTGAGGCTAGCGCATAGAGAATAGCGCTAAGCGCACTTGTTGTTGTGTCATGGGCGGCGAATAGGACGAAAATGATATGGTCACGTATTTTTTCAGCTTCGATTAGATTGCCCTCATCATCACGCATGTGGCATAGCTGCGTGAACATATCATCCCCCGCAACTTTTCTGCGATCAGGAATGGTATCCAGAATGTATTTACTAAGCGTTCTACTGGCTCGAATCCCTTTTGCATAGGGCGAAAAACATATTTCTTTTCGGCGTATGGGATCACCGCAACCGGCAACAATGTCAACAAACGCTTGGTTTATCATGTCTGCTTGAGGGCCCATTTCAAGTCCGAGAAACACCTTTGCGCCGACATCGAGCAATAATTGCTTCACATGCTCCATGGCCTTCACTGTACGACCGGTAGGCCACTGCTCAATCCTAGTCTTTAGTGATGGACTCATTATTTGTATATGGCTTTCAATAGCTGGGCGTTTAAATGCCTGCTGTAAGACTTTGCGCTCTTTTTTATGACCCGCAAAATCTCGTTCCATAAGTGCGTTGTCGAAAAGGTTTTCGAACGTATTATCCCATGCTAAGAAACTGGAGAAAATCTTCCCTTCGTTTCTAAACACTAGCTCGTTTGCTTCTGGACCTAGCAACATGACCATATCGAGTATGGGCGTTTTCGCCCGAAACACAGGTCCGTTCTTTGCGTATTGTCGGTCGATCCACGCGTGTGAGTTTGTCAGAAACCAATAGGTGTGCCCAATAAAGGGCAGCCCTGCCCCACCCGGAATGTGATTAAGCTTACCTAACCTGGTTTGCTTTTGAAATTCACGTATTCTTGGTAAATCGAATGTGGAAAGTGACTCAACAATATCGCTATTGTCCGAGGCGCTAAGTCCTGTAACTGCTCTCATATAACGTTCTCCATGCGGATTGATTGATTAATTATCTGTCTAAGGCTATTGACTGTACAGATTAGAACAGGGTAAAAAGGGGGGAATTACGGACACAGAGTCATTAATGGCGATATGCAAAAAATAGATATTCCGGGCTTTATCTTGCCCCATATAGAAAGGTTCGTATTGGATCGTAAAGGTGACAACTTAGCACTATTCACCGCTGCTGGAATAAATATAGATTCGTTTAATGCACAGCAAGATACCTTGTCGGAAGATCAATTTTACGCCTTCATCAATGAAGCGGTGAAGCAAAGTGCTGAACCGGCTTTTGGCCTGGAGATTGAGAGGCGCTTCGGTCTGGGTAGCTTAGGACTGGTAAGCAGAGCTATTATGAGTTGTGTTGATGTGCACGCTGCAGTTCAGCTTGCAGAGCGATACTCCTCATTGGTCATGCCCCTGGTGCGTCTTACCAGCCAGAAACAGGGTAAGCACTTAGTGTTAGAAATCAATGCCCTCTCGCGTTATCCCAACTTAAACCGAATTATTCTGGAGGCTATGTTCATCGGTATCGCAAGGAATATCAAAGTACTCACCGGTGGCGAAGTCATCGCAGATAAATATACCTTTTCTTTCGCAGAGCCTGCATACGTAATGCCACTCAAAATGCAATTAGCGAACAACATTGAATTTAATTCTGAGCGCAATCTCATGTTCTTCAAGATAGAACATATGCAACATGAATTGCTTACGGCAAATTCAATTGACGCCGAAACAGCAACAGAAGCCTGTGAAGTTGAATTAATCCGAGCCAAGGAAACCTTAACCTCGACGGACCGCGTGATTGACTTAATCCGTTTTTACCTTGATACGAATCCATCAAGCAAAGACATATCCAAGCACATGAATACAACGGAAAGAACGCTCAGAAGAAAACTCGCAGAAGAAGGTACCAGTTATAGAGTATTACTACGAAAGATAAGAGAAGAGACTGCGCGATATTATCTCGATCAAACCCAGTTACAAGTGGCTCAAATTGCATTGAAGCTAGGGTATGGAGAAACATCAAATTTTCGCGCAGCGTTTAAAGGTTGGACAGGAAAGTCCCCCCGGGAATGGCGGAAGACAATTTCAGATTGAGATAACCTGGGTAGAATGTTCTTCTCGAATTTTGGATAACCGTATGCAGATTAACGCCTACTCAGAGCCTGTGGCAGATGTTGGGAAGCACCCAAATAAATTCGGTAACAGGTCAAAACCCTAGGTTAGATTGGCATCACTTTGTTCAAGAAATCAACCTGAGGCTTAATAGCATCCGGGAAGTACGGTTCGAAGTATGGATCAAAATGATCCGCATCAACCTGGACTACGCTGGGATGTGGGTTGCCAATCAGCTTGAACGAGTCAGCCGCCTGGTGGGTACCGTACATTCCCGACTGGCACAGTCACCAGTCATTAACACCTGGCATGATCGGTTTCATACACTTAGTGAGGAACTGCTGCGCTGGGAGTTACAGCAGATCGGTGTTGCACCGGATAAAATCGAGGCATTGGTGAAAATCAGTGTATTCACCATTGAGGGATTGCTCGCTCACCCTCTTCCGGAAGAACAGAAACGCGCGATCTGCGCTGCATTATTAACACTCTAATCTGCCAAAGAGCAGCGAAAAAGGAGCATCAGAAGAAGTAAGCAACCTGATACATTGATTGTAGGCAAATTACAATTCATTGGCGATATTTACCTATTAAGCACCAATTTCACCTGCTAAGTTGGCCCTATCGAGTCAATTGAAACGGCGTAAAGGGGAAATGAAGTGGAAGTAAAAAGCAACACTGACGATGCAACGGAAGATCATAAGACACTCCGAAAAAAAACCTTAGAACGATTAGACTTTGATGCTACGTTAGCTGAAGAAATTGTCTCCAACATATACGGTGAGCGTGTTTTAGATAAAGCCGTTCTATTAAAACAGACGCCCGAATACCAAGAGAGATTAAATAGAAATTTTTTAGCCGCCGACAAACCTGCCGACGATCTTGCACTGAAAATATCTAAAGATCCACTTGTTCGTAAGGACTATGAAAACGCTATTGCCAATGGGATAGACGCAGTAAGCAACCCCTGTAAAGAACTGATTGAATTTATTCAATCAGCCGAAAAAATACCTGACTTCTTAGACCGAGAAATGATAGAGCTCGGTGCCAACATATTTAGGACTAAGCTAAATTTACTCACATTTTTTACAGACGGCGTACCCGCTATTACGATTCAAGCGGCTTCAATTGGCATTGGGGCTGCCGCCATTTTTAGCCAAAGGCCAAAGGGTAAAGCCGTTTCTCTTTCGGATTACGACGTTCTTGGTGACCCCTCGCTGGTGATGCGTTTCATGGAAACGTTTAAATGGTTTAACAAAATTTCGAAACCTGGAGCAGGAGCCCGGTTTAGTGAAGCATTCGCTGAAAATTGTCGGATTCGAATCATTCACGGCTACGTTCGGCGGGCCATCACTAACAATCCATTCGACTGGAATTATGAACCGCCAGTGGGATGGGATTTCGATAAGCTCGGAACCCCTATTTCTGGTGCAGAAGGATGTGTTGTGGTAACAACGTTAGCCGCCGCTATTGATGCAGCAAAGATCAACAATTCATTGAACATCAGTGACCATGAAGTAGAAGCGCTATACCAATGGGTAAACTATGTCAGCTTCATGCAGGGCGTGCCTCAGGAAATGCTTTTTGGCACCGCAGAGGAAACGAGAGTGGATTTCTCTGCTTATATGTTGTCTATTAATGCCAATTGCCATAAAGAATTTACCGAAAAATTCTACTCAGGAATTCTAAATTTGCATTTGGAAACCGCGATGTTCCCTCGGTCTGTTGCATTACAACAGCTGATCGATGCGATAATAAGAGCCTCTCTACACAGTACCTATGGTGATAAATACTGTAATCATTACAGTATACCTATTCCTCCCAAATCGGTCCGGCGTCTTTTTTATGGCATCAAACAGATAAGTAAAGGCGTCAATATCTTGAGTAAGTACGTACCACCATTAGAAAAAAGGCTTGATAGCAGTGGTGAGTATTTATGGGAAGACGTGTTCGCTGAAGCAGAAGTGTATTTAAAACAGCATTTTGGCGCGACTAATGTCGTGTCAGGTACGGATAATGCCTATGTCAAAGATGCATCATCCACCTAGTACCCAATAGGCCATTCGTGAACCACGTGGAGAATCACTTTTTCCTGACCGCCGCACTCACCGATTATTTCGTGTGCGGCGACAGGAATCATCACCTTATGTTATCGTTTTCATTCGGCAAACTGCGCGTCTAGTGCCAACGTAATATCGGCAGAATCTCCTTTGGGCCTAAACCATACACGCTGAATTTCTGGCATACCAAATTCCTGGATAACGGCATCTATGTTTACAAATGAAAACTGTGTCGCAAGGTGGGTGAACATGCCTTCCAGCATCTCATCTATAATGTTTTCAGACACGGTGTCGATAAACACCTCAGGCATTGTGGTATCGATACTACGTTGATCAATGATGTCATAGTGCATAGACGTAATATTTAGCCCAGGCACGGTATCACCCGCCACATGATAGAGATTAAAGGCCACCTCGATATCAACATCATATTGAAACAACAGCGTTCTATCTGACGGCTCGTTTCCTTGGGTGTATACGCTTATCACCACATGGTCATAGGCTACGTTGGCCAACGCCCCGTCTTTTATCCCGTGAATATACGGTGCACTGGATACCTTCGCTTCCACCATCACGGCTTGCGATATTTGCTCTATCTCCTGCTGAATAACCTGAGATTGCTGAGTAAATTCATCCGCTATCACTGATAATTCGGTAGCGGATTCACCCGGCGCGGTACTGCCTTCCATATACCCCGACACCACCGATGCAACATCCAATAGCTCACCCAAGTGTTTCTCCATAGTGAAATCCAGTCTGCGTTCTTGGGCCGCGGCAGAGAACGCTTGATTGAATTGCTGCGCTTTAATTAAGAACATGGCATCCTGATGAATTGCCGATGTATCGACATCATCCACCGGGGTTTCGGGCCACTCTTCAATTCGATAGCCATAATATATCTGCCTATCAAAGGTGCCGGATAATATGCGCCCATCCATTTCCGCAATCATCGCGGTGTCGGTTGTTTCTACACGCTGCATATCAAAGCCAAATCCCGTTCCCGCCGGTAACACCGTCGTCACTAAGCGGATAAGATCCTCCAATTCACTTTGATGGGTGGTAAACCCAGGAAGGGGTTGGCGTTCCGTTGTGACGAACAACGCGAGCACTGGGTTGATATCGTTATCCACGACATCGGTGGCCACATTCGAAAGCAGATCCGTCACCAGTTCCTGTGCAGGGTCAGCAATAAGCCACTCAATCAAGCGAAGCATGGGGTCAAATAACCAACGCGGTAGGGTATAGGCCGACAGCTGTGTATCCTGTAGTTCAACCGATGCACGAACATTCCCAATTTTCAGCAATGCATCCTTATCGGTTCCCTTCGCTACGCCCACCGTAAACTCCGTGCCTAGGGTCGTTTTGGCATTGAATGTACCCGATTTTTGCCAACACCATGGCGTAAACGGAATACACACTTTATGGGTCATATGGCCATTCACTTCCACATCATCCAGATTCAGTTGACCCGCGATATTCAGATGATCAGACGATACCTCACCGGTAGTCGCCATCATCCCGGCGTCACCCACCTGAATGCGCTCGACGTGAACCGTGCTTGTATAGATACCGAGGTTGGCAAGCCCTATATCCATCGACTGTAGCCCCTCAATAAGTTCAGGTAGCAGCGAGTCCAGCAACGCATCGCCTAGGCGCGTCAGCAGTTCCGAGTCATGATCAAGGCGAATAGACACCCCCTTGGCGATACGCTCGTACTCAAAGGATATCAATGTCTCTTCAAATACCCCTTGGGCATCGTAGGCTTGTAGCCTATAGGTTTGCCCTTCCGTATGTTCAGTACGAAAATCAAAGCGGCCATTCGACAGCTTCACTGGCTGATCATTAATATAGAGGGTTTGCTCCCCTGACCCGCTGAGAACACCTTCTATGCGAATGTCTTCACCGTGACGTATAGCTTGATACACACTGAGTTTCGAAACCCCTTCTTTTTCCTCTCCATTCAAATAATTCATCAAACCTTGAATGAATTCGGCAATCGTTGCCGGTAACCCAATGATTGCATCGGACAATGCCTGCAATTGATCCACGAACCAACCGAGCACGCTTATTCGATCAAGCATCTCCTCTACAACGCTTTTCGGTGCTACCAGCACGTGATCAATCGCATCGCTCCCGGTTTCCGATTCCACTGCCGTTCCAGTCACTGTAAAGGTAACGGCATAGCGGGACCCGCTGGCTTCGGCGCTGATCTGATGTGAACCTGAGCTAAGCGTCTGCCCGATATATTGATTGTTGTCGGTACCAAATAGCGCAAACGGTGCACCGGTTTCAAACGAGCGCTGTCCATTGAAATTGAATTCGACCCGCTGAGTGATTGAATTAACCACCGCCCTTATCGTTACCCGAGGTGACGGCAACGTAGAAAGGTTAATGGTCGTCCCGTCTACCAAAGGCATAATATCGTAGCCGGTGTCTGCATTTACCAGTGTCAATCCCTTGATCTGTGGTTGCGTTCCCTCGATGGAAGGCAGAATAAACTGATCAATCGACGTTCCTGATTGACCCACTTGCTGACCCCAATCCAAACCCAGCCACCCGACAGGCAAATTACCACGCACAAGTGCAGGAGGTTGCGATGGCTGACGACGAGGATCATGTTGCGCGCCTAAGCCCGGCGTATAACGTAGCGCATCGATGGTCAGCCCAACTTTACCGGTTTCATGGTGACAGTCTAAACAAAAATTATTAAACACCGAATCGGGTCGTGGAGAATCGAAGTAGAGTGGCCCTTCTGGGAAATTTATGGCTGAGCGAAGGCTTACGGTACCTTCTGGGTAGTTCCCCAAATGCGCTGCGTAGTCCCAGCTATTATCGAGATAACACGCATACAGTGGGTACGTTTCTCTACCCCGCATCATTAGTGCATTATCCATATACGCATGGGTGGATGCAGGATAACGCTGCGCTAGCGATTTCCACGCACCGTCATAGGCATGAGGTAAACCAATTATTGTTCCGTATGCATTATTGCAATTCACTTCGGGTGTAAATTGCCTAGCAAACACTTTGAATTCATCCAGCCAACCATGAAAATTAGCGATCTCAGCGCCCTGCACACTTGCGGAGCCCACGCGCATCTCGCCATGATTCATCTGAAATATGGGCTTAGCGCTATCGAAAGCATGGTATAACATGCCGTCGAGAAGCAACCCAACGCGCTTACCGCCGGGGTGAATGGTTAATGCAACATGGGTCCATTGCTTGTTTTCTAGCGGCGTTGGCAGGGGAATATCCTGTAGCAATGTCCCTTCGGTATCCCGATACCGAATCACCTGTTGATTAAGCAAGCTAAGCACTGTTCCATCAGGAAATTGCAACAGAGCCTCTTCGGTTCCATCCTTCTTGTCACCCTCTCCCCGCGGGTCAATGAATACACCCACACTCCAAGGGAACGCAGAGACCCGTCGTGGCTGCTCCGAGATGTCATAACTCAGGTACGCGTCCTCTCCGTTTAACCAAATACCTCTACCCCGTACGCCCCCCAGTGCCACTGGTTCTATTCGGGCATTGTGCAGTTCTCCTGATGGCGGTATATGCCAAAACTCCGGCTGCGCCGTTGCAGAGTTCTGTACCCTCACCTCTTGGGTAAACGCTTGGTCTGCAATACTCCAACCGTCTTTATAATCCGCTGCAAATCGCGCACTTCTGGGATCACGATCGAGTCGATCCAGTAGCCCTACCATATTGGAGACAATAAACCCGTTGGGGTTGAGATAGTCGTCGAATGCAAATTCGACGGTATGCCTGCCCGTGCTCGCTAACCAGGTCACATCTTTTGGAGACACAGGCAACAATGGCTCCCAAAAATTCAACCGCTGTTCAAACGAATCGAAAAAGCTGGCAAAATGATATCCCGTCGGTCCATGGTAGTTCTCTGTTTCTAATAGACCGGCTTCTTGGCGTACACTCCCTACTCTGACTTCACCATTTTCTTCCCCTGTGACCCCGCTGCCGGGTTGGTAAAGTGACACGTAGCGGTGCTTCTCATCCGCCATGCCGATTTTGAAGTCAATGTCATTCAATAGCCCGTCAACTAATACTACCTTTCCTTGGGTCCATGCGCCAAAAATCGCCAACCCTGCAAAATTTGATCGCTGTTCTACATCAACGCCTTCTTCGTCAGCACAACTCTCAATGACACAACGATTGGGATAACGCGATGCAACCGGATTTCCACTCAAATCAATTTCTTCTAAGAGTTCTGTCCCCATTAGCATCGTCAAATTTGCAGCTTCCTTATCGATCCAAGGATAGGAGCCCTGCATGTCTTCCCCATCAGGAATAACGCGTCCAGACGCATCTCGAAATGGCTTCGCTGCGAACTTATACCGTTGGTTAATACGCTTATCGTAAGGCGCATGGCTGATTGGCTTAAACTCCTTCCACTGACTGACATCGCAAGGCTGGTGCGGCTCATCGAGATAGGAATATACGATGTCTATGTTCTCTCCTGTTTCATAGGCGTCCGTATTTTCGTTATACCAACTCAGCGTTTGCAATTCGGTACGACCAATCAGTAGTCGCCCGTCTGCAGGCGTCATCGGTTCCACCAGTAACCACGTCAAATAGGGGAGTCTTTGAGAAATCTCTTTGTGGGTAACTTCAGCAATGCGAGCACTGGGGGTTTTCGGGTTTTCAACACGAACCGTCGTAAAGACGTTATGTAAGGAAAGCACTTCCTCATATTCACCAAATTTCTTTCTCTGGGTAACAATATTCAGGTCATAACAATCGTCTTTTCCGTCAACCCCACACATGTAGGGGTTCTTCTTGCCACTGACGGGGTTACCGGTATTAGGCTCACAGACAGCAATCTCACGGGCGGTAAAAGGCAGCGTGACACCTTCCTCAAAATTAATTAGGTTTTCCACCACCCCTCTTTTCTGATCCACTACCGCAGATTCTACTGCTGTTGGCCTAACAGCATAAGCTGACCCAGCGTTAAACGCTATTCTCCCGTCCTTGGATAGACGCAACAATGGCATGTGAGGACCGGAAAATTCCTTATCGATAATACCAGTAACATTGCGATAGATGGCTGGTACCTCGGGCAATCCATCATGTGTAGTTGGTCCAATACTGGAAGATGGCCCGGCAAAAGAATACGAATGCTCTTTCGAACCAGGCGGAGCAGCGTTAATAATCTTACCAACCTTGTTAGCAGATAAGGCATGATCATTGTCGATTTGAGCAAGAGTAGTAATATGAAAGGTTATTCCGAAACAGAATAGGCAAATCAGAAGTCTAATATTCATAGCAGCAATCAGTTCTTATAATTAGATGTTTTTTTTCTAATTTACTAAAAAAATCACTGACTAACTGTCTCGAAACGGACAATTGGGTAGGCTTTCTACTGTATATGCGACACCCAGTGGCGACTGTCGCGCCTTTGGGTGCCCTTTCGTTATTTTCGTTCGAAACGATTTACACAGCTAGCAGTTTATTCACCACGCCCAGTGCAGATCTTACGCCACCTTCTTGTGATGTCGGGTATTGACTCAGCGCTGCACAGGCAAAATGCAGATTATCCTCACCGCTGCTTTTATCAATCAGTCTTAGAAAACCTGCCGTCTCTGGTGTCATATGTTGCACCGCGTGAAAATGTTGAGATAGGATTTCTCCTTTATCTATTGAATAGTTATCGGATGTCAGTGCGGTATCAAAGAACCGTTCTCCATCACAGTCTTTTTGCCTATAACTTTCAGGTAGTGTCTGGGCAGTATAGAAATGCCCTTCTCTGGCTATGGTGGTTTGCGAGGTATTTTCATGATAATCAAGTCTAAAGTCGACAAAACCATCGGTAGATACTACCCCACCCAAAATGCCTTCATCCGTATGGTTGGTTACCATAGAATGCGTTATTAACTCTGCCAAGCGAGAAAACATCAGCTGTTCTTCAACATTTTTATACTCAAGAAACGCATCCACCTGGTAGGGCTGGGCAGCAATAATTACCGCATCGAACGTAACATGATTATCATCTGCTGTACTTACCGTCACCGTGGAGTCCGGATTGCGTTTCACATTGGTCACTTCAGCCTTCGTTATAAACTCAGCCTTGGTCAATTCTCTCATTTTATCGACATAGGCCCCAACGCCACCTTCAGGCACTGTTACATCGTTAAAAAGATTTATTACCTGCATCAAAGGATTCATATATTCTTTATTATTTTCAAAATCAAAAATAAAATTTAGAACATGGGATATGGTTGTGTTTTTTACCTGTACCGATGTAATAAGGCTTAATATTGTTAGTACCGTGGTTATAAGTGTCTCGTAACCTGGGTACTTTGTATAAGCGTCCATAACCAATACATCGTTAAGCTCCCCTTTTCGGTAGTCTGCGTACATTCGATTAAAAAACGGTACCAGCTTCAACGTATCAACGACACCCAATGGTTTGTCTTTTATATATTTCGGCAACAATCTACGTAGTCTACGAAGATTGGTATCGATATAATATTCGGTTTTTATTCGGTCATGCACATGCAGGCCATTAAGAGCATAGGGTTTGAACTTTTCAAATCCAATTTCTCTCATTATCTCAAAAAACTCAACATAGGTTGTCTCTGCCACCACCGATACAGCATGCTCAACGTTTATATCATTGACCACCGTAGTCTGTGCCTGCCCCCCTAGATTGTCATCTCTCTCAAACAGTGTTACTTCAAACTCATTTTGCAGCTTATAGGCGCACGTTAACCCAGTAATTCCGCCCCCTACAATTCCAATCGTTTTCATAGGATATTCCTAACTTCAAGTTGTAAAACAATATTTTATAGAATAATAGTTGGCGGAAAACCAACGCTACATTTGAACTTACTTCACTTCATAAGCAGGCTTTCGTCTTTCAGTAAAGGCCGCTGAACCTTCAAGAAGATCACCCGTTTCAACCAACTCACCTAAGCCTTCACGTTCGATTGCCAGCGCTTCATCTAGACTGACATGCAGTCCTTTATCAATCGCCATTTTCACTCCGCGTACAGCCGAAGGGCTTTGACGCGCAATCATCGTGGCCAATGTCATGGTGTTATCCAATAGTGAGTCGGCTTCTACCACTTCATCGACCAATCCTATTTCGAGGGCTTCTTCTGCAGTTAACGTCTTACCAGAAAACATTAGCATCTTGGCTTTACCCGGACCGATTAACGCAGGAATACGCTTGGTACCGCCAGCGCCCGGATAAACTCCCCAACCCACTTCAGGCAACCCAAACTTTGCATCTTTTGAAGCAACCCGAATATCACAGGCCGCGATCAATTCACTCCCTCCACCCAAGGCAACACCGTTAACCATTGCAATCACGGGGCATGGCATTGTGGCAACAAGATTCGTTATCTTTTGGCACACATCACAAAATTCAAGCCCTTTCTGCTTCGTTTCTACATTCCCCAGCATGGTGATATCAACACCGGCCTGAAAAAACTGGTTAGTGCCCGTCAACACCACCACGCGTAACTTCTCTTCATGCAAGTGTTCGAAGGCAGAAATAAAGTCATTAATTAGCGCTTCTGAAAACTGATTCGCTGGTGGGTTATTCATGGTAACAATGGCGATTTCATCTTCAATTTTGTAAGTTACAGTACTGGTCATAATATTCTCCAAACAATATTTTGAATGGTTGGCAGTCTTTACTGCCAACCAACATCAAATGTTACTATGTGCTACGTTATGCAGGCTCAAAGTAGTCAATATCAAACATGTCACCTTCACGCACATCCTTCCACACCGGTTTAAGCTTCATACCCACTGTTAACTGTTCCTCCACTTTGCTTGGATCAGAGACATCGATACCGCCAACGTTGTGGACAAAATTAAGGATGCTACCCCTAAAGTTAATGATGCCCGTAATAGAAGGAGGCTTCGGTAAGTGAGGCATCGGTATGTAACACACGGCGTAGGTTACAAGTGTTGCAGCACCATCAAGCTCTACCCACTTCTCACACGCTTCGAAGCACTTTTCACAAAATGGTTTCGCTGGGAAATGCACGCCTTTGCAGCTCTTACACTCATTACCCATGATTACTTTGTCTTTCATACCGTTCATAAATACCGCATAGGTTTCACCTAATACTGCGCTATAAGGTATATGCCAAGAATAGTCGACCTTTTGATTTTCAATTGAATCCATGATTATTCCTCTGGAAAACTTCTATTTTGCCAAACGTTTAATTTAACGGAGAGACAGGTTCAAAGTAGAGAATATCCAGGATATTTCCCTGACGATTCTCAGCCCAAACAGGTCTCACTTCTAAGCCAGATTTAATACTCTTTAGAAGCCCTAATGGATTCTCGACATCAACTCCTGAAAGGAAATGCAAAAAGCTCTGACTTGAATTATGAACGCTTATAGCCGCAACAATATACGGAGCCTCCACCGCAAGATCCGCCCCAGGGAATGCGACACGAGATGGAATTTTATTGTAAATAGTGAATGACTCGACAACCCCAAAACCATCAGACTCAAGTACCTTTTCAGGCTCTTGATAGGTCGCGCTACAAAATTGTTTCACTGGAAAATAGTTCTTTTCTCCAATTTTGGTACCCAAAAATACTTTATCTTTTAGCCCACTCATAAACTGGCTATACAGCTCGCCCTGTGGCTGTGAAAAGTCGCAATGGAGATTCCACTGAAGACTTGTTTTTAATTCTGTCATAATGAATTCTCCTAATCTCTCTCAAACAACGTCAAGGTATCAAACTGTCCCATATTGCCACCCCAGGTATGTGCAAGACCAAGCCTGGCATTGTCCACTTGCCTTCCCCCTTCAACTTTACCCATCAATTGCAAACAGGTTTCAGCCTGCCTAGTAAGTGATGCCGCGACACCGGAGTTGGTACAAAGGGTGCTGCCCGATAGATTAACGGGAAGTTTTCCACCCAGGTCTGTTATACCGTCATGGAGAATATGTGGAGCCTCTCCTTTTCCGCAAAACCCAAGAGCTTCGTATTCAAGTAATTCAAAACCGGCAAATGGATTAAAGACCTCTGCGTAATCAATTTCCTCAAGAGGATTTTTAATACCTGCCTTCTCATAAATTCGATTGGCTAATACTTCTAACATTTCGAATCCATTGAATTCCCGATACGCTGTTGTGAATGAATTTGTGATACTGCTGGCCGCTTTGATCCATACCGGTGTTTCTGATAGCTCTTTCGCTTTTTCCTCAGAGACCAAAATCATACTGCAAGCACCAGAAGATACAGGGCAAACCTCAAGCATACGAATCGGAGAAACAAGCATAGGCGAAGCCAATACCTCATCCACGGTATAGCCTTTTCGAATATGCGCAAAAGGATTGTTCTTCGCATGTTTGTGGCTTTTCGCGGCCACTGTAGCAAAATCCAAATCGGTTATTCCATATTCCGACTTATATTTATTTAGATAGAAGCCACCAATATGAATCGCTCCAATACCGCTTTTACTTTCAATTAAAGGTGGAGATGCACTATTGAGAATTTGTTGGGCATTTTTGGTAGCAATTAGTGACCCCGCACCATACACCACAACAATATCGTATAACCCAGAAGCCACCGCTCGATAGGCGTCTTTAATGGTACTACCGCCGGAGGTGCCGCCAGTATTCACAAAATATACTGGTGCATTGGTTCCTTTGGCTAAACAATCCATTGTCCTATCCGGTCTTTGCGTACCCTCAAAACCATCAACCGTTGTATAGTAAACTGCATCAATATCTGACAACGTCAACCCGTTGCCAACAAAATCAATGGCATTCTTGATACAGGCTCGTCCTATTTCCGAGCGTTCTCGCGTTTCTCTTTTTGCACTGGTATATGG
>MAAC01018485.1_pt1 | contig 25625 bp, 22 predicted proteins | sample 1115981 | NCBI WGS metagenome assembly MAAC01 (sample SAMN04961126, study PRJNA320927) | seawater metagenome | isolation source: sample BD02T64 sea water enriched with oil for 64 days | place: USA:Gulf of Mexico | collected 2013-07-27
CGTTGTTTAGTGCACCACCGCGTCGTCCGGTTTGGGACGGGTGGTGGCGCCGAGGCGGCCGCCGATGATCAACCCCTCGGGCCCGACCGAGACCGGAACGGTGTCACCGTCTTTGACGTCGCCGCCCAGCAGCATTTCCGCCAGCGTGTTTTGCAGCGCGCGTTGGATCACCCGCTTCAGCGGGCGGGCACCGAACACTGGGTCATAACCCTCGTCCGCCAACCAGGTCTTGGCGTCGTCGTCCAGCTCCAGCATGATCTTGCGCTCGGCCAGACGTTTGATCAGCCGGGCCAGCTGGATGTCGACAATGCCGTCCATGTCCTCGCGCTTGAGACGGTCAAAGATGATGGTCTCGTCCAGACGGTTCAGGAACTCGGGCCGGAAGTGACCGCGCACGGCCTCCATCACGTCACTCCGCGCATCAGATGCATCTGCGCCTTCGGGCAATTGGCTAAGCGCCTGCGCACCAAGGTTCGAGGTCAGCACGATCAGCGTTTGCTTGAAGTCGACGGTGCGGCCCTGCCCATCGGTCAGCACACCGTCATCCAGCACCTGCAACAGCACGTTGAAGACATCCGGGTGCGCCTTTTCAACCTCGTCAAACAGCACCACCTGATAGGGGCGACGGCGCACGGCTTCGGTCAAGGCACCACCTTCGTCATAGCCGACATAGCCCGGAGGCGCGCCGATCAGACGGGCGACCGAGTGTTTCTCCATGTATTCCGACATGTCGATGCGCAGCATGGCGTGTTCGTCGTCGAACAGGAATTCGGCGACGGCCTTAGTCAGTTCTGTTTTACCAACACCAGTTGGCCCGAGAAACAGGAACGAACCGAGCGGACGGCCTTCGTCGTTCAACCCGGCGCGGGCACGGCGCACGGCGTTGGCGACGGCGGTGACGGCATCGTGCTGGCCAATGACGCGGCCATGCAACTCGTCCTCCATCCGCAGCAGTTTCTCGCGGTCGCCTTCGAGCATTTTGGAGGTCGGGATCCCGGTCCAGCGCTCGACCACAGCGGCAATCTGTTCCGGGCGCACGGCTTCTTCGACCAACCGCTCACTGTCTTCGCGGCCCTCGGCACCGGCCAATTGCCTTTCCAGCTCGGGGATGACGCCATAGGACAGCTCGCCCGCCTTGGCGAGATTGCCTTCGCGTTTGGCGATTTCCAGTTCGGCGCGGGCTTTTTCCAGCAGTTCCTTGATGTCGCGGGCACCGGCCAACTTGTCCCGTTCGGCCTGCCACTGCGCCGTCATCTCAGCGCTGCGTTCTTGCAGGTCGGCCAGGTCCAGTTCCAGCGTTTCCAGACGATCCTTGGAGGCGGCATCATCTTCCATACGCAGGGCTTCGCCTTCGATCTGCATCTGCAGGATCTGACGGTCGAGCTGGTCCAGTTCTTCGGGTTTGCTGTCGACTTCCATCCGCAAACGGCTGGCGGCCTCGTCCATCAGATCGATGGCTTTGTCCGGCAGAAAACGGTCGGTGATATAACGGTTCGACAAGGTTGCCGCAGCAACCAGCGCCGCGTCCGAGATACGCACGCCGTGGTGGAGTTCGTATTTTTCCTTGATACCGCGCAGGATCGAGATGGTGTCCTCGACCGTGGGCTCGCTGATGACAACCGGCTGGAACCGACGGGCCAGAGCCGCGTCTTTTTCAACGTATTTGCGGTACTCATCCAGTGTGGTGGCGCCGATACAGTGCAGCTCACCGCGCGCCAGCGCCGGTTTGATCAAGTTGGCGGCGTCCATGGCGCCATCGCCTTTGCCAGCGCCAACCAGCGTGTGCATTTCATCGATGAACAACAGGATTTCGCCAGCGGCCTCGGTGACCTCGGTCAATACGGCCTTGAGCCGCTCTTCGAACTCGCCGCGATATTTGGCACCGGCAATCAACGCGCCCATGTCGAGCGACAGCAGTTGTTTGTCGCGCAGGGATTCGGGCACATCGCCGTTAACGATACGCAGGGCCATTCCCTCGGCGATGGCGGTTTTGCCTACGCCGGGTTCACCGATCAGCACCGGGTTGTTCTTGGTGCGGCGCGACAAGACCTGCATGGCGCGGCGGATTTCTTCGTCACGGCCAATGATTGGGTCGATTTTGCCTTCGCGTGCGGCCTCGGTCAAATCGTGGGCGTATTTCTTCAGTGCATCATAGCCTTCTTCGGCGCTGGCACTGTCGGCGGTGCGGCCTTTGCGAATGTCATTGATTGCCTCGTTCAGCTTTTGTGCGGTGACACCCCCGGCATCCAGCGCAACCTTGGCTTTGGATTTCACCATACACAGCGCCATCAGGACGCGCTCAACCGGAACAAAGCTGTCACCGGCCTTGGAGGCGAGTTTCTCAGCCTCGGCCAGGACCTTGGCGGTTTGGCTGTCCAGATAGATCTGGCTGGCGTCACCACTCACCTTAGAGTGTTTCGACAGTGCGGTTTCCAGCGATTCGACCACGCGTGATGGCACGCCGCCAGCGCGGCTGATCAAATTGCTGGCCAGCCCCTGATCGTCGTCCATCAAGGCTTTTAGAATATGCTCGGGCACCAGTCGCTGGTGGTCTTCCCGCAGGGCAATGGTCTGAGCAGCCTGCACAAAACCCCGTGCCCGCTCGGTGAACTTATTCAAGTCCATCTATCTCTCCTTTTAAAAGCGCCCGGTAATATGAAACGCCCGCTTGGCGGCACGCCCCGGTTTGGGCCTCAACATCAATGTGGGAGGCCTCGCCGCCTCTTCAAGAGGTATAGTGCTCGGAAATGATGAGAATTTCACTTACGCAGATCAATCTTGTTTGTTCCCCATCCCGGTCACAGTTCCGCCGCCATTTCAGGACAATTTGAACCTGTCGAAACCGGAGATCACTATGCTTGTCACCAACATCGAGATTACTCAGTACCATTATGACTCCAACTGCGCGCGGCACTGCGCCAATGTGGCATTGTCGCTGAGGGACCGCACGGTCAGCCTGTTTTGCCAGATCAATCTACCCCGCGAAGGCGATGCAGCATCGCGTCGCCTGGGTTTTGTCGATGAGGCCGAGCGGCAATTGCGCCGGATGCCCGAATTCCGCTCGGGCCGACAGGAACTGCGGCTCGCCGATCACCTTATGCACGACTAAACTCTCAAATTTCGTCGACAAATCGGTATTACAGGCGATACTGACGCAATGAGCCGCCTGGATGACATACGCGCCACTAGCAGCTGGCAAGATCTGTTCGAGGGTCAACCGCAGCATTTGGGATTTGCAGTTATGCTGTCCGCCGGGGCGATGTCGCTGCTAGTGTCACCGCAGGATGCACCGCGCCTATTGGGGCTCAGCTCTACCGGTTGGGCCACACTGTCGATTGCCCTGGCGGTGGTGCATCAAATCATTGTCGCGCTGGTCTTTCGCCTGCAACTGCACCGCAACCTGCTGAGCCGCTGGCTGGGGGACCGTGATATGGTGGTCTGGCGGTTGATCTTTATGCCGCTATTGGTGGCGCGTCCGCTGAGTCTGATTATGGCGGCGTGGGCTGATACCACCGCCATCACAAACTATCGCGCGCCTGAAATTCTGTTTGGCACTGTGTTGTTGGCGGCATCCGTCTGGGCGCTGCATTCGGTCATTGTTCACTTCACCATTCTGCGCGCCCTGGGCGGTGATCACTTTCGCGACGAGATTGCAGCGCTGCCATTGGTGAGCGAGGGGGTTTTCAAATACACCTCGAACGGCATGTATGGCGTCGCTTTCCTGGGTCTGTGGGGCATCGCGCTGCTGTTTGGATCGTGGAATGCACTGGTGCTGGCGCTGTTCCAGCATTGTTACATCTGGGTACATATGTACTGCACGGAAAGCCCGGACATGCGGTGGATTTACAGCAAGCCCTAGCCCCTTGTACTGCCGTGCTGGTGACCATAAACAGGCGCGACCTCATCAAAACCGGAGCTTTCCCCATGTCCGACGACCGCTTGATTGTTGCAATGGATGTCCCCAACGCCGTGCAAGGCCTGCAGCTGGCCGAGCAACTGGGGGACGCTGTGTCGTTCTATAAAATTGGCCTAGGCATGCTGACCGGCGGAGGGCTGGCGCTGGCTAACGAGCTGAAGCACGAAATGGGCAAGCGCATTTTCCTGGACATGAAGCTGTTCGACATTGGCGCCACGGTGGAGAACGCAGTGCGCGGGCTGGCGCAGTTTGATCTCGATTTCCTGACCGTACACGGCGACCCCTATGTGGTTAAAGCGGCCAAAGAAGGCGCTGCGGGCAAGGATATGAAGATCCTGGCGGTGACCATCCTGACTTCGCTGGATCGGCAGGATCTGGACGGTGCGCTGATCAAAGATGGCGCGATCAAGGATCTGGTTCTGGAACGGGCCGGCAATGCCTTTGCCGCTGGCGCCGACGGCGTCATTGCCTCACCACAAGAGGCCGCGCTGATCCGCGCCCTGCCCGAAGCCGAGGGACGGTTGATCGTAACGCCTGGCGTACGTCCTGCAGGAGCGGATCTGGGGGACCAGAAGCGCGTCGCAACCCCGGCGAATGCCATCGCGGATGGCGTTGATCACATCGTGGTGGGCCGACCTATCTGGCAGGCCAAGGATCCACGGGCTGCTGCGCAGGCCATTCTGGATGAAATGAAAAGCCCTCAGCCCAGTGCTTTGAACCGAGGCTAAATGGCACAAAAATCGGCTATCCAATTGGGGGCAGCCATTTCGCCCAATTTTAGTGCAAAATAAAAACTTGGCGCGACCTCAACACAGCTTAATAGGTGGTTCACCCGCAAGTAGAGCTGACGTCGCGTCAAGCACTTTATATTAAACAAAAATTCGGGCCCAAGGCCGCAAACCGCGCCAAATTGTCTCTGTGCCGGCAAAGGCACATTTTTGATGCTCAATATGAGTTGCGGGTATTCCATACTTTGAGATTTCAAAAAAGTAGCAGAATAATACCTCAAGACACTCCCCTAACGGGCTCTCTTCCTGAGGTTCGTTACCTAGCCCCCGCCTCAGCAGCGGGGGGTTTTTTCTTGGAGGGTCAGTTTCCAGTCTCGCGCAAATAGTCATTCACCTGATCGGTGAAATGCGGCACCGCCAGTGGGTGCGCACAATACTCGGCTGGGGACATCAGCTTCCAGCACTGTCCTTCGGAGCCAAATTGGATTTGTTCGGCCATTGATCTTGGCTGATGCATGACAAAGAACCACATCTGACCGCTGGGACGGCTGTACTCTCGTGACCAAACCAAATCTTGTTCGCGCAGCTGAAGGCCGATCTCTTCATGAGTTTCACGCAGCGCACATTGCGCCGGGGTCTCGCCACCCTCGCGGCCACCACCGGGCAGATCCCAATGGCCCGGATAAGGGATATCCGGGAAGTCATCACGCAAAATGACCACCAAATCGCGCCCCAAAAACAACGCTAGTTTTGCACCTCTGAACGTCATGGCATATGAATGGCGCGGTCGCGGTATAAAGACAATACCCAGCCGACAGGTTACACTGGCCCCCCTGCCAGCCCAGAAAAGCGCCGCCATGCCCGCCTTATGCCGAGATTGCCTAAGCCAGATCGCCCCATCACGGCGCTGTCCGCACTGCGGCAGCCCGCGAATCAAAGTGCACGACGAGTTGTTTTCGCTCTCCATCGCGCATATGGACTGCGACGCCTTTTTCGCCAGTGTCGAAAAACGCGACAATCCGGAACTGGCCGACAAGCCGGTGGTCATTGGCGGCGGCAAGCGCGGCGTGGTGTCGACCGCCTGTTACGTAGCGCGTATTCGCGGTGTCCGCTCGGCAATGCCGATGTTCCAGGCCCTGAAACTCTGCCCGGATGCGGTGGTGATCAAACCGCGGATGTCTGCCTATGTAGAAGCGTCACGCCAGATCCGTGCGCTGATGGATGAACTGACGCCGGATATTGAGCCGCTGTCGCTGGACGAAGCGTTTATGGACCTCAGCGGCACCGAGCAGCTGCACGGCGCACCGCCAGCAGTGATGCTGGCGCGCCTGGTGAAACGGATGAAGGATGAGGTGGGGATCACCGGCTCGATTGGGTTGTCTCATAACAAGTTTCTCGCCAAGGTTGCTTCGGATCTGGACAAGCCACGGGGATTTTCGGTGATTGGTAAGGCTGAAACCGGTGCCTTTCTGCACGACAAACCGGTGCGCTTGATTTGGGGCATTGGCCCAGCCGCGCAAGTCAGCCTCGACAAGGCTGGGATCCGAACATTTGCCGACCTGCTGCGCTGGGAGCGCCGCGATCTGGGAGCGCGGTTTGGTTCGATGGGGGATCGGTTGTGGCATCTGGCGCGCGGTGAGGACCGGCGACGGGTCTCGGCGCATGCGCCGATGAAGTCCATTTCAAATGAGACGACGTTTTATGAGGACACTGCCAGTATCGAGGTGCTGGACGGGCATCTGTGGCGACTGGCCGAAAAAGTATCGGGCCGCGCCAAGGCCAAGCAGATGGCCGGCCGGGTGGTGACCCTGAAGTTGAAGCGCGCCAATCATTCCGCCCTGACTCGGCGGCTCTCGCTGCGCGATGCCACTCAGATGGCTGATGTGATCTATCGCACTGCGCGGGATCTGTTGGACCAAGTGGGCAACCAAGGGCCCTACCGATTGTTGGGATGCGGGATTTCCGATCTGGTGCCCGAGACTCAGGCAGATATTACCGGTGATCTATTGGATCCGCAGGCCGTTCAACGGGCCAAGGCCGAGCGCGCCACCGATGAAATCCGCAAACGGTTTGGAACTGACGCAATCGGCAAGGGTCGCGCGCTGCGTTAATCCGTGTTGGCCATTTGTTACTCAGCAGCCAGGGGCAACTGCTCTTCACCGATCTGAGAGATCTCGGCAATCACGCCGCGAAGGATTTCCTTTAATACAGCGAAATTTTCATTAGGGGTTATCGTTGCTTCGTCCATGTACAGTGCCCGATCAATTTCCACTTGGACCGCGTGCTGCCCGCGTGAGGGACGCCCGTAAGCTTGGGTAATGTAGGCGCCGGCAAACGGCGTATTGCGGGACACGTTGAGCCCCGCATCTGTGAACGCCGCCTCAATTCTATCCATGACCTCTGCATCAGCGGCCGCCCCGAATCGATCCCCCAGGACCACATCCGGCAATCGCTCCCCACGTTTGCCCATCATGTCGATCGCCTCATGTGGCATTGAATGGCAATCCAGCAAAATGGCCTGACCAAACTGATCCCGCGCCTGCCGCAGCAAATCCTGTAAGGCAGAGTGATAGGGATGCCAGTAGCCATCGATCCGGGCCTGTGCCTCGCCCGCCGTTAATTTACCGCGATAAATTACCCGGCCATGGGCCACCACCCGTGGAATCACTCCCAGCCCCGAGGCAATACGGGGATTTTGCCCCTTGCGCTGCACCCCTTCGATCAGAGCCGGATCCAGTTCGTCCACCGCGCGGTTGAGGTCGAGAAAAGCACGTGGTGCCACTGCCGTCAAAAAGGGCACACCATAATCCGGTGCTGCGGCAAACAGCCGGTCAACAAAAGCATCCTCTGAGCTTCGAAGCTGAAGAGGGGTCAGAATCGATTGCGTAACAAAGGACTGTGGATAATCTGCACCGCTGTGAGGCGAGGCAAAAACCACGCCAGATCGCAGTTTCTTTGGGGAAAACACGTGAAAAGCTGCTTTGGCCATCCTATCTCCAATGCATCGGGTTCAAGAAACATCATAGTGCGGAAATTTCTGTGGTCAAAAGCTCTTGCGCCCCTGCACGACTCCTTTTATAGACCCCTTCACCGGCGCGGACCTCCGCGCCCCATTAATTTGGGGCAGGATGTAAACGCAGGTATTCATGGGCGCTTAGCTCAGCGGTAGAGCACTTCGTTGACATCGAAGGGGTCACAAGTTCGAACCTTGTAGTGCCCACCATGAATTCATTGTTTTGATCGCAAGATCAGGACACCCGTAACCTAGGCGCTGGTTCGCGCCGCAGAACAGGAGATGACCCATGAAGGTCAAGAACTCACTCCGCTCGCTCAAGAACCGGCACCGGGATTGCCGCATTGTGCGTCGTAAGGGTCGCGTTTACGTGATCAACAAGACTCAGCCCCGCTTCAAAGCACGCCAGGGCTAAGATCTAGCACTGCTAGAGAGTTTCGAAAACCGCATCCTCGGATGCGGTTTTTTTGTGTTTCCATCATAGTTTCTGAGAGGTCATTTTTACCTGATTGGCGCAAAATCCCGATTCAGTTCATGTCATTATAGACCACGCTCACTTTTCTGAGTGATTTAGTCAGTTTAGATTTGCATCCAGCTCCGAATCAGATAATTGACTAAAACAGTCGGGAACATTCCCGCTCCATGAATTATGTTGGGACTTGTTATGCTGAAATCTTCTACTTTTATTGCGTCAGCTCTGACCGCGCTTGTGGCGACCTCCGCTGCGGCCGAGGGTGAGTTAAACCTGTATTCTTCGCGCCACTACGACACCGACGAGCGCCTGTATTCCGATTTCGAAGAGGCCACAGGCATCACCATCAACCGCATCGAAGGCAAAGCCGACGAACTGATCGCCCGTATGGAAGCCGAAGGCGCAAACTCGCCTGCCGATGTTCTGCTGACCGTTGACACTTCGCGTCTGTCCCGCGCCAAGAATGCCGGCATTCTGCAGGCCACCGACAGTGATGTGCTCGAGGCTCGTGTGCCATCTTATCTGCAGGACGCCGACAACCAGTGGTTTGGCTTCTCGCAGCGCGCCCGGATCATTTTCTATGACAAGGCTGATGTCGCTAATCCGCCTCGTACCTATCTGGATCTGGCCGACCCGCAGTACAAAGGTCAGGTCTGCATCCGCTCATCTACCAATACCTATAACCAGACTCTGCTGGCGTCGATCGTGACCCACCATGGGTCTAAGGTTGCCACCAAGTGGGCCGAGGGTGTGGTCGCCAATATGGCCCGTTCACCGCAAGGCGGTGACACCGACCAGATGCGCGGTATCGTGTCGGGCGAATGTGAGATTGCGGTCGCCAACACCTATTACTTTGCCCGCTCAATCCGCAAAGACGTCAAAGGCCTGTCGGCTGAGCGTGACATGATCGGCTGGATCTTCCCGTCGCAGGACGCCGAAGGCGCGCATGTGAACCTGTCCGGCGCTGGCATTGCGGCTCATGCTCCGAACAAAGATAACGCGGTGAAATTCCTCGAGTACCTAGCCAGCGATCAGGCGCAGCAGTATTTCTCGGCTGGTAACGACGAATACCCCGCCGTTCCGGGCGTCGCACTGTCCCCTAGCATTGCTGCTTTGGGCCTGTTCAAGCCGGATGACGTGAGCCTGACCGAAGTGGCTGGCAACATCCCAGAGGCACAAAAGATCTTTAACCAGGTTGGCTGGGAATAATCCTTCCCCCCTCTTGGTACGCTTAAAATTCAGGCAAGGCGCGGAGTTCTCCGCGCCTTGTTTGCGTTTGCACTGGTGTTGGATCGCGGCCTCCTCTTTCATGCCTAACACTGGATCGAGGAGATGAATTTTAAATGGCTTTTGATATTGCCCCATTGGCGGATGCCGTCCTGCCTGCTGCCCTGCCAGACCTAGCCGAAATTCTACATTTAACCGTGCAAGCCGGAGCCAGTGTCGGCTTTATCCAACCCTTTTCACCCAAGGAGGCATCAGAGTTCTGGCAGACTAAGATCTTTCCTGCTGTCCGGTCCGGCGACAGCGTGTTGTTCGCGGCCTACCTGGGCAATCGGATAAGAGGCACGGTGCAACTGGGTCTGGGACTGCCGCCCAACCAACCCCATCGGGCTGATGTGGCAAAGCTTCTGGTTCACCCGTCAGCGCGCCGGTCCGGGCTGGCGCGCGCGCTGATGGCGGCGCTGGAAACTGAGGCGAGGCTGCGTGGCAAGCAACTGCTGGTGCTCGACACCCGGTCCGGAGATCCGTCGCAACATCTGTACGAAAATCTGGGGTTTCAGGTGGCTGGTGAGATCCCGGGATTTTGCCGTCATCCGTCAGAAGAGATTTATGAGCCTACCACCTATATGTTCAAACACCTGTCCTGAGGTGGCCAGTCGCTTTCCGATCCCTGCAGCAGTGTCTCCAGCATTGAACAGTCTTGTTGCCCCGAATGGCAGGGTCGCATCAGCTGCACCATAGCTGCCTCCATCTGCTGCAAGTCACAGATCTTTTTCTGGATGCCCTTCAGGTGATGTTGCCCTACTGACTGGGCCTCACCACAGGCCAGCCCTGTTGACGAGGCAAGGCCAAGCAGGGATTTGGCTTCGGCCAGCGAAAACCCCAAATCCCGGCACCGGCGGATGAACCGCAGGGCATGGATCTCGTCAGCATTATATTGTCGCCGACCTGCGGGACTGCGCTCTGGGCCTGCCACCACCCCGGTTCGCTCGTAATAGCGGATCAGCTCGATGCCGACGCCGCTGCGGCGGGCAGCTTCACCAATTGTGACCACTCCAAATCTCCTCTTGCTCCTGTAGGGGCTATAGCTTGCAAGATAGCGCAGCCCTTCAACCAGCTGGGACAAGATGCCGTGATTAAACCCGCTTTTATGTCCAGTCTTGCCGCCATTGGCGTGGCCAGTTGCTGCATCTTACCGATGAGCCTGATGATATTGGGGGTTGGAGGCGGTTGGATGGCATTTTTTGCCCGCGCCACAACCTGGGCCCCGCTCTTCATTTCGATAGCTGCCGTCATGACCGCGCTGTCCTGGGGTGTTGCCTGGCGTCGGCATCAGCTGCGCCGACTAACGCCGGCTTTGGCAATGCTGACGGCCATGACGTTGCTGGCCTGGGGGATCTGGGCCAATGAGGCGGCCATCAATGACCTGCTGATCAGCTGGATGTAAGGATGACAAATGCAAATTGAACTGAGCTCAACGCTCACCTGTCCGCACTGTGCCCATGCACAACGTGAAGAGATGCCATCTGATTCCTGCCAATGGTTTTACGACTGCACCAAATGCGGCGCGGTGCTAAAACCCCTGCCGGGTGATTGTTGTGTCTTTTGTTCCTACGGCACGGTGCCCTGCCCGCCCATCCAGCAAGGCGACACCTGCGGCGGCTAAACGTACATCCGCAACCCTACCCGGAATTTTCAAAAATTCCGGACCGGAAAATGTGCATTTTCCGGGTTTAGCTGCGCCGTCCGACCTGACGGCAAATCAGGATCACCGGCAGCAGCCCCACCGCCATGATCACCAGAGACGGCACCGCAGCGCCCTCCAGCCGCTCGTCCGAGGCCAGCCGGTAGGCCTGCACCGCCAGCGTGTCATAGTTAAACGGGCGCATGATCAAGGTGGCTGGCAGTTCTTTCATCACATCAACAAAGACAATCAGCAGGGCGGTCAGCAAGCTTGGGGTCAGGATTGGCAGGTGCACCCGGCGCAACAGGCCAAACGGACCCTGCCCCAGCGATCTGGCGGCGGCGTCCATATTGGCATGCACGGTGCTTTGACCACCTTCATAAGCCCCCAGAGCCGCCGCGAGGAACCGCACCATATAGGCACCCACCAACAGCCAAATCGAGCCGGTGATCAACAGCCCAGTGCGGATGTCAAAAGTGCTGCGCATCCAGGCGTCCAGCGTATTGTCGAAGGCGGCAAAAGGCACCATCAGCCCCACCGCAATCACGCCTCCCGGCACGGCATAGCCCAGTCGCGCCGAATAAGCGGCAGCCGAGGCCAGGTGGCCGGGTTGCAACCGCAAGTAAAACCCGATGCAGATCGCGGCGCAAACCGTCAACAGTGCTGCTGTTGCGGCCAGTGTCAGTGAGTTTTGGATCAAGGCAATATAGCGGCGACTAAAAAGATCCTGCTCGGACTCCAGCCCCATGTTCACGAGGATTACCACTGGCAACAAAAAGCCCAGCAACACCGGAACGACGCAGAGGATCCAGGCCAACAGAGCTTGGCTACCATGCAAATTGGCGGGTGGCATTTTGACATGTTGTTTGCCCGCGTGATGGTAGCGTGCTTTGCCTCGGGTGACGCGCTCCACCACAGCCAGCGTCAGTGCAAATCCCAACAGCACCAGCGCTAGTTGCGCGGCGCCAGCCCGGTCCGCCATTGAAAACCAGCTGGTGTAGATGCCTGTGGCAAAGGTTTGCACGCCAAAATAGGACACGGTGCCAAAATCAGCGATGGTCTCCATAATCGCCAGCAGCACCCCGGAGGCAATCGCTGGGCGCGCCATCGGTAGGCTGACCCTCCAGAACGCCTGCCACGACGTATTGCCCAAAGCCCTTGCCGCCAAAAAGGCGCCCGAGCTTTGCTGTAGGAATGCCGCCCGCGCCAGCAGGTACACATAGGGGTAGAGCACCAACACCAGCATCAGGGCAGCCCCTGCGGTCGAGCGGATTTCGGGGAACCAATAGTCGCGCGGCCCCCAGCCAGTGACCTGTCGCAGAGTGGTTTGCACGATGCCGGGGTGATCAAGTATAAATGTATAGGCATAAGCCAGCACATAGGCCGGAAAGGCCAGCGGCAGGATCAGTGCCATCTCGAAGAACCGCACCCCCGGGAAGCGGGTCATTGTCACCAGCCAAGCGGCGCCCACCCCGATCGCAAAAGTTCCCACTGCCACAAGAAACACCAGCACAATCGTGGTGCCGGTATAGCGCGGCAGCACAGTTTGCATCAGATGCGAGACAGTGTCAGTGCCGCCGGTCACCGCCGCCAGAAACACCGCCACCATTGGCAACAGACAGGCCAACGCCACAGTCCAGGCCAGGGACGACAATAAACGGCTGCCGCCCTTGTTGCCACGGCGGCTGCCTTTGGGAGCATAGGCTTGGGTATCACTCACGGCTGGATAGGTCCGACGTTGTTTTTTGCTGCCTTGTTATGCGATCATTTTAGTCGGAAACTCCAGATCGAAAGGCACGGAAAAGCAAAAAGCCCCAAATGCGGTTAAGCAATCGGGGCTAGTTTTGCGGAACTTAGGCGGATCAATCGTATTTGCGTTGATCCTCGATTACCAACCCGTCTTTGGGCAGGTCCCCGGGCCCCACTATCTCAACTTTGGCTTTCAGCTTCAGCACCTCGATCACCGAACGTCCGTAAGAGATTTCATCGCCGCCGGGCGACTCGATCTGCACGGTCATTGCATCCATTTCACCTTCGCGGCGCACAATGATGCGGGCCTTGGTGACCTCATCATGTTTGGCTACCAGTGCCGCCACCTGTTCGGGCCGCACAAACATGCCTTTGATCTTGGTGGTCTGGTCCGCACGGCCCATCCAGCCTTTGATCCGCATGTTGGTGCGGCCACAGGGGCTGACGCCCGGCATGACAGCACTCAGATCGCCAGTGGCAAAGCGGATCAGCGGGTAGTCGGGGTTCAGTGTGGTCACTACAACCTCGCCGACCTCGCCCGGTGCAACTGGCGTTCCAGTGCCGGGCGTGACAATTTCAACGATGACCTTTTCGTCGACGATCATCCCGTCCATCGCTGAGCTTTCATAAGCAATATTACCCAGATCAGCGGTGGCATAAGACTGCAGGCAGGCGATGCCACGATCAGCGTATTCCTGACGCAGGCTGGGGAACAATGCCCCGCCGCCCACGGCTGCCTTAGAGAAGTTCAGCTTGATCCCCATGGCGTCTGCTTTGTCGAGGATCACCTTCAGATAATCCGGCGTGCCAGCATAGGCGGTAGCGCCGACATCGCGGGCCGCTGTAACCTGCAATTCGGTCTGTCCTGTGCCTGCTGGAAGAACGGTTGCACCAACAGCGCGTGCGCCGCTTTCAAAGATCATTCCAGCCGGAGTCAAGTGATAGCCAAAGCAGTTCTGCACCACGTCGCCCGCACCAATGCCGCAGGCATGCAGGAACCGGCCCATGCGCCACCAGTCGTGGGTGATGCCACCGGGCTCATAGATTGGGCCGGGCGACTGGAACACATGCGCGACGTTGGACACTGCGATGCCACCAAATGGCGGATTTTCTTTTTGCCACTTGCTTAGATCCGACTTACGCAGAACCGCATATTGCGCCAGATCCGCAAAATCCTGCACGTCGGGGCCATCAAGATTGCAGGCGTTCTTGGCGGCGCGCGCACGGGTAATCTGCTGACGCAGAGCATCCAGCTGTGCCGTGGCCCGTTCATCCGCAGACCGGGTTTCAAGCGTGTCAAAAAAAGTCATTTCAGCACTGGTATCCATTAACTGAGCCACCGCTTGCGGCGACGATATGAGCGCACATCGCGGAAGGACTTACGGCCCTCTTCAGATATGCCCAGGTAGAATTCTTTTACATCGGGGTTTTCGCGCAGCTCGTCTGCGGGGCCGTCCATCACGACGCGGCCGGATTCCAGAATGTAGCCGTAGTGGGCATATTTTAGCGCCATATTGGTGTTCTGTTCGGCCAGCAAGAAGGTCACGCCTTCCTGTTCGTTGATCGATTTCACGATCTCAAAAATCTGTTCCACCAGCTGCGGCGCCAAACCCATCGACGGCTCGTCCAGCAGCACGGTTTCAGGGCGGCTCATGAGCGCGCGGCCCATGGCAACCATTTGCTGTTCGCCGCCCGAGGTATAGCCAGCCTGCGATTTACGGCGGTCTTTCAGACGGGGGAAATAGTTATAAACCATCTCTAGGTCGGCGGCGACATTGGCCTTGCCATCGGTGCGAGTATAGGCGCCGGTCAGCAGGTTTTCCTCGACCGTCAAGTGTTCAAAACAATGGCGGCCCTCCATCACTTGGATCACCCCCTGGCGCACCAGATCAGCCGGGTCAGACCCATGCACGTTCTGGCCACGGTATTTGATCGACCCTTTGGTCACCTCACCCCGTTCCGACAGCAACAGGTTCGAGATCGCCTTAAGAGTGGTGGTCTTGCCCGCGCCGTTGCCACCCAGCAGGGCAATAATGCCGCCTTTGGGGACCGTCAGGCTGACGCCTTTCAGCACCAGGATCACGTGATTGTAGATCACCTCGATATTGTTGATCTCAAGCAGGGTCTCGGTCTGTACATCGGTTGTATTGGCTGCATCCAGCATCAGAACTTGTCCTCATTCGTCCCGGGTTAGATCCCGGTTCTCTTGGCGGAGTGTGGTGCGGCAGCGAACCGCCGCACCGGTGTTGAATGGCCCCAGAGAAAGTTCTGGGGCCTGTCAGTTTTAGCCACAGTTTGGTGTGATCTTGTTTTCTGTTGCATAGGCACCGGAATCTTCGGAAACCAGCGCGCCAATCACGTCACCATCTGTTGCTTTAAAGTCAGAGATCATCGACCAAGTCTGACTGCCAGCGTCCCATTGGGTCACACCAACCAGGCCAGGGCCACCATGGTTTTCACAGGACACATTGAAGGTTGGACCAAAATTGGGCATGCCCAGATCAGTCATCTTGGCTTCATTCATTTCCAAGGCTTCCATACCATCGCGCATCATGGATGCATCAATGTCGGCTGTACCGTGGATTGCCTGAGCTGTTTTCACAGCTTCGGCGGCCAGCATCGCGGCGTACATGCCACGGTTATACAGCACTGTGCCGATCTGGTCGCCAGCGCCTGCTGCCTTGCCAGTATCCACAACGTATTTCTGAATGTGGTGGAAGACCGGGAAGTCGCGACCAACATTGTGGAAGGTCAGCGCCTTATAGCCATTGGCCGCGTCGCCAGCCGACATCACGTCATGCTCGGCACCGGACCACCAGACACCGATGAAGTTTTCCATCGGGAAGCGGATGTTGGCGGCTTCCTGAATGGCAACCTGGTTCATCACGCCCCAGCCCCACATGGTCACATAATCCGGACGCTCGCGGCGGATCTGCAGCCACTGGCTTTTCTGTTCCTGACCGGGGTGGTCAACTGGCAGAAGGCTTAGCTCAAAGCCGTGCTTTTCGGCCAACTCTTCCAGGGTACGGATTGGTTCTTTGCCGTAAGCGGAGTTGTGATAGACCAACGCCAGCTTTTTACCCTTGATGTCACCATCGTTGAGCTCAAGCAGATAGTTCACAACGCCCGACGCACCGTTCCAGTAGTTGGCCGGATAGTTAAAGACGTTCGAGAACACTTCGCCGTTGGCAGCCGAGGTCCGACCGTAACCCATGGTGTGCATCGGAATGCCGTCTGCGGTCACTTTGGGGATCAGCTGATAGGTGATACCGGTCGACAGAGGTTGATAGACCAGCGCGCCTTCGCCCTTGGTGGACTCGTAGCATTCCACACCTTTTTCAGTGTTATAGCCGGTCTCACATTCGATCAGGTTGGTCATCACGCCGCCGATGCCACCGTCACGCTCGTTCAGCAGGGTGAAGTAGTCAGCATAGCCATCCGCGAAAGGGATGCCGCCAGCCGCATAAGGGCCGGTACGATAGCTCAGCGATGGAAATACCAGATCCGCCATCGCGGGGCCAGCGGCCATCAAGGCGCTCAGCGCCAGTGTGGTCAGTTTCAATTTCATCGGTTTTAATCCTCCCATGGGTTTATCCGATGTGGATAAAAACGAGGGTTTGATCTTATTATTCCCCTCGCAGCTCAGGTGCCTGCCCCGCTAGTGCGGGAAAGGCCAAAGTCGTAATTTTTCCTTGGCGACACGCCACAACTGCGCCAACCCGTGTGGTTCCATGATCAGGAACACAATGATCAGGGCGCCAACGATAACCAGCTGGAAATGCGCCACGATATCCGTGGGCCAGCCCAGCACATCAACACCGACAACTTTCAGCACCACCGGCAGCAGCACCAGAAACGCCGCCCCGGCAAAGGAGCCAAAGATTGAGCCCAGCCCGCCAATGATCACCATGAACAATACCAGGAATGATTTTGAGATACCAAAGGCCTCGCCAACTTCAACCGCGCCCAGATAGACCGAGAAGAACAGCGCGCCTGAAATGCCGATGAAGAAACCCGATACCGCAAAGGCAGTCAGCTTGGCCTTCAGCGGGTTCACCCCGATGATTTCAGCGGCGATGTCCATGTCGCGGATCGCCATCCAGCTGCGGCCAATGGTGCCGCGGGTCAAATTGCGGGCGACCAGCGCACAGAAGGTCAGGAAAATCAGGCTGAACATGTAGGTGGCCCAGGCTGGAGCATTGGGACCGGTGATCAAAATGCCAAACACATCGCGTTCAGGTGCGCTGATCTGTCCCGAAGCAGAGTAGTTGTAGAACCACGGCACGCGGTTGAACAGCCAGACCAGAAAGAACTGCGCCGCCAGTGTTGCCACCGCCAGATAGAAGCCCTTGATCCGCAGGCTAGGCAGGCCAAAAATCACGCAGACTCCGGCAGTGATGCCTCCCGCTATCAGCACGTGAATGAACATCGACACCTCGGGCATCGCGGTCATCAACTTGTAGCAGGCATAGGCGCCCACGGCCATGAAGCCACCGGTACCAAGGCTGACTTGCCCGGCATAGCCGACCAGAATGTTCAGCCCGATCGAGGCAATGGCATAGATCAGAAACGGCAGCAGGATTGCGTTGGCCCAGTAATCATTGATCACAAAGGGCACCACCAAAAAGGCAATCGCCAGAACCACGTAGTACCGATACCGGTCAAACTTGATCGGAAAGGTCTGATTGTCCTGTTCATAGGAGGTTTTGAAATCTCCGGCTTCACGATAGAACATGTCTTAGATGCTCCCCTGTTTCTGTGCGCGGGCTAGACCCGCTGCGTCTTTTTGTTTCGTGTGTTCGCTGGACCCGGACAAATGTGCGGCGAAGATCAGGCTGGCGTTAAACCCTTTCAATGATCTTCTCCCCAAACAGACCCTGCGGACGAAACACCAGGAACAGCAGCGCCAGCACATAGGCAAACCAGTTCTCAGTAGCGCCGCCAACCAGTGGACCAATGGCAAACTCAAACATTTTCTCGCCGACACCGATGATCAAGCCGCCGACAATCGCTCCGGGGATCGAGGTAAAGCCACCCAGCATCAGCACCGGCAGCGCCTTGAGCGCGATCAGCGACAGAGAGAACTGCACCCCCGACTTGGTGCCCCACATGATGCCAGCAACCAGCGCCACAAAGCCGGCCACCGACCACACCAGCACCCAGATAAAGTTCAGCGAGATACCAACCGACAGGGCCGCCTGGTGATCATCCGCTACAGCCCGCATGGCGCGACCCTGTTTGGTGTATTGCGAAAACAGCACCAGCCCGGTCACCAGCAGCGCCGCAACCACGGTGGCGACCATGTCGAGATTGTCGATAAAGAAGCCGTAGAAGTTGTCACTGCCCAGCCCGGCGGTCATGTCCTCAATCCAGAACGAGCCACCCTGCGGCAGGCCGATATCCAGTTTCTTGATTTCAGAGCCCCACATCAGGTCCGAAACGCCTTCGAGGAAGTAGGCCAGGCCAATGGTCGCCATAAACAGGATGATCGGTTCCTGCCCCACCAGATGGCGCATCACCAAGCGTTGCACCAACCAGGCAAACAAGACCATCACCCCGGCCGTCAGCAAGATCGCCAGCATCGCCGGCACATGCCAGCCAAAATGATGCACATTGGTGCCAAACACCGAGTTGATGATATGGCTGAACGGCACCTGGCCATCCATGATCCCAACCAGCGTCATCGCCGCAAACAGCGCCATAACACCCTGGGCATAGTTGAAAATTCCGGAGGCCTTGTAGATCAATACAAAGCCAAGTGCGACCAAGGCATAGAGTACGCCGGACATCAGCCCGTTGATGAACACTTCGGTGGCAAAAAGAAACTGATCAGGCATCATAGCCCCCTGTTATGTCTGTCAGAAAATCAGTCATTCGACACCCCCAGATAGGCATCAATCACTTGCTGATTGTTGCGCACTTCGTCCGGCGTGCCGTCGCCAATTTTCTTACCGTAATCCATCACCACCACGCGGTCGGACAGATCCATCACCACGCCCATATCGTGTTCGATCAAGGTGATGGTGGTGCCAAATTCATCGTTCACATCCAGGATAAAGCGGCTCATGTCCTCTTTTTCCTCGACATTCATGCCAGCCATCGGCTCGTCCAGCAGCAGCAGTTTTGGCTCCGCCGCTAGGGCACGCGCCAGTTCCACCCGCTTTTTCAACCCGTAAGGCAAGCGCCCAACAGGCGTTTTGCGGATATGCTGAATTTCCAGAAAATCAATGACCTTCTCCGCCACTTCGCGGTTAACAACTTCCTCGGCCTCGGCTTTGCCCTTCCACAGCGCCTGGGCAAAAAGGCCAGACTTCATATGTCCCAGCCGCCCGGTCATCACATTGTCCAGCACGCTCATACCCTCGAACAAAGCAATGTTCTGAAAGGTGCGCGCGATACCTTGTTGCGCAACTTTATAAGGACGCATCTGCGGCCGCTTTTCGCCGCGATACCAAACCTCACCCTCGGACGGGATATAAAACCCCGAGATCACGTTCAGCATCGACGACTTACCGGCGCCGTTGGGGCCGATAATGGCGCGGATCTCGCCCTCGCGGATATCGAAACTAATGTTCTCGATCGCTACCACACCGCCAAATCGCAGGGTGATGTTCTTCATCTCCATCACCACGCCGCCGATTTTGCGACCATCTGCGGTGGTATATCCGTCCTGCATATCTTTCACGACACCGCACCCTTCTTCTTGTCAGAAATACCTCCGCCGGAGGCTTCAATGTGCCGCAAAGCGGCTCCCGTCCCTGCGATGCTCACTCTGCAGCCACCTTCTGCGCGGCCACCGGCACTACCAGCGCGTCGCCAATACTCAAGGTGGCGCTGATCGAGCCCTTGCGGCCGTCTTCATAAGTCACCTCGGTGGTGGTCGAGATCTGCTGTGAGCCGTCATAGAGCGCCGCAATGATGTCAGCGAATTTCTCTTCGACAATACGGCGACGCACTTTGCGAGTGCGGGTCATCTCACCGTCATCCGCGTCCAGTTCTTTGTGCAGCACCACAAAGCGGTGCACCTGGCAGCCCGACAACATCGGATCCTCGGCCACTGATTTGTTGACCGCCGATACATGACCAGCAATGCTCTGCAGCACTTTGGGATGGCCAGCCAGTTCCTGATACGAGGCATAGGCGATGTTGTTGCGTTCCGCCCAATTGCCCACCGCCGTCAGGTCGATGTTGATGAAGGCCACGCAACGGTCCTTGCCATTGCCAAACAGCACCGCCTCCAGAATGTCCGGATAGAACTTCAGCTTGTTCTCGACAAACTTGGGCGCAAACATGCTGCCATCAACCATTTTTCCAACGTCCTTGGCCCGGTCGATGATCCGCAAATGACCCGAGTTTTCTTCAAAGAACCCCGCATCTCCGGTGGCTACCCAACCCTCGGCATCCTTGGTATCAGCGGTGCTTTCAGGGTTTTTGTAGTATTCTACAAACGTGCCTGGCGAGCGGTAGAAAATCTCACCATTGTCGGCGATCTTGATTTCCACATCCGGGGCCGGAATACCGACGGTGTCAGCACGGACCTCGCCATCAGGCTGCACGGTAATGAACACCGTCGCTTCGGTCTGGCCGTAAAGCTGTTTCAGGTTGATGCCGAGCGAGCGATAGAATTCAAAGATCTCTGGACCGATTGCTTCGCCGGCCGTATAGCCAACGCGGACTTTGCCAAAGCCCAGAGTATCTTTCAGCGGGCCGTAGACCAGCACATCGCCCAGCTTGTATTTCATCCGGTCCATGAACCCGACTGGCTTGCCATCAAGAATGGCCGGACCGACCTTTTTGGCATGGGCCATAAAGTGATGGAACATCCGACGCTTCAGATTGCTGGCGTCCTCCATGCGGATCATCACATTGGTCAGCTGGGTTTCAAACACCCGTGGCGGCGCAAAGTAGTAACTCGGGCCGATCTCGCGAAGATCGGTCATCATGGTCTCGGCGCTTTCGGGACAGTTCACGCAGAACCCGGTCCAATAGGCCTGACCGATGGAAAAGATGAAGTCACCAACCCAGGCCATCGGCAGATAGGCCAAAATTTCGTCATCCAGCCTCAAATTATCAAATTCGCAGGCGTTTTTGGCACTTTCGATCACATTGCGATTGGACAGCACCACGCCCTTGGGTTTGCCAGTCGTCCCCGAAGTATACAGCATCACACAGGTGCTGTCATAATCCAGCTCACCGCGGCGCGCCTCCAGCTCGGGCATGAATTCATCGCGCGCGGCGCGGCCCTGATCTTGCACATGGCTGTATTGATGCAGCTGTGAATGATCGTATTTGCGCAATCCGCGTGGATCAAGATAGATCAGGTGTTCAAATTGATGCAGCTGATCCTGCACCTCGATCACCTTGTCGACCTGCTCCTGATCGGTGACAACCACAAAGCGCGCACCACAATGGCTCAGCACATAGGCCATCTCTTCGGCATTGGCGTCTTGATACAGCGGCACCGGAATGGCGCCAACAGACTGAGCAGCAACCATCGACCAGTACAAAGTGGGACGATTGCGGCCAATCACCGCGATAAAATCACCCTTGTTGACGCCAAGGTTGATCATACCAAGCGCCAGCGCCTCGATCTCTTTTTCTGCCTCAGCCCAGCTCCAGCATTGCCAAATGCCAAATTCCTTCTCCCGGTATGCGGGTGAATTAGCGAACTGCGTCGCATTGCGTTTAAGCAGCGCCGGCAGGGACAATAGTCCCTCGGCGCCCGACTGCGTCTGAGCCAATTTTTTCTCCTCCCACTCCGGTCCATCCCGGCCGGACTGATCGCTTCTGGCGATTCTGATCCCGATAAAGGACGCCACAATGAGTGACCGTCAACTTTTTCCTGAAGGTTTCCCAATTGTTACGAATTGTAACAGCGCATATTCAAACGTCGATGACGTCAAGAAACTGACACCGATCCCCCCTTTGACAGACCGTCGGGCAGTGGTAGCCATATCTCGGGGGACCGATGAACAAGACCAGCAAACAAACCACAGCAATGACAATGGCGGGGCTGAACTTGATTGCTCAGGCGTTGTCGATTTACGATGACGAGCTAAAACTTGCGGTGTGCAACCACCGGTTCCAGGAAATGTTCGGCCTACCGGATCATCTGATCACCCCTGGCGCCCGTTTCGACGACACCATTCGTTTCATCGCTGAAAGTGGTGAATACGGCCCGGTCGATGATATCGACGATCTGGTGCAACAGCGGGTTGATCAGGCGCTGAATTTTGCCCCCCATTATATGGAGCGCGAACGCGGCAATGGTCAGTTCATCTCGGTCGAGGGGGCACCGATGCCCAATGGCGGCTGGGTGTCTGTTTACACGGATATTACCAACACCAAACAGGTCGAGAACCTGTTGCGTGCCCGCTCGGAAGAACTTTCGGAACAGGTTCTGGCCCATACAGAAGAGCTCAGGGCAGCCAACCGCAAACTGGCCGCGTCAAACAGTTCCCTGGAAGAGACCAAGCGGCAGCTGACAGAAATCGAGCGCCACACCCGGCTGACCACGGAAATGATGCCGGCCCATATCGCGCATGTCGATCAGGATGGCTATTACACCTACACCAACCGCCGCCTTAGTGCGGTGTTTCCCGGCCGGCCCTCCAAAATTCTGGGGATGCACATCTCTGACGCTCTGGGGGAGACCAGCCATGCCCGGATCAAGCCCCACCTGGAGGCGGCCTATAATGGCAAAAGTCCGGTCTTTGAGTTCACCGAGGATCATAGTAGCCGACGTATCCGGGTGGCGCTGACCCCCGACCCTGCTGGCGGTATCTATGTGCTGTCGATGGACATAACTGAGGAAACCCAAACCCGCGTCGCCCTGCAGCAATCGCGTCGCCGCGAGATGGCGGCTCAGATGACCAGCGGGCTGGCACATGATTTTTCCAACCTTCTGACCATCATTCTCGGCATGCAGGGCAAACTGGACAAGATGACGCTACCCGCTGAGGCCAATGATCTGGTGCAGGGCACCCTGTCAGCTGCACGACGTGGTGGCCGGTTACTGAACCGGATTGCCGACATGACGGGAAATCGCACCCTGCGGCCGAAGGCCACCGACATGCACATGCTGCTTCATGAATTAAAAATCCTGGCCTCACCGTCGCTGCCGCAAGCGATGGGGTTGAGCGTTTTGGACAACACCCCCGACGGCGCGCTGTTGCTGGATCCCGGCCTTTTGCAAGACGCATTGCTGAACCTGATCCTCAATGCCCGCGACGCCTGCAGCGCCACCGGTCAGATCACCATCAGCGCCCATATTGTTGGTGAAACATGGCTGGAAATCAGCGTCACTGACACTGGTCCTGGTTTTTCCAATGAAGCGTTGGACAAGGCGCTAAATCCATTTTTCACCACCAAAGGCGGCGAAGGGTCCGGCCTCGGGCTGCCGATGGTCTATGACACAGTAAAATTGGCGGGTGGAGACTTCAGCATCGGCAACACCATCTCTGGTGCCCGTGTCACCCTGCGGTTGCCGTATCGCAAAGCACCAGATGCGCAGGGCGGCCTGGCTTTATTGGTGGAAGACAGCGAAGAACTGCGCGCAACCTTTCGCGACATGTTGATTGGTCTTGGCCACTCTGTAATCGAAGCCACTTCGGTCGACGAGGCCTGCGCACTGATGGCAGATGTCGAGGATATATCGCTGGTGCTATCAGATATCCGACTGCAGGGTGAGGCGACCGGCCTTGACCTGCTAACCCGACTGCAAGGATCAGGGCGACCTATTTTTCTGATGACCTCGCTGCCACTTCAGGATCCATTGCACCGGGCCGCACTGAAGTCTGCCCCTGTGCTACAAAAACCCTTTACCACCGAACAGCTTTCGAAGCTGCTCAATGCGGAGACCGCGGCATGACGGCGCCCCTGATCACCATTCTGGATGACGAACCCGAAATCCGCCGGATCCTGACCGAGGCGCTGGACGAGGCTGGATTTCGCACCCAGAGCTTTGCCCGTGCGCGTGAATTTGAGGCTTCGCTGAAACGGGTCACCCCGGATGTCTGTCTGGTCGACCTGTCGCTGCCCGATACCGACGGTCTGGCGCTGGTGCACCGGCTAGCACTGGAACAGGGGGCCGCGGTGATCATCATCTCTGGCCGCGCGCAGGTACAGGACCGGGTGACGGGTCTGGAACTAGGTGCCGATGATTACATCACCAAACCCTTTGACCCTGCCGAAGTGGTCGCCCGCGTCCGAGCGCGGCTGCGCAGCGGTCCGCGCCAAACAACGCACTCTGGAGATATCGCACAGTTCTCGGGCTGGACCGCGCATTTTGACCGCTACATGCTGGAGGATGCCAGCGGCGCCGAGACCCCGTTTTCCCATGCCGAAGGCGAGGTGCTGCGCCTGTTTTTAAACAGCCCAAAACGACTGATCTCAAGGTCCCAAATGCAGGAAATGCTGGGCGGCGCAGCGGGTGACAGTTTTGACCGGGCGATGGATGTACGGATCTCGCGTCTGCGGACCAAACTGCGCGAAGATCCAAAGAACCCGCGGCTGATCAAAACCATATATGGCGCCGGCTATATCTTTCTTGGAGATGTGAGCTGGCGTTGAGCCAGTGGGTTGTAATGAGGCCGGCTCGGCTTAAAATCAGAATTGAATTGAGATTACCAAAAGTGACTTCAAGACAAGGAAATTTTCTATGAGCAGACTATGCCGCCAGCTGTTAGCAACTGCACTCGCCGTTTTTCCACTCCTAACCGCCGCCCCATCCGTCGCGCAAACCAGCCAACCAAATATCATCTACTTGCTGGTGGATAACTGGGGTTGGGGTGACATCGGGTTGCAAGGCAGCACTGTTCCAACACCAGAAATCGACGCACTCGCCGCACAAGGAATGCGGTTTCTAAATTTCAACATCGAAAACCAGTGCACACCAACCCGGTCAGCCATTCATACCGGCCGTTTGCCGATCCGCTCTGGCACCCAGAAAGTTGCTGCTCCGGGAGAACCCGACGGGCTTGCGCCTTGGGAATACACCATTGCTGAACTTCTTTCGGACGCCGGGTACAAGACAGCGCTGTTCGGCAAGTGGCACATCGGATCACAAGTGGGCCGCCATCCGAGCGATCAGGGCTATGACGAATGGTGGGGTATCAACGAAGGCTCGAACGCTGCGGCCTATACTTCCACACCTGAATTCGATCCCACCGTCGCCGCCACTCCGCATTTCTGGGAGGGCAAAAAGGGAGCGCCATCGTATGAACTTGGGCTATATGACATTGCCGGAAAAACAACGTTTGATCGGGAAATAACGGACCGATCTGTCGACTATATTCAACGCAACGCAGGTGAGGATGACCCGTTTTATCTTTATGTCGGGTTCACACAGTTTCACCCACCATGGGTTGTCCATCCGGATTTCGAAGGCGTGTCGGGGGCGGGATATTACTCGGACATCAAATACGAAGTTGACCATAACATCGGCCGCATTCTGGACGCCCTTGAAGCTGCCGGCGCATCAGAAGACACCATCGTAATTCTTACTGGGGACAATGGGCCCGGTACGTTGCCACAGGGTCTGGGCTATGCAACCGGGGAAGTCGGTGGTTCAACAGGACCTTGGCGTGGGGCGCTCAGCACCGGCTATGAGGGCGGTATGCGAACCCCAGGAATGATACGCTGGCCCGGCGAAATTCAGCCGGGCATCGTGACAAATGAAATCATCTCGGTGTTGGATATCTATCCGACACTGGCCACGTTGGTCGGAGAGTCTGGTCGCATCCCCACCGACCGCCCGATTGATGGGATCGACCAGAGTGCATTCCTTCTTGGCGAACAAGAAACCTCTAACCGCGAGCACGTGGTCACGTTTGTCGGAG
>MAAC01017916.1_pt1 | contig 25624 bp, 16 predicted proteins | sample 1115981 | NCBI WGS metagenome assembly MAAC01 (sample SAMN04961126, study PRJNA320927) | seawater metagenome | isolation source: sample BD02T64 sea water enriched with oil for 64 days | place: USA:Gulf of Mexico | collected 2013-07-27
ATCCATATCGCCATCACCATCTATATCTGCCGCTATAGTAAATTGTGAACCACTTTCTTGTGTAATCTCTTGTTCTGGACCAAAAGCACCTAGCCCATCTAAATTCTCGTACCAAGAAGGGTGCCCCGATCCATTACCAGAGCTATCGCAAAGCACATCCATATCGCCATCCCCATCTATATCTGTAGCAAAAACAGAACGTACGTTATAGGCATTGTTTGTAATAATTTGTTGAGTGCCAAAATTACCTTGTCCATCTAGATTTTCGTACCAAGCAATTTTATTGTCATTAAATGATGCTGACAACACATCATTATCCCCATCGCCATCTAAATCTATAGCGTAAACCGAAAGAGCTCCATTTGTAAGTGTTGTAATAACCTGTTGAGTGCCAAAATTACCTTGTCCATCTAAGTTTTCAAACCAAACTACACTACTATCATTTGCATTATACCCTTTTGAGGCAACAACTACATCTATATCTCCATCTCCGTCTATATCTATTGTATAAACATCAACAGAGGCGTTTAAATTTTCTGTAATAATATGTACTATAAAATCCCCTTGTCCATTACTATTCTCATACCAAGCTACTTTGTCGTCTCCTTCAGAGGCAGAAAGCACATCCATATAACCATCGCCATCTATATCTGCAGCATGTACAGATCTTGCACCAGCAGCATTGGTAGTTATAATTTGTTGTTCACTAAATTGGGCAAGACACATTGTATAATGTAAACACAAGAGTATTAATAACAAATTACTTTTCATTTTTTATTATTGTTTTAGTCGGGGTTTTACTTAAAGTAAAACCCCGACTACTAAGTTAGTTATTTTCTATAAATATTAATGTTTCTTCAGTGTCACCATCTTCATATTGTTTAATAATATTATAGAGACCAGACTGTAAATCGTTAATTAAATTTTCATTATTAATACTCAACGAGTCTTGTGTTGTTATCGTAACATTGGTATTAAGAACATTATCAATAAATTTAATAATGGTACCACTACCGGGTTTAATAATAGGAGGGCTAGAATAATTAGAATAACATTTTTGTATTAATTATTAAAAGAGAATCGTTAAAAAATCTTCTTAAAAAAACTAGTGTATTATTTTCAAAGCTTATATTTGCCCAAATGAGCAAAGCCCTTGTTTCTTCGCTTTTTTTACAGTCTTCTTGCGCTAGAAAACTGCGGGATGCTATTGCCCATTCTGAAAGGAAAACAGTTATTTCTGGACTTATTGGTTCTTCCTTCTCTTTAGTGATTGCCGAAGTTTTTAAAACGGCCGAAAAACCATTTCTAATTATTTTAAACGATAAAGAAGAAGCTGCTTATCATCTTAATGATTTGGAGAATTTATTAGGAGAAAAAAACGTGCTTTTTTACCCTGGAAGTTATCGTCGCCCTTATCAAATTGAAGAGACTGACAATGCAAACGTCTTATTGCGATCTGAAGTTTTAAACCGAATCAACTCTCGGAAAAAACCTGCAGTTATTGTTAGTTATCCTGAAGCATTATTTGAAAAAGTGGTAACGCGGAAAGAGTTGGAAAGACATACCCTAAAAGTTAATATTGGTGACGAGTTGTCTATTGATTTTGTTAACGAAATTCTTTTTGAATACAATTTTAAACGTACAGATTTTGTTACAGAACCAGGGGAATTCTCGGTACGTGGAGGAATATTAGATGTGTTTTCATTTAGTCATGACCAACCTTATCGAATCGAGTTTTTTGGAGATGATGTAGACAGTATTCGTACTTTCGATGTAGAAACGCAACTTTCCACAGAGCCTGTTAAAAGGATTTCTATCATTCCGAATGTGGAAAATAAAATGATGGAAGAACAACGAACTACTTTCCTAAAGTATATCGCTTCCAAAACGGTTGTTTTTCTTAAAAATGAAGAAATTTTAACCAGTAGCCTAGATCAACTCTTTAGAACCGCAAAAGACGCTTTTGTTAATTTAGAATCTGAATTAAAAGTAAGTGACCCTGAAGAACTATTTTGTACTTCAGGATTATTAAAAAGTCAGTTAGACGATTTTACAAAAGTACAACTTACCAATTCTTCAAAAAGCTTAGAAGGTACAACAATCGATTTTCAAACTAAGCCGCAACCCTCTTTTAATAAGCAGTTTAATTTACTTATTAATAATCTTAATAGAAATACAAATAACGGTTTTAAGAATTATATCTTCTGTAGTAGTGAACAGCAAGCCCAACGATTTCATGATATTTTTGAGGATGCAGAACAACAAGTGAATCAGTTTGAAACTATCGTATTTTCATTATATCAAGGTTTTATAGACACGCAACAAAAAAATATATGTTATACCGATCATCAAATTTTTGAGCGGTATCACAAGTTTCAACTAAAAAATGGCTATGCTAAAAAGCAAGCCATCACCTTAAAAGAACTTACCAATTTAGAGGTGGGGGATTATGTTACTCATATCGATCATGGGATAGGAAAATTTGGTGGCCTTCAGAAAATCGATGTGGAAGGCAAGCTACAAGAAGCTATAAAATTAATTTATGGAGAGCGTGATATTTTATACCTCAGCATCCATTCATTACATAAAATATCGAAGTATAATGGCAAGGATGGAACCACTCCTAAAGTTTATAAATTAGGTAGTGATGCTTGGAAAAAATTAAAACAGAAAACCAAAAAACGAGTTAAAGAAATCGCTTATAATTTAATTGAATTATATGCCAAACGACGTACACAAAAAGGATTTGCTTTTGATCCCGATTCGTATTTACAACTGGAATTAGAATCCTCATTTATTTATGAAGATACCCCAGATCAAATTACTTCTACTGCAGATGTAAAACGCGATATGGAAAATGAACGCCCCATGGATCGATTGGTTTGTGGTGATGTAGGTTTTGGAAAAACCGAAGTAGCCATTAGAGCTGCTTTTAAAGCGGTAGATAATGGCAAGCAAGTCGCTGTTTTAGTTCCGACCACCATTTTAGCATTTCAACATTTTAAAACTTTTACCGAACGATTGTCTGAAATGCCTGTAAATGTGGATTACCTCAACCGATTTAGGTCTACCAATCAAAGAAAAGCAGTTTTAGAAGGATTAAAAAATGGAAGATTAGACATTGTCATCGGAACCCATCAACTAGTTAATAAAGCAATAGAATTTAAAGATTTAGGCTTGCTAATTGTCGATGAAGAACAAAAATTTGGCGTTGCTGTAAAAGACAAACTCAAGACCATAAAACAAAATGTAGACACGCTAACCTTAACTGCTACACCTATCCCGAGAACACTTCAGTTTAGTTTGATGGCTGCTAGAGATCTTTCCATTATAAGTACGCCACCACCAAATCGATATCCAGTAGATACAGAAGTCGTTCGTTTTTCAGAAGAGATTATTAGAGATGCCGTTCGCTATGAGATTTCGAGAAACGGTCAGGTATTTTTTGTTCATAATAGAATAGAAAACATAAAAGAAGTTGCTGGAATGATTCAACGATTAGTTCCAGATGCTAAAATTGGAATTGGTCACGGGCAAATGGAAGGAAAAAAGCTGGAACAATTGATGTTGGCTTTTATGAATAATGAATTTGATGTATTGGTGTCCACAACTATAATTGAAAGCGGATTAGACGTGCCAAATGCCAATACCATTTTTATTAATAATGCGAATAATTTTGGATTGTCAGATTTACACCAAATGCGAGGTCGTGTGGGACGTAGCAATAAAAAAGCATTCTGTTATTTTATAACGCCGCCTTATTCTGCAATGACAGACGATGCCCGTAAACGAATTCAGGCATTGGAACAATTTAGCGAATTAGGGAGTGGTTTAAATATTGCCATGAAAGATCTGGAGATTAGAGGTGCGGGAGATTTGCTGGGAGGAGAACAAAGTGGATTTATCAATGAAATTGGATTTGAAACTTACCAAAAGATATTAGCGGAAGCAATTGATGAGTTAAAGGAAAAAGAATTTAAAGAATTGTATTCTGGAACAGAACACGAACTAAAAAAGTTTGTAAAAGAAACCGTGATCGATACCGATTTTGAATTGTTGTTTCCAGATGATTTTATTAATAATACTACAGAGCGATTAAATTTATATAACAAACTTAGTGAGCTTAAAACCGAAGAAGAGCTTCAGAAATATGAAAACGATCTTATAGATCGTTTTGGGGAATTACCAACCCAAGCTGTAGATTTATTAAACAGTGTTCGTATTAAATGGATTGCCATTTCAATGGGGCTTGAACGAGTAATTATGAAACAAGGGAAAATGGTGGGTTATTTTGTGGCCGATCAACAAAGTGCATTTTACCAAAGCAATAATTTTTCTAAAGTTTTGACTTTTGCACAGAACAATTCTGAGTTTGTAAAAATGAAAGAAAAAAATACCAGAAAAGGATTGCGCTTAATCATTACTTTTGATGGCATCAAGACCATTAAAAAAGCATTGCAATCACTAGCCAATTTTAACCTCTAATTACCATTTAAAAATCCTTTTATGAAGTTTATAACATCTCTTTATATACTGTTTTTATTCCCTTCTTTATTCATTGCGCAAAACTCGGTAAAAGCAACTTTTTCTCCAGCTGATGATTATAGGTGGGCCATTTTATATAAAAATTCCCCCTCAGGGAATATATATGTCGCTCAAGGAAAAATTGAAGAAGGAAATGTTGAGTTTTTATTAGATTCCACTAAAACAGAAGGGGTCTACAAATTGGTATATGCCGCACCCCAAGATGAGTATAATTTCGATATTATTTATAATGGTCATGAGAATATTGAACTTTCCTTTACCAAAGAAACCGGGGTAACTTTTCAGCAGTCTTCTGGTAATTTATTGCTTAATTCTTATTTGGCAAGTATGGCTTCTATTGGCAAAGAAATAGAAAGCTTTTATGTAAATAATAGAACCGACAAAGAGGAGTTAACTTCTCTTTTTAAGAAGCAATTAGCACTTCAAAATCAGTTTGAAAAAGAATCCATAAACACACTTACCCATCATTTTATAAAAGCAAATAAGCCTTATATCCCAACACATTATGAAAATACAGAAACCTATTTAAATCATTTAACAACCAATTATTTTAATAATGTAGATTTTAATGATTCTGTATTGCAAAGTTCTAACTTTTTACTAGAACGTTCCTTAGCTTATATTGCTGGGGTTACACACCAAGGGATGGACAAAGAAATTTCTTATAACACTAATATCAATACGGTTTCAAAATTAATTAATAGTACAGATCCCTTTTTTCAGAAATCCTTTTTAAATAAATTATGGCAGAAATTGGTGAATTATGATTTAAAGGAATCTGCAAATTATTTAGCAACTTCACATTTAATTCCTCTTGCTGAAGAATTAAATGACAGCTATTTAGTAATAAAGTTAACCCAGTTTAAAAATTTATCTATTGGTAATGTTGCGCCAGATATCCTATGGGAAACTGAAAAAAATGGAATTAAGAAACAACACCATCTTAGTGAATTAGCTATTTCAGAAAATTATATTCTTATTTTTTGGAGTAGTGCTTGTTCTCATTGTTTGGAACAATTGCCAAAATTAAAAACGTTGGTTCAATCCTTAAATGGTACTGAGTATAAAGTTATTGCTATAGGATTAGAGGACAATGCTATAAAATGGAAAAATGAAATATTAAAATACCCTGAGTTTATACATATATTAAAACTAGGGAAATGGGAAAATGATATTGTAAAAACCTATGGTCTTACCAGCACACCTACTTATTTTGTACTCGACAAAGACAAAAAGTTTATTGAAAAGCCTGAAAGTATAGAAGATTTAGAAGCATATTTAAATAAATAAAAGCCAAAGACTTAGAGTCCCTGACTTTTAAAAAACAACCTAATCTTTAATTAAATTACTAAATACACATATTTAGGAGTTTCAAAATCAACTTATTTATTAAGTATCATTTTTTTCGTTACTCTATGTTTTCCAACCTCAAGTGTATAAAAATATAATCCACTAGAGATATTTCTAGAATGAAACGAAATGGTATGTTTTCCTGGATTCAAAACTTTATTTACAGGTTGTTCAACCCTCCTACCCTGTATGTCATAAATGCTAAGGGATACTTTTTCAGTATTCGATAGACTAAAGTTTATATTCGTTTCAGCGTTAAATGGATTAGGATAGTTTTGTTCCAATTCAAAGCCATTTATTCCTTCTTCCATATCATGTATTCCTAATGTTCCACTTAAATCTATGGCTCGAATTAATCCAACTTGTCCATCAAGAATGTATAGTGTATCTCCTGCTTCATTAATCGTACAACTATTTGGAAAATTAAACTGTGCTTCCAACAATTCACCATCTGTTGTTGAGTTTCCCCCAGAACCTGCAAAATGTTCCACAGTTCCATCGTTAGTATTTACGCGATAAATCTTCCTTAAATTAGGGGCTGGCACAAACACATGTTCATTAGAATAAACGATTTGATTAATATTGGCTCCTGTTACAGTAGCAATCGTTTCCATGTTTTGATTTGTACCTACTTTAATGACTTTCCCACCCAATAAATTGGTGATATATAAGTCTTGATTTTCGTCCATCGTTACACCAATAGCATCTAATATTCCATTACCATAGGCATATACTTCAGAATTACCATTAAGATCGAACTTTAATACTGTGCTTCCAGTTCCACTAAAATTATCACCATATAAAGTGACAAATATTTCATTATTATCAGTAACTATGAGACCTGCAGGACCATCTAATTCAGAAGCAAATTCAGTAATAACCCCTTCTGGCGTTACTTTACTAATTGAATTTCCTGTATAATTGGAAACATAAAGGTTCCCATCAGAGTCAAATCCCATCCCAACTGGACCAGGTAATCCACTAACATATTCTGTTACCACACCCTCTGGTGTTATCTTTAAAATATTATCCTTGTTCCATCCTCCAGACACCAAAACATCTCCTTCGGGACTCATGATCATCCCATCCCCATAATTTGATGGTATTGATGCAAGGGTTGTTACTTCTTGAGCAGTTACAGTGAAAAAAGAGCTAATAAATAAAAGTATAATTATATTTTTCATTTTTTTAATTTTTTATAAATCTCTTAACACTTGTTGAATACTGTGTAGAAACTTTTAATAAGTAAACCCCACTTTGCAAAGAACTAATATCAATGCTTTTTGATATAGAGTTGTTTTGAAATTTCTCATCAACAGAATAAACGGTTTCTCCTAAAATATTATATACCTTTAATTGATAGTCTCCATCAACATTAGTCTTAACATTCAATATTGTAACTGCTGGGTTTGGAAAAAGTTGAAGGCTTTTTAAATTAAGAACCTCTTCCCCAAACGATAAGATTACATCTGAAATTACTCTAACGTTTTTTGATCCAAAATCTGTAATATACATGGTGTCTTCAGCATCATTAAAAAGTATTCCATTAGGGGTATGAAATGTAGCTTGACTAATATCACCATCCATTGATCCTTGGTCACTTCCTGCAAAAAGGATATAACTATCTAATTCATTTTGATTTACTGCAAATATTTTATCACTTCCCATAGTAGTTCCCCAAAGTCTTCCTTGTCCATAGGTAATAAATCCTAAATTGGGAGTTGCGCCTCCATCTGTAGGTAATTGTGCAATATATTCTGCGGTTCCATCATTTAGAATTCTATATATTTTTCTATCATTATAATTTCCAGCATATAAAACCCCATTCTCATCATAAGCAAGACCTACAGGACCATTTAATTCTGGATCTGATGATATTACTGTAATCGTTCCATCAGGTTCTAGTCTATTTATAGAACTTTCATTATAATTTGTAAAAATCATATCGTCATTATCAAAAGCCTTTATAATTCCTGAGGGTCTTATTATATCCGTAAATGAATCTAATAAATTACCATCTATATCATATTTGTATATAGTATGTCCACTAAAATCACATACATATAAATTTTCATTGGAATCAAAAGCAAGCCCATTAGGGGTATTCAATCCTGTAATAAATGGAACTCCATTTCCATCGGCATCAAATTTAAAAACGGAATCTCCAGTAAAATTTGAAGCATATAAATTCCCGTTACTATCTAATACCATTGCATCATCTGGGGTGCCATCCGTATATGTAGTTACAGTTTGTGCAAAAAATGAGCTTGCCATAAAAACGGCAGCTAAAATTGTAAGTGTATTCTTTTTCATAAGTTAAATGTTTAATGTTGGGTCAAACATACAATCGAACACACTTAATATCGACCGTTTGGATACAAATGTACCCATTAGAAGCACACTAATGGTCTAAATTTATAAATTAAGACTCCCTAGAATTAGGCAGCGGGAAGGTTTTTAATATAATTACTAGGAGTATCCTTCATTACCACCTTGAAGGCTTTATTAAAGGTAGATTTTGAGTTAAAACCCGCATCGATAGAAAGGGCTAATATGGTATTTTGAAGATGTTTTTTGTTTTCAACCTCTTTTACAAATTCTTTTACTCGATAACCATTTATATAATCGTAAAAGGTAGTTTGATTCACATTGTTTAATAACCAAGAAATATTATTTGTAGAAGTTTTTAAAAGTTTGGCTACCTCAAGGAGGGTTAAATTATGCTGAAGAAATACCTTTTCGTTTCGCATTAAACTATCTAACTTCTTTTTTAATAAATCACTGTCCAAAGAAGAAAGGCGAGCCTTTTTTTCTGATATTTTAGCTTCCAGAGGAATTCTAAAAAGTTCGGGTTGTTTTAAACTAAAATAACCGATAACGTATAATAAAATGGGAATTGCCACCCAAACACTTTCGTAGTTCACATAGGTGAAATATCTATCTAATACCGAATAATTAATAAAACTTACAATCCAAGCCGTTAAACAAACTAAAAAAGAAATTAAAAAAGAGTTCAAATAATTTACAGGACTTTGTTCAAATGAAAAGGTTTGTTTTTCTTCTTTTTTGAATTTTTTAATCAATCCATAAGATCTAAATAAATAATACAAATTTGAAACTATCATTACTATAGAAATGACGTTAAAAATTATTTTAAGATTTCCATCTAAATAAAATTGATAATATTCTTCTGCACTAAAATAAACAAGAAAGAAAAGAGCTATTATCGCTAATAAAGCAAATGGTATTGCATGATATATTGGTAGTAAATAAGAGGTACTCCCTTTAAATAACAACCTTCTAATATAAATATAGAATAAGGGCCCAAAAAGAAAAACAAGTGAATCTACTAACAAGCTCCAATGAAAAATAGTAAGATTTAAATATCTGAAATAAATAAATCTCCCAATCAGCATCATCGTAGCTATAAGGATGAGCTTAGAGAGTATCGTATTTGCATTATAGTTATTGTTAGAAATTCGCTGTAGGGTAAACGTTAAGAATACTCCTTGGCATATTCCAATGATTAGGATAATATCTATAATTTGAAAGGATCCTTCCATACATCTAAAGTTGTTGTAAACATTTACTTCTAAAAAAAATAAGAGTATAAATGTACATAAACACACTAATACAATTTGTTAAAAATGATAAAAAGCATTTTTAAAATGTTCTATTTTTTCAATAGCTTTATTTTTAATTACTGAAATGATATCGAACTGAACCTCCACATCCAAATCCTTAGAAATAACATATTCGTTAGCTGCTTTTACTAATAATTTTATTTTTGAAGGTTTTACAAAATCTTGTGGATCACCAAAATAATCACTATTCCTTGTTTTAACTTCAACAATAATAATGGCATTAGTTTCTTTTTGAGCAATGATATCTATTTCAGCTTTATCAAAATAAAAATTGCGCTCCAGTATTTTATATCCATTTCTAGATAAATAATCTGCTGCTAATTGTTCTCCAATATTTCCTAGTTCGTTGTGATATGCCATAGAATTCCCCGTGAAAACGGGGATCTTATTAATTATTATTAAAATTCAATCTAACACTTGTTCTATCAACTTCCAACTCAACTTCCCTTCCCATAATCAATGCTCTATTATCCTTTACATGACCGGCGGGAAAATTAAAAGCAATCGGGAAATCATATTCTCTACAAATTTCTAGTATCATTTCCTTAGGAGTTTTTCCAAAAGGAATCGTATTGTCATTCATTTGAGACATCCCACCCACAATTAAACCCGAAATATTATCGAACATTCCATTTCGTTTTATATTCTGTAACATTCGGTCTATATGATATAAATATTCATCCAAATCTTCAATGAAAAGAATTTTCCCATCTGTTTTTAATGATGATGGACTTCCGCAAAGTGAATACAATATAGATAAATTCCCTCCAACCAATTGACCTTTTGCATTTCCTGATTTTAGAAGTGGTTTCTTAGAAACATACGAAACACGATACGGCTCTCCGAATAAAACTTGTTGGATGGAAGTTCTAGAATCTTCTGTTTTACTCTCAATATCAACAGGCATTTGTGCATGTAAAGTTTCGATATTCATCTTATGAATATGCGAATGTAATACGGTTATATCACTGTAACCCATTACCCATTTTGGATTCTTTTTAAACTCAGAAAAATTTAATTGATCGATTATTCTTACAGTTCCATATCCTCCACGAGCACACCATATTGCTTTTACTTTAGGGTGATCTAACATTTCTTGAAAATCTGAAGTTCGTAACTCATCACTCCCTGCAAATTGATGGTCTTCTGCTTCAATAGTTTTTCCTAAAATCACTTGTAATCCCCATTTCTTAAGCAATACAATGGCAGGTTCTAGCTCTGATTTTGAAACTTTTCTAGCTGTGGATACTATGGCAATGGTATCTCCTTCTTTTAAATAATTTGGCTGAATCATAAGTTCAAAGTAATAAAAAAATTAATCTTTTACGTTAAAATTTAGTCATAGAAATAATAAATCACTAATTTTCAGCATCTATTATTTAATAATTCCACTGCTATGGATACAACTTTTTTAACTTCTTGTAATGAATCTACTTTAACTCCTTATGAACCCTCTGGAGATAATCCTTGGAATACAACTAAAATAAAACACATTTATCGTCGAATTGGTTTTGGAGCCTCTCAAGATAAAGTAGATGCTGCTTTGGGTTTATCGCCAAATGATTTTATTGACAATTTAGTGGATGATGCTTTAAATTTACCTCCTACAACAGCTCCTTTTTGGGGGAATTATGCAATTTCAGATTTTACAAATTTTGAAATAGAAAATGAACAATATATCCAGGATTGGAAAATTCAAACAGGGAATGATTTTATAACTGAAGATTTACGCGGTCGTCTCACCTCTTTTTGGATGAATCATTTTGTTACTGGATTAGAAACTTATTTTTATTCTCCCTATTTATTTCAATATTATAACACGTCTCAAACCCATGCTTTAGGCAATTTAAAAGAGTTTGTTAGAGATATTGGCATCACTTCTGCAATGCTTATTTATTTGAATGGCTATGAAAATACCAATCTAGAACCTAATGAGAATTATGCAAGAGAATTATTTGAACTATTTACTTTGGGAGAAGGAAATGGGTATACTGAACTAGACATTACTGAAACCGCAAAGGCTATTACAGGATACAATCATTGGACTGAAGAAGGAGCGCCTTTATATTTTGATGAAAGTACTTGGGTGGATGGAGAAAAGACAATTTTTGGGCAAACTGGCAATTGGAAGTATGACGATGTTATCGATATTCTTTTTCAGGAAAGACCAAATGAAATTGCTAAACATATTTGTACCAAACTTTATAGATATTTTGTAAGCCAAGAAATTGATACGGTAATTGAACAAAATGTGATTGACCCTCTTACTCAGACATTAATTGATACTAATTTCGAATTAGCTCCTATGCTAAAACAGCTTTTTAAAAGTGAGCATTTTTTTGATGAAAGAGCTCTAGGCGTTATTATTAAAAGTCCTTTTGATATTACCATGCAGTTTATCAACGAATCAGAATTCTTTTATAACGATGAGTTGATGGAAGCATTGATATATTTTTCTGGAATTTTTGGACAAGACTTATTTAACCCACCAGATGTATCGGGTTGGCAAAGAGATGAAGACTGGATAAGTACCTCAACACTAACCGGTCGTTGGCAATTTACAGAACTCTACTTAGGAATTTTATTTCAGAATGGATTGGAGTCAACCTTTGTTGATTTTGCAAAAGATTTAACTAATAATAGTAACGATCCTTATTATATCACTCAAGTTTTAGTCGACCATTTTATGTCTAAAGAATTGTACACTGCGAGTGATTATGAAATTGCTACCGATATTTTTAAATGGGAAATTCCACAAAATTATTACGATGAAGGGCTATGGAATTTAGATTGGGAAGAAGCTCCTTATCAAGTATATTTATTATTGTCCCATTTAGCGACCATCCCTGAATTCCAACTTAAATAATACGGCTATGTTTAAAAATCATTCAATAAAAAATAAGGTTCCCCAAACCAAAAAAGATAAAAAAATTCATGACCATGAACATACGCAGTGGAATCGCCGTTCCTTTATACAAGCTCTAGGATTAGCTGGTGGCGGTAGTATGGTCTTAGGCGGTACTGCAATTTCTGCTACTTCTCCTTCCCCACTAGCTGTTGCATTAGCTGAAAATGAAAACGACAATATTTTAGTAATTATACGCTTGGAAGGTGGTAATGACGGATTAAATACGATTGTTCCACTATACGACTATGCAACCTATGCCAATTTACGTCCAACCATCAAACACCAACAAAACGATTTAATCAATCTTAACGGAGATTTTGCCATACCAAATTATATGAGTGAATTGGAAACCCTTTGGGGAGATGGAGGTATGAAAGTAGTTCATGGTGTAGGCTATCCAGACCAGAATTTATCTCATTTTAGATCGACAGATATTTGGGCTTCTACTGCAGATACTTATGATGAACCTACCGGATGGTGGGGACGATATTTTGAAGACTTATATCCAGATTATATAACTACTCCTCCAGAAATTCCGCCAGCAGTACAAATTGGAAGTATTGGTAATTTAATTTTTAAAGGAAACAATAGCAACTATGGTTTCTCAGTAGTAAATCCTGAACAACTTCAAAATGTAGCTGAAAATGGCACTTTACACGATGTGCTAGATATTCCTGAATGTGTTTATGGAGATAAATTGCTTTTTATGAGAGCTACAGCAAATACAACTTTTACCTATTCTGGAGTAATTAACGATGCGTATTTAGCTGCTGATAATAGTGTGGAATATGGAGAAGGAGAATTGGCAACTCAATTAGCTATTGTCGCTCGACTCATTAAAGGGGGTCTGGGATCTAAAGTATATATGGTTTCTTTAGGAAGTTTTGACACCCATGCCAATCAACCAGATCGCCATCAAGAGTTATTAATGGATCTTTCCGATACTATTAAAAAGTTTTATGAGGATTTAACATCAACTGGAATGCAGGACAAGGTATTGTCTATGACGATTTCTGAATTTGGGCGTCGTCCCTACGAAAACGGATCTAACGGTACCGATCACGGAGCTGCATCTCCTGTAATGCTATTTGGACCTGCATTAAATGGAAATGGATTTGTTGGAAATCACCCAGATTTAAGCACCTGGGATGAAGATGATAATTTGATTCCTTCTACAGATTTTAGAGATATTTATAATACAGTGTTAACCGATTGGTTTTGTTTAGACCCTTCTATTGTGAGTACTATTTTACTAAATGAAACCTATGAAAACTTAGATTTAGGACTTACTTGTGAAGCCCTTTCCACATCAGATTTTAGCAATACCACCCGTTTTGCTCACACAGCCATTTATAATAACAATCAAACTTTTATTGAAATCAATTTACCCAACACCTCACATGTCAACATAAAATTATACGATATAATGGCTAGGGATATCGGCACAATCACCAACGAATTATTATTTGCAGGCAGGCATCGATTTAATGTTCGAGATCGTATTCAAGGAAGGTTAGCTTATGGACAATATATCTATCGTATTTCCACAGGAGGAGAGTATTATAGTAAGTCGATACTTATTAAATAAGAATAAAGGTATGCGGTTTTTGTACTTGTAACTATTTTTAATCTATATTTATAACACTAACCAAACCTTGTGAAATAAAAACTTATTTCTCCCCCGCATAGTTTAGGAATTTTAATAAAAATTAAACCCTTAATTATGAAAAAACCTCTTATTCTTATTTTGGTTTTACTTAGTTTCACGTTAAGTAATGCCCAAATAGTAGATATTCCAGATACTAATTTTAAATATGCTTTAGTAAATGAATTAGTTGTAGACACAAATGGTGATGGAGAGGGGGATTCTGTAGCTGATTTAAATGGTGATGGTGAAATTCAAGTTTCTGAAGCTGAAGCTGTTTCATTTTTAGATATAAGTTTTTATGATATCGTATCTATTGAAGGTATTGAGAGTTTTACAAATATTACGAGTTTAATATGTCATCATAATGATATAGTCACTTTAGATTTATCTCAAAATTTATTACTTGAGTTTTTTGATTGTTTTGGGAATGAAATTACTGATTTGGATGTTACACAGAATTTAAATCTTACATACTTAAAATGTGAATTAAATAATTTGACTAGTTTAAACGTTACTAATAACATTAATCTGGAATATTTAAATTGTGATAGAAATGAATTAACAAGTTTACAATTGGGGAATAATGAAAGTTTATTGGAGCTAAGATGCAAGAATAATCAAATAATTAGTTTAGACCTTTCTGGTTTGCCTGAATTAGAAATATTTTTTTGTAGTCAGAATAACATTTCCTTTATTGATGTGACTCAAAATTCAAATTTAAAAATATTTACTAGTAGTTATAATTCCATTGAAAGTTTTGATGTTTCTAACAATTATTTATTAGAATCTTTTGTTTGTGATAATAATAACATTAGTACTTTGGATATCTCTCAAAATTTGAATTTAATTGCATTTCAATTTGGAGCAAATCCAATTTCTGAAATAGATGTAACAAATAACTTATTATTGGAGAAATTAATTTTTTGGAATAGCTCATTAAATTCTATAGATGTAAGTCAAAATATAAATTTAAAGTCTTTAGCGGCACAAGATAATTTTCTGAGTTCAATAGATGTTTCTCAAAATATAAATTTAGAAGAATTACTTTGTTCAGAGAATAATTTATCTAGTCTTGATATAAGTGCAAATGGTAATTTAGAAGAATTATGGTGTCAAAACAATCAATTATTAAATCTAAATATTAGTAATGGGAATAATGAAGAGTTAGTCTGGTTTGATGCTTCTGATAATCCTAACTTGTTTTGCATAGAAGTAGATAACATTGATTACGCAAATAATACTTACTGTGGAACATACGGTGTAGTTTGGTGTAAAGATGAATCAGCAGTATATAGTGAAGATTGTATTTTAGGGATAGACGATGTAATAGATAAACAAATTATTCTGTATCCCAATCCTGTACAGAATGTTTTAGAAATAGACAATAGCAGTAGTAATAACATAAGAATCTTTGGTATATACGATATCCTAGGCAACTTAGTATTTCAAAAACTAAACCCTAATAATCAATTAGACGTTTCTAGATTAGCAAGTGGCTTATTCTTTGTAAAAGTAGAAACAGACAAAGGAGTTTTTACTAAAAAAATTATTAAAGAGTAGCCTTAATTCAAACTAGCCTTTCACTAATAAAATTCCTATTTTTGCATGATTCAAAATAGATTATGCAAAATACATCGAAACGATATACCATAACGGCTGCTTTGCCTTATACAAACGGCCCTGTTCATATAGGTCATTTAGCGGGAGTATATGTCCCTGCAGATATTTACGCTCGCTTTCAAAGAATACAAGGTAAAGATGTTGCCTTTGTTTGTGGGAGCGATGAACATGGGGTGCCCATCACGATAAAGGCTAAAAAGGAAGGGATTACACCACAACAAGTGGTAGATAAATACCATACCATTATTAAAAAATCGTTTCAAGATTTTGGAATTACCTTCGATAATTACTCTCGTACTTCCGCAAAAGTACATCACGATACGGCTTCCGAATTTTTTAAAAAATTATATGCCGATGGTAAGTTTATAGAACAAACTACAGAGCAATTTTACGATAAAGAAGCGAATCAATTTTTAGCAGATCGATTTATCGTTGGGACCTGTCCAAAATGTGGTTTTGAAGAAAGTTATGGAGACCAATGTGAAAATTGTGGAACTTCTCATAATGCAACCGATTTAATCAACCCTAAATCCTCCATTACTGGAAACACCCCTTCCTTAAAAGAAACCAAACACTGGTTTTTACCCTTAGATCAATACGAACCTTGGTTAAAAGAATGGATTGTTGAAGGACATAAAAAAGATTGGAAATCGAATGTATATGGACAATGTAAATCTTGGATTGACGATGGCTTACGTCCTCGTGCAGTAACCCGTGATTTGGATTGGGGAATTCCTGTTCCTGTAGAAGGAGCGGATGGAAAAGTATTGTATGTATGGTTTGATGCACCTATCGGTTATATTTCTGCAACTAAGGAATGGGCAGAAAAAGAATGCAAAGATTGGGAGCCTTATTGGAAAGATAAAGACACTAAATTGCTTCATTTTATCGGTAAGGATAATATAGTTTTTCACTGTATTATTTTTCCGAGTATGCTAAAGGCTGAAGGAAGTTACATTTTACCCAACAATGTTCCTGCCAATGAATTTTTAAACTTGGAAGGCAATAAAATTTCTACCAGTAAAAACTGGGCGGTTTGGTTGCACGAATATTTAGAAGATTTTCCAAATCAGCAGGATGTGTTGCGTTATGTACTTACGGCAAATGCTCCTGAAACAAAAGATAACGACTTTACCTGGGCAGATTTTCAAGCAAGAAATAATAATGAATTGGTTGCTGTCTTCGGAAACTTTATCAATCGTGTGGTGGTATTGACCAATAAATATTATGATGGAATTGTTCCTACACCCTCTGAATTTTCTGAAACAGATGTAGAAACTTTAAAAACATTACAAGAATCTCCAGCATTAATTGAAGATTCACTTGAGCGATATCGCTTTCGTGAAGCACAGGGAAGAATGATGAATGTAGCTAGACTTGGAAACAAATATTTAGCAGACGAAGAGCCTTGGAAGACCTTTAAAACAGATGAAGAAAGAACAAAAACAGTTTTGTTTGTATCGCTTCAAATAGCTTCTGCATTAGCGGTTTTATGTGAACCATTTTTGCCTTTTACTTCCAATAAATTAAATTCTATACTTTGTCATTCTGAACTTGATTCAGAATCCATTTGGAAGGATGTATCTTCTAAAGATATATTACTCCCTTCCGGACACCAAATAGGAAAAGGAGAATTGTTATTTTCTAAAATAGAGGACGAGCAAATGCAAGCGCAATTGGATAAACTTGCAGCAACAAAAAAGACGAACGAAATGATGAATGCTAGCCCAGAGCCTCAAAAAGACACCATTCAGTTTGACGATTTTACCAAACTCGATATGCGAGTAGGAACGATACTGGAAGCTAAAAAAATGCCAAAAACAAAAAAATTATTGGTATTGAAAGTAGATACTGGTTTGGATGTGCGTACCATCGTTTCAGGAATTGCAGAAAGCTTTACACCAGAGGAGGTGATTGGTAAAAAAGTAACCGTTTTAGTTAATTTGGCTCCTAGAGCTTTGAGAGGTGTAGAAAGTGAAGGGATGATTTTAATGACTGAAAATGCAGAAGGAAAGTTGGTTTTTATGAATCCAGATGCTTCAGGGGAATCAGATATCATGAACGGAATGACAATTAACTAAAAATGTCTCCAGTTCTTCAATACATAATTTCTAAAACCCGTCTTCCTGAAATTGGGGTTAAAAATACCATCCAATTACTAAATGAAGATTGTACCATTCCATTTATCTCAAGGTATAGAAAGGAACGTACTGGCAATTTAGACGAGGTTGCCATAGAAGACATTGTAAAATTTAAGGCGGTATTCGAAGCTCTTGAAAAACGCAAAAAAGCAATTCTAAAAGCTTTAGAAGAGCAAGGGGTTCTTTCTAAGGAATTGGAACAAAAAGTGATTCAAGCCGACACTTTAATTGCTCTTGAAGATTTGTATTTGCCTTATAAGAAAAAGCGGAAAACCAAAGCAGAAACAGCTCGTAAAAATGGACTAGAACCCTTGGCTAAAATTATCATGAGCCAAAATGCAACCGATATAGAGTCTATTGCTTACAAATACATAAAGGGGGAAGTTGATTCTGTAGAAAATGCATTAGAAGGAGCGCGACATATTATTGCCGAATGGATCAATGAGCGATTGGACATTCGTAACCAAATCCGTTTTCAATTGGAACGGTATGCTACTATAAATACAAAAGTAGTAAAGACCAAAAAGGAGGATGAAAAAGCTCAAAAATATAGAGATTATTTTGAATGGAATGAATCTTTAAGCAGGATTCCTTCCCATCGTTTGTTGGCAATTCTTAGAGCAGAAAATGAAGGGTTTATTCGTGTTAAAATCGAAATAGATTCCGAGAAAGCTATTTATAAAATAGAAGATCGAATGATTCGTTCTCAAAATTCTTGTGCAAACCAGATTCAACTAGCCATCGAAGATGCATATAAACGATTGTTATTCCCTACCCTATCTAAGGAAGCCTTAGGTATTGCAAAAGAAAAAGCAGATGATAAAGCCATCGATGTTTTTGCAAAGAATCTGAAACAACTTTTATTAGGAGCGCCTTTAGGTGAAAAAGCCATTTTAGCAATAGATCCAGGATATAAATCGGGTTGTAAAGTAGTTTGTTTGGATGCTCAAGGAAGGTTAAAGTACAATGAAACCATCTATCCTCATGCCCCAAAAAATGACCAAATAGGAGCTATAAAAAAGATAAGCTCTTTAGTAGATGCGCATAAAATTGATGCTATAGCCATTGGTAATGGAACTGCATCTAGAGAAACGGAGCAATTGATTAGAAAGATTCATTTTAAAAAAGACATTCAGGTATTTGTGGTAAGTGAAGCTGGAGCTTCTATTTATTCGGCTTCAAAAATTGCCAGAGATGAATTTCCTAATTATGATGTTACCGTTAGGGGATCCGTTTCTATCGGTAGAAGATTAGCTGACCCTTTGGCTGAATTGGTAAAAATTGATGCCAAATCTATTGGTGTTGGACAATACCAACACGATGTAGATCAAGCAAAGTTAAATTCTTCATTAGATACTGTGGTTTCCAATTGTGTAAATACGGTAGGGGTAAATATCAATACTGCTAGTGTTTCTTTATTGAGTTATGTCTCTGGGATTGGTCCTAAATTAGCAGAGAATATATTTGACTATAGAAATGAAAACGGTCCTTTTTCTTCTAGAAATGAAATAAAAAAAGTACCCCGATTGGGTGCCAAAGCTTATGAGCAGGGTGCAGGTTTTTTACGAATTAAAAATGCTAAAAATCCCTTAGACGATTCTTCTGTTCATCCCGAAAGTTATGGGATTGTTTCAAAAATGGCAAAAAATGAAAGGAGTTCTATTTCAGAATTAATAGGAAATGTAACTCTTCTTCAGAAAATAGAATTGAAATCTTACTGTACAGAAACTATAGGGTTACCAACCCTAAAAGATATTATTCAAGAATTGGAAAAGCCAGGATTAGATCCTCGTGAAACTGCTAAAGTCTTTACTTTTAATCAAAATATTAAAACCATTACGGATCTAAGAGAAGGACAATTACTTCCAGGAATCATAAATAACATTACCAATTTCGGATGTTTTGTGGATATTGGAATTAAAGAAAGTGGCTTGATTCATGTTTCTAATCTTGCAGATGCTTTTGTCTCAGATGTAAGTGAACATGTAAGCTTGCATCAACAAATCATCGTAAAGGTTTTAGAAGTAGATGTTCCTAGAAAACGCATCCAGTTAAAACTGCACCAAAAAAGCAAAAGTTAAAATAACAAACTAAATGCTTTTTGCAGAAATTATCTTAGTTGGGCAAGCTTCTACAGCTTTTTCACAGGCTTCAAAATGGAGTGATCAGACTATTTTATATAGCCATAAAACTTTTGTTTTTCAAATATTTCCTTAATGACTAAATCTACAGTATCCTTAATTTCTGGAGGTATTGTTAAAATAATTTCATTATTTTCTGGCTTAACAAGCAATGCTGAAACATAATATAAAACGATATAACGCTCTTTAAGTTCTTCTCCAAAGTCAGGGTTATTAAAAAAATTAAAAATTAAATTTTTTTGTTTGTGGACTAATAATTCTGCTAATAAAACATCTAACTCTTCCTTTTCATTTTTTTTAATTATATTAATAACATGTTTATCAATATCTTTAAAAATTCCATTCCATATTTCTATTAATATTTGAATTATATCAGACCTAGTGTTTTTATTAAATTTATTGTATTGCCTAATTAATATAAGTGCTTTTTCTTTCTTTTTATTATGAAGATAGCATAACAATACTAAATTAAATAATGCACTTTCATCATTTTTTTTCTTAATAGATTTCAAATAATATTTCTCTGCTTCATCAAATCGACCTTGTTCATCATATAATAAACCTAAATTAAAAAGTGCCTTCCATGCTTTTTTTTCTATTGCTTTTAAATAATACTCTTCTGCTTCTTGATAGCGTTCTTGATTATAATATAACAACCCTAAATTACTTAAAGCCTTTACATTATCTTTTCCTATTGCTTTTAAATAATACTTCTCTGCTTCTTCAAATCGCTCCTGATTATTATAAAACAATCCTAAACTAAATAATATACTTTCATTTCCTTTTTCTATTGCTTTTAAATAAAACTCCTCTGCTTCTTTATTTCTGTTTTGCTTAACTAATAATGACCCTAAATTATTTTCTGCTTTTTCATCACCTTTTTCTATTGCTTTTAAATAATACATCTCTGCTTCTTCAGATCGATCTTGCTTATCATATAATAAACCTAAATTAAATAACGCGTTTTTAGAACCTTTATCTACTGCTTTTAAATAATAATCCTCTGCTTCTTGATAGCGTTCTTGTTTAAAATAAAATAACCCTAAATTATTTAAAGCATTTACATCACCTTTTTCTATTGCTTTTAAATAATACTTCTCTGCTTCTTCAGATCGATCTTGATTATCATATAACAAACCTAAATTAAATAACGATTCTACATCACCTTTTTCTATTGCCTTTAAATAATGCTTTTCTGCATCTTGATATCGTTCTTGATTATCATATAATAAACCTAAATTAAATGAAGAGTCTTTATTACCTTTTTCTATTGATTTTAGATAAAATTTCTCTGCATCTTTATAGCATTCTTGATTATCATATAATAAACCTAAAATAAAAAATTTAATCCCATCTTCTTCGTTTTCTATTTCTTTTGCAATCTCAATAGCTTTTTCATATTCTTTCAATACAAACTGTTTTTTTATTTCCTTTTCAATTTCTTTATATTTTTTTGGAAGCTGTATTAAACAATCTTTATTTGTTTTTTCTAAATTCTCTAAAAGCTCAATAATCTGATCTCTTTGTTTTAATGATGTATATTTACTTTGACTTATAGCTTTCGAGATTAAAATTGCTTTATCGTAGGTTATTTTATTATTTTTTAAATTTTGAATATGCTCAAAAGTTAACTTTCTAAATTCGTCGTTACTATACCAATTCTCTAAAAAGATACTCAACCATTTTGCTTTACGCTTTTGCTTTGGGTTACCTTGTGTAATAATAAACCACATATTAAAAAATCGTTCAGAAATCTGATATAGATGATTTTTTTTTCCTGTTTCAATTTTAGTAACAATGCCTTTATCTACTAATGTTTTTAAATTAGCTGAAATTAATTTACTTGACATTTTACATTTACCAACTAATTCTTTTGTAGTACAGGAGTTCCATATAAAAGCCATTTCGGTAACAATCTTTCGTAATTGAGGTGGTAAAGTATTGAGTCGCTCTTGGTAAATTGGCGTGACCTTATCCATGATTTTTTTAAGGTATTCGTATCCATATAAATATGAGTTATCTAAGAGGATTTCTATAAAAAATTGCAATGTTCTAGGTAAACCATCTGTTAGAATCCTAACCGCTTCAATTTTTCCTTTATTATGTTTTGCAAAGGTTTTAAGTTCTTTAATATTCAAAGTATTACTCCAATGTAAAATAAGCTTTATCATTTCATTTGTTGATAATGCCTCTAAGGAATGTCTCCTAAAAAACTCATAAAATGGCTGGTCGTATTTCCAAAAGTGTTCACTCATTCTTGTACTACCTGCAACTAGTTGAATGTCATTATAATTTATTAATGTCTCCCTTAATAAGTTACCATCATCTGTGAAGTTTTCTATAATTCTATCAAAATTATCTACTAGCAAAACAAGTTTCTTTTTATTCTTTTTTAGGGATGTATGAATTTCCTTATATAAGTATCTTGTATATTCATCATCAGATTTAAAATGACTATAATCTGTGAGGTTTATTTTTGCATCAAATTGTTCATTAAACTCTTGTATAACTTCTAACCAAAGGTCAAATAATCTATAAATACTTGATTGTTCTTCGGCAAGGTTTATGGCTATATATTTATTTGAAAGTATTTGATTTTCTTCAATTTCAACTTGAATTCGTTTTAATAGTGTAGATTTTCCACTTCCCCTTCTTCCTAAAATAAGCTCATGTTGTAAAGGATCTTTACTTTTCTTAATTTTTAAAGCACTAATAATCTGTTGATATTCAGAAATACGAATTACAAAATTTTTCTTTATTGATTTATTATCATTATTTGCAGACTGATAATAATACAACTTATCCGAAAATTGGGATGATGTCATTTCCATAATACTTTTATGCTTTATAAATTGGGTTGTTTCTTTTCCAGTATGCCTTTAAGAAAGGAGAAATAAAAATATATCCTTTCTCACCTTCATAAATATAACCATCTTTTTCAAGGTCAAATATCAATTCCATATAATCTTCTGTTTTTTCTAATTCAACTGCTTTATCATATAAATCATGAATTGATATAATATTTTCATGTGCAATATGAATCAATACTTGATTTACAAAATTAAAATCCTCATGTTTTAAATAGTCTTTTAATCTTTTTTTCCAATCCGAAAAATAACTGTTATCCTTTACTATTTTTTCAAATGCTTTGTCAATATTCTCCTTTAAAATTTGTCCTTTATTATTTTTGGCAGCTTCTTTATCTATCTGATCAAGCATCAAATTAATAAAATAGGGTACAAAATATTGTATTTTTTCTTTTAGATAATCGGTTACTTTACCTTCAAATGATATTGAAGCCTCTTTTGTAGCCCAATCTATATAATCTTTAAATTCTGTAGTGTCTAGAGCTGGACAATCGATAGCCAAAAGATCATTTATATCTGAACTCCTTCCTTCTACTTGATTAACTACATGATGTATTCCGATAGAACCGGCAATTATAAATTTTAACATTTTATAATCATCTTTTTGCCTCCAACGTCTAAGGTTTTTTAATATAGAAATTGCAACGGGATTATTTCCTGATTTATAAAAAGAGTGTATAACTTCAGGTAATTCATCAATTAATAATACAACGACTTCTCCTTCTGGATCTAGTTGGGGTATAATATTATTTATTTCATAAACATAGTCTAATTTTTTACTTCCTATTTCTATATTATCAAGAACTGCTCCTGTTATTTCTTTTTGTTTAAAATAATTTTCTATTTTTAATCTATTTGTTTTAAACCTACTCAAACAATTTAATATCAATTCATAAAGTGTTTTATAAAATACTTCCTCAGTATCAATGCCTTGGATATTTTCAAATATAAGTTTATAACCTTCATGAGGGTTATTTGTAATTGACTTCATTACCGAAGTTTTACCTACCCTTCTTGGCGCGGATATTAATATATTATTGCCTTTTTTTATTTCTTTCCATATATTCTGTTCGATTAACTCTCTCTTATAATAATAATCTCCTGTCGCTCCTGGGCCAATTATTAATTTTGGTGAAATCCATTCATCATTCATGTGACATTTTTTTAATTGTTAAACTAACTTGACAGCGAATATACTGTTAATTATTTTGACAGCAAAACTATTGTCAGTATATTTTTTTTACAGGAATTCTTAAAACTAAATTAAGTGAATAAAAAATTAGAATGATATAGTGATAAAAAATTAAAAAAAGAAATAAAAATTTAGAGACTTTTTACACTAATAATCTTCGTAGGGCAAGCTTCTACCGCTTTTTCACAGGCATCAAAAATAGAATGGTCTTGAGATTTTATTGTGAAAAACCCCTTTTTATCTGTAGATTTTAGCAAAACTGCCTTTCCGTCTTTTCTAGACATCTGAAACTGCCCTGGAGCTAATTCCACACAGTAATTACAGCCAATACACTTTTTTCTTTGAAGGGTTACAACGATCATAAATTAAGAAATAACCTCTTTTGGGGTTTGTACAATCTTATACAATTTATCTGAAGGTCGAATTCTAAATTTTAAAGGTATCGTTACAGAATCCCCCTTAGTTGCCTTATCTAATTTTTCATCATTCACTAACATTTCTGTAAGTTCAAATTCCTCAACACCTGTGGTAGGTCCAGTAATTAAAATAGAATCTCCTATAGTTAAATCGAAGGCTTCAATTTTAAATTCACCAATATTTACTTTCGGGAAAAAATGCATTCCTTTTCCTAAGTAAACCTTCTTTTGAGTTGCTTTAGAACCATCTACATCGCTCCATTCTCCTAACTTTTGACCTAAATAATAACCACTCCAAAATCCACGATTATAAACTTTTTCTAATTCCGTCATCCAACCCTTAACCTTCTCTTTCGTAAAGGTTTCTTCATAATAAGAGTCGATAGCCTCTCTATAGGTCTTTATTACTTTCGCAACATATTCAGGTGCACGACCACGCCCTTCAATTTTAAGAACTTTTATTCCCGTATCAATTACTTGATCTAGAAAATCTAAAGTACATAAATCCTGTGGGGACATGATATATTCATTATCCAATTCCATTACATTTCCAGTGTCCTGATCAATAACGGTGTATTTCTTTCTGCAATTTTGTTTACAAGCTCCTCTATTCGCTGAAGAATTATGAGAATGTAAACTCATATAACATTTCCCTGAAACCGCCATACAAAGTGCTCCATGACCAAATATTTCTACCTCAACCAAGTTACCAGCAGGTCCAGTTATCTTTTCCTTTTCAATTTGCTCCGTAATTTTTTTAACCTGACGTAAACTTAATTCCCTACTCATTACCATAGTATCGGCAAACATGGCGTAGAATTTTACCGTTTCGATATTGGTAATATTAATTTGAGTAGAAATGTGTAATTCCATCCCAATCTGACGTGCATAAGAAATCACCGCTTGGTCCATTACAATAACCGCAGTAATTCCAGCTTCTTTCGCTGCATCCAATAAGGTTTTTATAATCGTTAAATCATGATCGTAAATTATTGTGTTTAAGGTAAGATAGGTGCGTATGTTTCTTTCTCCGCATCGTTTTACAATTTCTGGTAAATCTTCAATAGTAAAATTGATACTGGCACGAGCACGCATATTCAATTGATCTACTCCAAAATACACAGAATCAGCTCCATTCATTATTGCTGCTTG